>OICH01000702.1_pt1 | contig 12357 bp, 10 predicted proteins | sample 1581271 | NCBI WGS metagenome assembly OICH01 (sample SAMEA3882547, study PRJEB24775) | human gut metagenome | biome: human-associated habitat; feature: intestine environment; material: feces | place: Netherlands | collected 2009/2010 | reverse complement strand
GTACGATAACGAGCTGCTGGTGCGCGCATCGCTGCGCGCGGGCGAGTCGCTCGATAAGATGGCCGCCTACGACGAGCGTCTGGCCGTGGAGAACATGGCGTTCCTACCCGACCGCTACGATGCGCGTTCGTACTCGGATAAGTTGTTCCAAAAGATGAGCCAGGTGATTTTGGATCTGGGCGAGACCGAGAGCTGCATTATCGAGGGTCGTCTGTCCGATTATCTGCTGCGCAACAACCCCAATCACATTGCCGTGCTGGTGACCGCTCCTTTTGAGGACCGCGTCGAGATTGTGCGCAAGAAGCGTGGCCTTAACAAAAAGAAGGGCGCCAAGCTGGTCAAGCAGCAGCAGAAGGCGCGCGAGGCGTTCTATAAGCGCTACAGTGCCGGAAAGTGGAAGATGACGAGCGGCAAGGACATCGTCGTCAACCGCGCCAAGCTGGGCCGCGAGGGCTGCAAGGACGTCATCGCCGCGGCCTACCGCTACAAGGTGGCTCAGCTCGAAGGCTAACCGGTCGAAACCACCACAAAGGGACAGGCACCTTTGTGGTGGTTTTTGTTTTAGGCGGAGGGGAAGGCCTTGGTGAGACCGGCGCGCGTCTGCGTGTCGGTCTTTTGGTAGATAGAACTCAGGTGGCGCTGTACCATGCGCATCGAGATGCCGAGCTCCTCGGCGATCTGCTTGTTGATCAGGCCGCGGGCCAGCAGCGTGAGCACCTCCGTCTCGCGGTCGGTCAGAGGCGCGGCAGCCGTCCGGGCCGGAGCGGCGGGTGCCTCGGGCAGGGGGCCGTGGTCGTGCGGATGGGCGCCGTGGTGCATGCGCAGCAGGTCGTGCACGAGGCGCTCCTCGCTCGTGCGGACGTCGATGGCGTGCATCCCCTCCAGCGCGGGGCCGGGTTCGCCGTCGGTCAGCAGGATGGCCTTGTGGCGCTGCGCACGGAAAAACGCCGCATGCGCCGGGCAGAGCTCCGTGGCGACGAAGTAGTGGTAGAAGCGTTCCGGCCCGGCCTCGGCGAAGGAGTCGAAGTCGGCGTAGAGTTCGACGTCGGCCATCGGGATGACCTTCTCCAGAATGGCCTTCAACCCGAGACCCGTCAGGATGTTGGGCGTGAGGACGGCAATGGCGGGACGCTGCGGCATGGTCATTCGTGGTGGTAGGGTTCGTTGTGGAGGATGGTGAAGGCGCGGTAGATCTGCTCGGCGAAGATCGCCCGGACGATCTGGTGCGAGAAGGTCATGCGCGAGAGCGACAGCCGGCCGTCGGCCCTGGCATAGACCTCCTCCGAGAAGCCGTAGGGGCCGCCGATGACGAGCACGAGGCGCCGGAGCCCGCTGTTGAGGCGTTTCTGGAGCCATGCCGCGAACTCCACGGAGCGCATCTCCTCGCCCCGCTCGTCGAGCAGCACGACGTAGTCGCCGTCGCGCAGCTGGCGCAGGGTCGCCTCGCCCTCGGCCGCGCGCTGCTGCCGCTCGGTCAGACTGCGCGTGTTGCGCACGTCGGGCAGCGTCGTGACGGCGAAGCGGCAGTAGTGGTTCACCCGCCGCACGTAGAGCTCCATGAGCGACGCGATCTCCTTCGAGTCGGTCTTGCCGATGAGGATCAGTTCGATGGTCATGTTGGCTGCGCTCTTTTGCCGTCCTGCGGTCTCCCGCTTGTTACTTTACTTTTTACCTTTCACCTTTCACCTTCGTCAAAGGTCCGAGTTCCACTCGCCATCGGCATCCTCGTAGATCACCGGCCGGTCGTGCTCGACGGATTTCAGCCACTCGTAGGCCTTGTACATGTTGTAGCCGTTGCCCGACGGGCCGCCCAGGGCATAGGCAACGACGCAGGTGAAGTTACGCGAGCGGTAGTACATCGCCTTGACGCGCTCGAGGTACTCGTCGGCCAGCGCGGGGTCGTTCGAGGGGGTGCCGCCCACGGCGCGGTTCGTGCGTTCGTCCGGAGCGTTGATGTTGGCCCGGTCGATGACGTAGAGCCCCACCTCGTCGCAGAGCTCGTAGAACCAGGCCGGCTGCGGACAGTCGGGGCAGACGGTGTTCTTCCCGGCGACCTTGAGCGCCAGCAGCTCGCGGCGCGTCGTCGCGCGATCGGCCGCGGCGTTGCACGGGGCCGTTGAGAGTTGCAGTTCGCGGCCCAGCCGCATGAGGCGGCCGTCGACGAGCTCGGCGCGGCCGAAGCCGATGCGCAGGGGCATGTACTCCTTGTAGGCGCCGTCACGCCGCGTGAAGAGCATCACGCGGTAGAGGGGCGGGTTGCGGCGGTCGGCTGACCAGACGTTGTCGTAGGTGCCGTAGATGTAGGGGCTGAAACGTACTGTGTCGGTCGAGCGGCCCGGGATCGTCACCTCCTTCATGTTGAATTCGAGCAGCTTGCCCTGCGGCGAGTAGATGTCGAACCCGACCGTCACGCTCTCGTCGTAGTTGAACGCGTTTCGGGCGATGATCTTCAGATCGAGCATGCCGAAGCGGCGCCCGGCCGTGTCGGCGACCAGTGCGATCTCGAAGTCGCGGATCGAGCGTTTGTTCTGGTAATAGAGGTAGCTCCCGGAGAAGGCCTCGCGCGTCGTCGGCGCGGTGTTGATGCGTTCGGCGCCGCTGTCGCGCAGCTCCAGCCGGATGTCGTTCGTCCCCTGCCGGATGCACTCCGTGAGGTCGAACTCCGCCGGGGTCGAGGGGTCCTCGACGCGCGCCACCTCGCAGTCGTTGACCCGCAGCGTGTAGGCCGAGCGGACATTCTCGAGGTGCAGGCCGACGACCCCGTCGGTCCAGACATAGGGGATGTCGACGCGCTGCCCGACGACGAACGAGCGGTCCGAGGCGGAGACCATCCCGGGGCTGAAGTCGATCGTGTGGCCCGATTTCGCGCGGTCGCCCCGCTCGGCGTCCCGGCGCAGGTCGTAGGGTACGGCTTCGGTGCGGAAGATGCGGCCGGCCTCCTGGGCTGCGGCGCCCGCCGCCGCAAGGAGCGCCGCAAGGAGCAATATCGTTCGTTTCATTGCGTGCATTCGTTTGGGATCGGACAAAGGTACTTTTTTTTTGCCAAATCGCAAATAATAGCTAACTTTGTCAATTCGGAAAACCTTGCATGTGCAACAAATACAAAATCGATCATACATGAAAACGCCGAGAATTGCTGAGATTCTGAAGTCGGGTGCCGTCGACACCGACATTGTCGTCAAAGGTTGGGTGCGCACGAAGCGCGGCAACAAGAACGTGGCCTTCATCGCCCTGAACGACGGGTCGTGCGTGGGCAACATCCAGGTGGTCGTGGACCTGTCGAAGATCGCCGAGGAGCAGCTCAAGCCCGTTACGACGGGCGCCTGCATCCGTGTCGACGGACGGCTCGTGGCTTCGCCCGGGGCGGGGCAGGGCGTCGAGGTGCAGGCCGAGCGCATCGAGATCTACGGCACGGCCGATCCCGATACCTACCCCCTGCAGAAGAAGGGCCATTCGCTCGAGTTCCTGCGTGAGATCGCCTACCTGCGTCCCCGCACCAATACGTTCGGCGCGGTCTACCGCATCCGCCACGCCATGGCGTGGGCCATCCACGAGTTCTTTCACAAGAACGGCTTCTACTACTTCCATACGCCGATCATCACCGCGTCGGACTGCGAGGGTGCCGGCGCCATGTTCCAGGTAACGACGCTCGATCTGAACAACCTGCCCCGCACGGAGGATGGCCGGGTCGACTACTCGCAGGACTTCTTCGGCAAGTCGTGCAACCTGACCGTCTCGGGCCAGCTCGAAGGTGAGCTGGGCGCCCTGTCGCTGGGCCGCATCTACACGTTCGGCCCCACGTTCCGCGCCGAGAACTCCAATACGCCGCGCCACGCCTCGGAGTTCTGGATGATCGAGCCCGAGGCCGCCTTCTACGACCTGGAGGACAACATGGAGCTGGCCGAGGCGTTCCTCAAGTACCTGATCCAGTATGCGCTGGACAACTGCATGGAGGACCTCGAGTTCCTGAACAAGATGTGGGACAAGGAGCTGCTCGACCGCCTGCGCTTTGTCGTGGATCACGACTTCAAGCGGTTGGAATACACCGAGGGCATCGAGATTCTGAAGGCTTCGGGCCGCAAGTTCGAGTTCCCGTGCGACTGGGGCTGCGACCTGCAGTCGGAGCACGAGCGCTACCTGGTCGAGGAGCACTTCAAGCGTCCGGTAATCCTGATCAACTACCCCAAGCAGATCAAGGCCTTCTACATGAAGCAGAACGACGACGGCAAGACCGTGCGCGCGATGGATGTCCTCTTCCCGAAGATCGGCGAGATCATCGGCGGCTCGGAGCGCGAGGCCGACTACGGCAAGCTCTCGGCCCGCGTCAAGGAGCTGGGCATGAACGAGAAGGACATCTGGTGGTACCTCGATACGCGCCGCTGGGGATCGGCTCCCCACTCGGGCTTCGGCCTGGGCTTCGACCGCCTGCTGATGTTCGTGACCGGACTGATGAACATCCGCGACGTGCAGCCCTTCCCGCGCACGCCCCTGCACGCCGATTTTTAGCCGTGTACCCCCCCCCGAACCCGAATCGATGAAGAGACCAAATTGGAATGCTGCAATTCTTAATTTGGACCCCGCTTTATGGCAATCAATCAGAAACAGGTACTTTCGCTGCAACAGAAGCTCTCTCCGCAGCAGATTCAGATGATCAAGCTGCTCGAGCTGCCCACCGTGCAGCTCGAACAGCGCATCAAACAGGAGATCGAGAACAACATCGTGCTGGAAGAGGAGGAGCGCAGGACGGAGGACGAGGAGCAGCAGCCCCAGGAGATCTCCGTCGACGAGTACCTGCGCGAGGATGAGACCCCCTCGTACAAGAGCCGGATCAACAACTACTCGAAGGACGACAAGCAGCGTCCGGTCTACCTCACCGAGGGACGTTCGCTGCAGGAGTACCTCATCGAGCAGCTGGGCTACCGCAACCTTCCCGAGCGCGAGCAGCGGCTGGCCGTCTACCTGGTCGGCAGCCTCGACGAGGACGGCTACCTGCGGCGCGACCTGGAGTCGGTGGCCGACGACATCGCCTTTACGGTCGGCATCGAAACCACGGCCGCGGAGCTCGAACGGGTGCTGGGCGTGATCCACGAGCTGGAGCCCGCGGGCGTCGGGGCGCGCAACCTGCAGGAGTGCCTGCTCCTGCAGATGGATCAGCTGCCGTCCGACACGCCGGCACGGCGCCTGGCCCGCCGGATTCTGACCTCCTATTTCGACGAGTTCGTCAAGAAACACTACGAGAAGCTCATCGCGCGGCTGCAGGTCTCCGAGGAGGAGTTTCGCGAGGCGATCGCCGAGATTAGGCACCTGTCGCCCAAGCCCGGGAACCTCTATGCCGAGGGGGGCACCGATACGACGCCCTACATCATCCCGGACTTCATCCTCGACTACCAGGACGGCCATTTCCAGCTCTCGCTCAACTCCTACAACGTCCCCGAGGTGCGGATCAACCGCCGCTACGTGGAGATGATCCGCGACATGGTCGGCCCCGACGGCAAGGTGCGCGAGAAGGACCGCGACGCCGTGCAGTTCGTCAAGAGCAAGATCGACTCGGCCAAGTGGTTCATCTCGGCCATCAAGCAGCGCCACGACACGCTCATGCGCACGATGCAGACGATTCTCGACTACCAGCAGGAGTATTTCAAGGACGGTGACCGCTCGAAGCTGCGTCCGATGATCCTCAAGGACATCGCCGACCGCACGGGGCTCGACGTCTCGACCATCTCGCGCGTCGTGAACAGCAAGTACGTGCAGACGCAGTTCGGCATCATCCTGCTCAAGTCGCTCTTCTCGGAGGCCATGCAGACCGAGTCGGGCGAGGAGGTGTCGAGCTATGAGATCAAGCACATTCTGCAGGAGTGCATCGACGAGGAGGACAAGCGCCATCCGCTGACCGACGAGACGCTCATGGACATCCTCAATGCCAAGGGATACCGCATCGCGCGGCGCACGGTGGCCAAGTACCGCGAGATGCTCGGCATCCCCGTGGCGCGCCTGCGCAAGCAAATCTGACGATGAACAACTACAAGAAGAAACTGGCCCACGGACTCTCGTGGATGCTGCACCCCTTCGTCCTGCCGCTCTACATGATCGTCGTGCTGCTGACGCTGACCGTCTTTGCGCACTATTCGACCGGGGTGAAGTGCTATCTGCTCTGGGTGGTCGTCCTCTATGCGATCGTCATCCCGGCGCTGTCGCTCGGCGTGCTGCGCTCGCTGGGCCGCATCTCGAGCTACCGGGTCGACGAGCGGCGCGAGCGGCTGCTGCCGCTGCTCATCGGGGCGATCTGCTATGTGCTCTGCGCCATCACGATCGCCCGGATCCCCTCGGCCGCCTTCCTGCGCAAGTTCATGCTCGCGGCGGCCTGCTGCGAGGTGATGTGCCTCGTCGTGTCGGGCTACTGGAAGATCAGCCTCCACCTGACGGGCATGGGGGCCGTCGTGGCGCTGCTCGTGGTGATGAACATCCTGGGCGTGGGCAACATGATGATCCCGCTCATGGTGGCGATCCTGCTTGCGGGCGCCCTGGCTTCGGCGCGCCTCTACCTCGGCTGCCACAACGCCGCGCAGGTCCTCGCGGGCTTCTGCGGCGGCTTCGTCGTCACCGTGCTGGCGGTGCTGTTCCTCTGATCCCGGGCCTCCGCGCGGAGAGCTCCTCCCCGTATTATATGGCAAAGGCCTCCGCTGCGGCGGAGGCCTTTGCCCGATTTGGCGGTGGCCGGTTGCCGTCGGGCGGCCGCTATACGCATCCCTGCGCCAGCATGGCGTTGGCCACCTTCATGAAGCCGCCGATGTTGGCCCCCACGACGTAGTTGACGTAGCCGTCCTCCTGTGTGCCGTAGCGCACGCACACTTCGTGGATGTTGCGCATGATGGCGTGCAGGCGTTCGTCGACCTCCTCGGGCGTCCACGTCAGGCGCATGGAGTTTTGGGTCATTTCGAGCCCCGAGGTGGCCACGCCGCCGGCGTTGGCCGCCTTGCCCGGGGCATAGAGCAGGCGGTGCTGCTGGAAGATGCGGATCGCCTCGGGCGTCGAGGGCATGTTGGCCCCCTCGACCACGCAGCGGCAGCCGTTGTCGACGAGCGTCTGCGCCTCGTCGCCGTTCAGCTCGTTCTGCGTGGCGCACGGCATGGCGACGTCGCATGCGATGCCCCACGGGCGCTGCCCGGGGTGGTAGGTTGCCGACGGGTAGCGGTCGGCGTATTCGCGGATGCGGCCGCGGTAGATGTTCTTGAGCTCCATGACGTAGTCGAGTTTCGCGGCGTCGATCCCCTCGGGGTCGTGGATGAAGCCCGACGAGTCGGAGAGCGTCACCACGCGGGCTCCGAGCTGCGTGGCCTTCTGGCAGGCATACTGGGCGACGTTGCCCGAGCCGGAGATGCAGACCCTCTTGCCGCGCAGGCTCTCGCCGCGCGTTGCGAGCATCTCCTCGGCGAAGTAGCAGGTGCCGTATCCCGTCGCCTCGGGCCGCAGCGGGCTGCCGCCCCAGTCGCGCCCCTTGCCGGTGAGCGTGCCGGAAAACTCGTCGCGCAGTCGCTTGTACTGCCCGAAGAGGAAGCCGATTTCGCGCCCGCCGACTCCGATGTCGCCGGCCGGAACGTCCGTATCCTGCCCGATGTGGCGATGCAGCTCGGTCATGAACGACTGGCAGAACTTCATCACCTCGTTGTCGGACTTGCCCTTGGGGTTGAAGTCCGAGCCGCCCTTCGCACCGCCCATGGGCAGGGTCGTGAGGCTGTTCTTGAAGGTCTGCTCGAAGGCGAGGAACTTCAGGATCGAGAGGTTTACCGAGGGGTGGAAGCGCAGACCGCCCTTGTAGGGGCCGATGGCGCTGTTCATCTGGACGCGGTAGCCGCGGTTGATCTCGATCTCCCCCTGGTCGTTGAGCCATGGCACACGGAAGATGACGATGCGTTCGGGTTCGGCGATGCGTTCCAGAATCTTCATCTTCCGCAGCACGGGGCTGGCCACGATGTGCGGGGCCAGCGATTCGGCCACCTCGCGGACGGCCTGGTGGAACTCCGGTTCTGCGGGATTGCGGGCGATGAGCCGGTTCATGAACTCATCGACGTACTGACGGGCTTGTTCGTTCATAATGTCATTTTTTAGGGATTGGATTGTTTGGTTTGCTTCTCCAAATTTAAGATTTGTTCCGCAGTTTTGCAAATCCTTTAATAATTTCGTAAAATATCTTATTATCCATCCCTGCCGCGTTTGCTTACGATCCGCTCGGGCGGTCGGCCGGACGGAGGCCGATCCGTAATAAAAAATGACGGATCCGCGAGGAATCCGTCAGGAAAAATTTTTTGAAAAAATTTCATGCGGGAGGCTCCCGCCCCGTACTATTTCGTGAAGGCGAAGCCGACGTAGGCGTTGTCGTACTGCGAGAGGAGCGTCGCGGCGGCCGACAGCGTCTCGAGGTTGCTGCTCTCGATCTTGTCGCCTACCTGCTGGACGATCTCCATGAGCCGTTTGACGGGGAAGACGATCGTCAGTTCGCTGCCGTTCAGGTAGGCGTGGCTCGGCACGGCGCCCAGCGAGAGCTTGCCGTTGGCCAGGCTGAAGGTGATGTCGTGGCTCTCGGCGTCGAACTGGTAGGTGCCCTCGATCTTGTGGGTGCCGAACGCCGCGGTGACTGTCTGCTTCTCCCTGGTGAAGGTGAGCGTCCCCTGACCTGCCGTGAGTCCGACCCTGGCGTAGATCTTGGCAAGCTGGTCGACGATCAGCGTCTCGATGAACGAGCCGCCGAAGCTGGCCGCGAGCCCTTCGCCCTCGAACTTCACGCTCGGCTGGGTGTAGGTCCACGTGCCGTAGAGGGCCATTTCGGTCAGTTTGCCGCCCGTGGCCTTGTCCACGGCGGTTGTGGCGCCCTTCTTCAGGGCGTCGAGCCAGCTCTGCGCCTGCACGCCCGGGATGGCGAGCACGAGGACGGCGAAAAGTGCGAGAATCCGTTTCATGTTCATGTCTGTCAAAGTGTTTCCATTTCGCGCAGCCACGCCGCCGCCGAGGCATCCGAGGGCATGCGCCAGTCGCCGCGGGGCGAGAGGGTCAGCGTGCCGACCTTCGGACCGTCGGGCATGGCCGAACGCTTGAACTGTTGCGAGAAGAAGCGGCGCACGAAGGTGCGGAGCCATTTGAGAATCGTCGCCCGGTCGTAGCTGCCGCGGAAGGCCTGCTCGGCCAGGAAGAGCGTCTTGGCGGGTCCGTATCCCGCGCGGACGAGGTTGTAGAGGAAGAAGTCGTGCAGCTCGTAGGGCCCGACCAGATCCTCGGTCTTCTGCGCGATGTGCCCCTGCGCATCGGCGGGCAGCAGTTCGGGGCTCACCGGCGTGTCGATGATGTCGAGCAGCGTGGCGCGCGTCGCCGCGTCGCGCTCGGTGTCGGCGACCCACTTGACGAGGTGGCGCACCAGCGTCTTGGGAATCGAGGCGTTGACGCCGTACATCGACATCTGGTCGCCGTTGTAGGTTGCCCAGCCCAGCGCCAGCTCCGAGAGGTCGCCCGTGCCGATGACCAGTCCGCCCTCCATGTTGGCCACGTCCATGAGAATCTGCGTGCGTTCGCGCGCCTGGCTGTTCTCGTAGGCCGCCGAGCGGTCCCCGGGGTCGAGCCCGATGTCGCGGAAGTGCTGCATGCAGGCGTCGCGGATCGGAATCTCGCGCACCGTGACGCCCAGCCCGCGCATCAGCTCCAGCGCGTTGCGGTAGGTGCGGTCCGTCGTGCCGAATCCCGGCATCGTGATGCCGATGATCCCCGTGCGGTCGAGCCCCAGCTTGTCGAACGTGCGCACCGTCACGAGCAGCGCCAGCGTCGAGTCCAGCCCGCCCGAAATACCCACGACGGCGCACTTGCAGCCCGTGTGGTCGAGCCGCCGCGCCAGGCCGTGCGACTGGATCTGGAAGATCTCCTCGCACCGGTCGCTGCGGTGCCGCTCGTCCTGCGGAACGAACGGCATGGGGTCGATGTCGCGGTCGAGCGCCGCGGCGCGCAGCCCCTCGGGAATCTCCATCTCGATGACCGTGTTCTCGGTCGACGAGGCGTTCAGGCGGAACGAGGTGTTGCGGCGCCGTTCGTGGTCGATGCGCTCGATGTCGAGGTCGGCGACGAGCAGCTGCTCGTCGAGCTGAAAGCGCGGCATCTCGCGCAGGATGCGGCCGTTCTCGGCGATGAGGCCGTTGCCGGCGAAGACCAGGTCGGTCGAGGACTCGCCGAAGCCCGCCGAGCAGTAGACGTAGCCTGCGATGGTGCGGGCCGACTGCTGGGCCACGAGCTGCCGCAGGTAGGCGTGCTTGCCCACGGCCTCGGGCGAGGCCGAGAGGTTGAAGATTACCTTCGCGCCGTTGAGCGCCAGTTGCGACGAGGGCGGAATGGCCGCCCATAGGTCCTCGCAGAGCTCCACGCCGAACTCCGTGCCGTTGACCTCGAACGTGAGGTCGGCGCCGAAGTCGGCCTGCTGGCCTGCCACGGCGATCTGCTCATCGCTGATGCCGGCGCCCGAGGCGAACCAGCGGTTCTCGTAGAACTCCGAGTAGTCGGGGATGTAGCTCTTGGGTACGACGCCCAGCACGCGGCCCTGCGTGAAGACCGCGGCGCAGTTGTAGAGCGTCGAGCCGTGGCGCAGGGGGATGCCGGCGATGAGTGTCAGAGGCAGCTTGCGCGTCGTGCGGACCAGCTCTTCGAGGGCTTCGTCCGCCGCGTCGAGCAGCGATCCGTGCAGCAGCAGGTCGCCGCACGTGTAGCCCGTCAGGGCGAGTTCGGGAAAGACGACGATCTCCACGCCGCGCTGCGCCGCCTCGTCGGCCAGTGCCGCGAGGCGCGAGGCGTTCCAGGCGCAGTCGCCGACCTTCACGCGCGGCACCGCGGCCGCCACTTTCAGAAATCCGTAGTTGTCCATGTCGTATGGTGCTTGTGCATGCGGCGGCGGAGGCTGTGCGCCGCCGTCCGCCGCATGGGTTGTGTCCGGCCTACTCGGCCCAGAGCTGCGCGAGGTTCAGGATCACCTGCTCGGCCTTGCGCATGGTCGTGAGCGAGCAGTACTCGAATTTGCCGTGGAAGTTCATGCCGCCGGTAAAGAGGTTCGGGCAGGGCAGCCCCATGAACGAGAGGCGTGCGCCGTCCGTACCGCCGCGGATGGGCCTGACGAGGGGTTTCACGCCGGCCTGCTCCATCGCCCGGAGGGCCTTGTCGATCACCTGCGGGTGCGGCTCGACCATCTTGCGCATGTTGAAGTACTGGTCCTTGAGCGTGAGCGTCAGCACGCCGTCGCCGTACTTCTTCTTGAGCAGGTCGACGACGGCCCACATGAAGACCTTGCGCTGCTCGAAGCGGTCGCTGTCGTGGTCGCGGATGATGTAGCTCATCGAGGCCTTCTCGACCGAGCCGTTCAGTCCGACGCAGTGATAGAAGCCCTCGTAGCCCTCGGTGTACTGCGGACGCTCGGCCGCGGGCAGCAGCGCCTGCAGCTCGCATGCCACGTCCAGCGCGTTGATCATCTTGTTCTTGGCATAGCCCGGGTGGACGTTGCGGCCCTGAATCTCGACCTTCGCGCTCGCGGCGTTGAAATTCTCGTATTCCAGCTCGCCGATGGCTCCGCCGTCGACGGTATAGGCGTAATCCGCGCCGAAGCCCGCGACGTCGAACCGGTCCGCGCCGCGGCCGATCTCCTCATCGGGCGTGAAGGCAAGCTTCACGGCGCCATGCTTCCGGTCGGACGTGAGCAGCAGCTCGGCCGCGGACAAAATCTCCGCCACGCCGGCCTTGTCGTCCGCGCCGAGGAGCGTCGTGCCGTCGGTGACGATCAGGCGCTTGCCGACGGCGTTTTTCAGCTGCGGATATTCCTTCGGAGAGAGCACGATGTGCTTTTCTTCGTTAAGCACCACGTCGCCGCCATCATAGGCTTCGGTGACGCGGGCGCGGATGTTCTCGCCCGGGGCGTCCGGCGCGGTATCCATGTGGGCGATGAGGCCGTAGACAGGGATATCCTTTTCGCAGTTGGCCGGGATCGTGCCGTAGACGTAGCCGTCCGCGTCGACATGCGCGTCGGCGATGCCCATCTCCTGCATCTGCCGGACCAGCTCCTCGGCCAGCGCCAGCTGCCGCGGCGTCGAGGGGCAGGTCTCCGAGTTCTCATCCGAGGTGGTGGGATAAGAAACCAGCTTTAAAAAACGATCAATGACAGTCATTGTGCTGCTCCTTTCGTGTGCGGCCTGTTCAGGCCTTCTGCGGTTCCATGGCGTCCGAGAGCGTGTCGGTCAGGGCGGCGCGGAACAGGCTCCCGGCGTTTTCGTGGACGATGTTGAGGGCCGGGACGGCCTGCCCGAGCTCGATCTTGCTGTCCATGAACAGATCGAGATCCAGCAT
>OICH01000695.1_pt1 | contig 12447 bp, 12 predicted proteins | sample 1581271 | NCBI WGS metagenome assembly OICH01 (sample SAMEA3882547, study PRJEB24775) | human gut metagenome | biome: human-associated habitat; feature: intestine environment; material: feces | place: Netherlands | collected 2009/2010 | reverse complement strand
CCCAGGAAAAAGAAGAAATCAAGCCCCTGCCGGACGGCGCCTATGAATTTGCCGGCACGGTCTTATTGGAAGACGTAGAAGAATTGCTGCACATCCCTGTCGAAGACGACGTCGATACGGATACCATCGGCGGATATGTCTTCAATGCCTTGGGCCATACGCCGAAAGTTCACGATGAAGTCACTATCGGGACGTACCGCTTTACGGTCCTGGAAATGCAGCGGTTCCGCATTGTCCGTCTGAAAGCGGAACCCCTTCCGGAAAGGGAAGGGGCGGGAGACGGAGAGGAAGGAGACGCCGAGGCGGACCATGAGGCGTAGCGGGTATTACGGCCGCAAGCCGTCGCGGTCCTATGAAGGCATCATCCTGACCGTCCGCAAGACCAGTGCCAAGCAGCTCGTCGTCACCGTCCTGACCCGGCAGGCCGGCATCCTCCATGTCCTGGCCCGCCGCAGTACCCAGGGCAAGATGGGTTATGGGACGCTGGCTCCGCTGGCGGAGATGACCTTCGACGTCTTTGAAAAGGATGGCGTCTACACCTTGACGGAATACGACTGCCGCAGCAACAAGCGCCTTCGCCAGCTGACCTGGGACGGCTATGTCTATTCGCAGATCTTCGTCGAAATAGTCCTCTTCATGGCCGGCGGCGAAGCCGACGAAGTCCTGTATAACCTGGTCCGCCTCTACGGCCGGGCCATTGAACTCAAGGACGTCCGCATCGTCACCCTCATCGCCGGCTGGCAGCTCATGGCCTTGACCGGCTTCCTGCCGGACATCGACACGGCCCGCGTCTTCTATCAGGGCCAGGGCTATTGCCAGCAGCCCGTCTATTACATCGACGACGAAATGCCGGAAAACATGAAAGAACTGCCACTGACGCCGACTGTCCGCCAGACCTGGAAGACCCTGGTCCATTATCCCTGGGGAACCGAAAAAACAGTGAACCTGCGCGGATCGGACTTGAAATTCCTGGAAGCCCTGCTCTACAACTACGTAAACCAATGCAGCGAACGCCAGATGAAGACACCGGAATTATTAGTGGCTCGTGGCTAGCGGTTCGTGGTTCGTGGCTAGTGGTTCGTAGGATCGGCCCGCCTGGCTCTCCTGATAGGAGAGCTGTCAGCGAAGCTGACTGAGAGGTTGCTCTTTCAACATAGTTTGTAGCACGGAGTTTGTAGAAGAGGACCCTAAATTTAAAGCCATCCGCTAACCACTAACAACTAACAACTAAAAAGAGGTTGTCGCACATGCGGCAGCCTCTTTTTGCTCCCTTCACCGCTTATGCAGCGGGTCGTATTTCCAGTGATGGGCATATTCTTTTAAACTTTCAGCGACGGCGTATTGAGCCGCATCTGTATAGACCATCTGAGCTTCTACCGGCTCTTCCCAGATGGGAGACGGCCATTCGCGGGGCGGCTCGATGTAGTAGAGCAGAAATTCTTTGACCTTTTCGATGAACCATTCTGGCAGGCGGGGATGGAATTTCTTATAAAAGATGAATAAGTGGATGTGGTTGGGCATGACCGTAAATTCTTTGATGATGGCAATCTGGTTGTTCCGCTGCATGGCTTTGAGGGCCCGCGTCGCAGCCATGCCCCAGTCCGTCGGCTGCCAGACATGCTGTCCCTGATGGCGCCGGACTTTCCCTAAAGTCTCTTCCTTTTGGTACGTACAGAGCGTGATGAGCTGGTACCGGGGAACGGTGGAGAATGGTTCCAGCCATGAGGGGATAGAAAAAAACGGTCTGTGATACATGGGACTGCACCTCCAAGATAACAAAACCTTTAAAACAAGCTGTGTCGTTGCTTCGATTGTACCGGACAATTATGAGAGGAATATTAAAAAAGGGGAGAACTTCATTAAAAAAAGATTAGAACTTGTTTTTGCTGGACAGCGTGGTATAATAAAAATATTTTCACTTCGTGCACGTTGTGCAGAAAGGACGATTCTATGGTTCGCAGTATGACTTCGGGCAATCCCATCCGCCTCATCCTGGCTTTTACCGTGCCCCTTTTGATAGGAAACGTTTTCCAGCAATTCTATAATATCGCCGACATCATCATCGTCGGCCGGACCATCGGTGTCAATGCCCTGGCTGCTGTCGGTGCCGTCGCGCCGGTCTTCATGGCCGTCTTTGGTCTGACCATCGGCTTGTCGTCCGGTTTTTCCGTCATCACAGGCCAGCGTTTCGGCGCTGAAGATATGGACGGCGTGCGCCGGTCTGTGACGACGTCAGCCATGCTGGCCCTGGCTTTGACGCTTCTGCTGACCCTTGGCGTCAGCCTGGCCATGCCGCTCATCATGCGGCTTATGAACATATCTGATGTTTTATACGACGATGCCTATCATTATATGCTCATCGTCGTCCTCGGCCTGGTGGCCATGATGAGTTATAATCTCCTGTCCTGTATCTGCCGGGCCCTCGGCGACAGCCGGACTCCACTCTATTTCCTCATCGTGTCGTCCCTCTTGAACATCGCCCTGGCCTTGCTGTTCATCGTCGTCTTTGGCTGGGGCGTCCCCGGTTAGGCTATCGCCCTGGTCATCGCTCAGGCCGTTTCGGCCATACTCTGTCTGTGTTTCATGCGCCGCCGTTTTCCCATGCTGCGCCTGACCCGGGCCGACTGGGCCTTCGACTGGCCCTTTGCCTGGCAGCACCTGCGCCTGGGCCTGCCCATGGCCGTCCAGTTCCTCATCATCTCCATGGGCATCCTGGTCCTCCAGTCGGTCTGCAATACTTTTGGACCCGAAACCATTGCCGGCTTCGTATCGGCGACGAAAATCGAACAGCTGGCCTTGCAGCCCATGATTTCCTTCGGCATCGCCATGGCCGTCTATTCGGCCCAGAACTACGGCGCCAGCCAGTACGGCCGCATCCGCCAGGGCGTCCGCCAGTGCTCCCTCGTGTCCCTGGCGTTCTGCCTGGTCGCAGCCGTTGCCATGTACAGCTATGGGCGGGAACTCATCAGCGTCTTCACGACGGACCATGACGAAATCCTCATGGAACAGGCCTTCCTCTATCTGAAGATGTCCGTTCCTTTTTATATCTTCCTGGGCCAGATTTTCGTCTACCGCAACGCCTTGCAGGGCATGGGTATTTCCAGCGTACCCCTCATCAGCAGCATCCTGGAACTGGGCGGACGCAGCGTTTCGGCCCTGGTCCTGGCCGCCATGTGGGGCTACTTCGGCATCTGCTGTGCCAGTCCCATCTGCTGGGTCATGGCCTGCCTGTTCACAGGCGGCTCCTACTTCTGGGTCATGCACACCATGAAAGCCAAAGGCCGTTGAGAGAAGAGTGGAAGCATAAAGGTTCTACTAACCCCTAGCCACTAACAATTTAAAAACCTTCACTAAAAACTACAAACTGCAAACTTAATACTCAAAAAGGGCTTGTCGTCGTGCGACAGGCCCTTTTTATGTTTGAAGTTCTACTTAAACGTATTACTTTAAACTATAAAGATTCAGCTTAAAATTATAAATTAGCTATTGGACAAATAACGGACTCTTGTGGTATACTATATATAGTTATAAATCGATAATTAATATCAAAATAACACAGGAGGAGATGTTTCTATGAAAGCCATCGTCGTCTATTCTTCGAAAACAGGGCGCATACAGCAGATCGCCCAGGCTATGGCGCAGGTCTTGCCGCAAGGGACGCCTTGCGTTCCCGTCGATGAGATGCCGTCTGATTTTTCCAATTATGACTGCGTATTCATGGGCTTTTGGATTGATGAGAACCAGGCAGACCCTAAGGGACAGGAAGCGTTGAAGAAAATTGCCAATGACCACGTGGCCATCTTTACTACCATGTACGACGACCCCTATTCGGACCAGGCGTCGAAACACCTGCGCAGTGCCGTAGAGATGCTGAAGCCTGGCAGCGGTGTCGTCGGGACCTATATCACCTGGACTGATAAAGCGCGTTATATGCACGAACCGGACGCCGGCGAGGACCTGCATCTCGATGAGGCCCAGTCCTTCGCCAAAAATACCGTGAGCCGCCTCAAGGGAAATTGACGAAAAGACCCCGGACTTCTCAGAGTCCGAGGTCTTTTTTATAGGCTTCTGCGCCTTGTTCCTGGCTGATATAGCCCTGTTCGGCCATCAAGGTCAGGACCGTCTTCTGCCGGGCTTTGGCACCTTCGTAATTTTTCAGGGGATTATAGTACGTCGGCGCCTGTACCAGGCCGGCCAGCAGGGAGGCCTGGGCCAGGTCCAGTTTTTCCGGCGTCGTCGTGAAGTACGTCCGGGCCGCATCGTCGATGCCCGTGGCATTGGCACCGAAGTAGGCCGTATTCAAATAGATTTCCAATATTTCATCTTTGCTGTAGTAATGTTCCAATAAGAAGGCCATGACAAATTCCTGGGCTTTGCGGGCCATCGTCCGGTCCTGGGACAGGAAGACGTTCTTGACGACCTGCTGGCTGATGGTGCTGCCGCCTTCGACGGTTTCGCCCGATTCGATATTGACCAGGACGGCCCGGATGATGCCAATCGGGTCGATGGCGCCGTGGTCGTAGAAGCGGCGGTCTTCCGTAGCCACGACGGCGTGCTGCATGGGCTTGGAAATGGCGCTGATGGCCACGTAGACGGGGATTTTCTTGATTTTATTATCCATGGCTTCGTGGAAGTGCAGGTAGGGATAGACCCGGATTTCCAGCGGCCGCAGCGGCGACGGCCAGCTCCCTTGGGGTTCCTTTTCTTCTTGGAGCTTGGCAGCCGTCTCGACAGCAGGCTTGGCCGTCTTCGGCGCGTCAAAGAGCAGGTTCCAGCCGGCACAGACGGCAAAGGCCAGGGCAAAGATGGCAATGTATTTAAGTTTCATGGAATTCCTCCTACATAAACACCCTTATTATACTATACTTTGCAGGGTGAGGGAATTGACGAGGCCGTAAAAAAAGTTTGGAAATTTTTTATGCAATATACTTGCATAATATTTCAACTAGGTGTATACTATCAAACGTAGACAGAAACAAACACACATCAATCGCATTGGTTCATTCGATAGAGGAGGAAATCATCATGAGCAACACGAAAAAAGATATTAAAAAAATTGTCCTGGCTTATTCCGGCGGCCTTGATACGTCGGTCATCATTCCCTGGCTGAAAGAAAACTATCCCGGTGCCGAAGTCATCGCTGCCTGCGCCGATGTCGGCCAGCCTGACGACTTTGAAGCCATCGAAAAGAAAGCCTATGCTTCGGGCGCTTCCAAAGTCTATGTCATGGACATCAAAAAAGAATTTATGGAAGAATACGTTTGGCCGACCGTCAAAGCCGGTGCCGTTTATGAAGGAAAATACCTCTTGGGCACGTCCTTTGCTCGTCCCCTTATTTCTAAGAAACTCGTCGAAGTCGCCAAGGAAGAAGGCGCTGACGCCATCGCTCACGGCGCTACGGGCAAAGGCAATGACCAGGTCCGTTTTGAACTGACTGTCAAAGCCCTGGCTCCGGAAATGACCCTCATCGCTCCCTGGCGGATGTGGGACCTCAAATCCCGTGAAGACGAACTGAAATACGCCGAAGCCCACAACGTCCCCATCGACTATCAGTCTGAAGAAAACCCCTATCCGTACAGCATGGACTGGAACATCTGGCATTTGAGCCACGAAGGGGATGACCTGGAAAATCCGGCCAATGCTCCGAAAGACATGGTCTACATGGTCACCAAGACGCCGGAACAGGCTCCGGATGCTCCGGAATACGTCAAGATTGACTTCGAACAGGGCGTACCGGTTGCCGTCAACGGTCAGAAACTCGGCGCAGTCGAACTCATTACGACCCTCAATGAAATCGGTGCCCGCAACGGTGTCGGCATCGTCGATATCGTCGAAAACCGGCTGGTCGGCATGAAGAGCCGTGGCATCTATGAAAACCCGGGCGGTGCCATCATCATGTATGCCCACAGAGAACTGGAATATCTCTGCCTCGACCGCGACACGTACCACTATAAAGAAAATGTAGCCAATAAATTTGCCGAACTCGTCTATGACGGCAAATGGTTCTCGCCGCTTCGCGAAGCCCTGTCGGCTTTCGTCGATGAAACGCAGAAGACCGTTACCGGCCAGGTCACATTGAAACTCTATAAGGGCAACATCATCAGCGCTGGTTCTACGTCGCCGTACTCCTTGTACAATGAAGAATTTGTCACTTTCGGCGAAGACGACGTATACGATCAGACCGATGCCGAAGGCTTCATCAACCTCTTCGGCCTGCCGCTCAAGATGCGGGCCCTCATGAAACAGCACGTAGAAAAACAGGGTAAATAAGGAGCGATTCGTATGAAGTTATGGGGCGGCCGTTTTACTAAGGCCACGGATAAAAGTGTAGAAGAATTTAATGCGTCCATCCAATTCGATTGCCGCATGTACGCTGAAGATATCTGCGGCAGCATTGCCCATGCGACGATGCTGGCTAAACAGGGCATCATTTCCCAGGAAGATAAAGATGCCATCGTCAAGGGGCTGAAGGCCATTTTCCAGCAGATTGAAGACGGGGATTTCGATTTCTCCGTCGAACTGGAAGATATCCACATGAACATCGAAAAACGATTGACCGATGCCATCGGCGAAGCCGGCAAGCGCCTGCATACCGGCCGCAGCCGTAACGACCAGGTCGCCTTGGATACGCACATGTATGTCCGCCGCGAAATCGCCGCCGTCGCCAAGCTCCTGGTCAAGCTCCAGGAATCGCTGGTCAAGGCTGCCGAAAAGTACAGCGACGTCATCATGCCGGGGTACACCCATCTCCAGCGGGCCCAGCCGATTCTCTTCAGTCACCACCTCATGGCCTATTTCTCCATGCTGTCCCGTGACTTCATCCACTTGAAATATGCCTGGGACATGGCCGACATGATGCCCCTCGGCGCCGGCGCCCTGGCTGGCACGACGTATCCTCTCGACCAGCCCTTCGTCGCCAAGACCCTGCATTTCGGCAAGATTTATGATAACAGCCTCGATGCCGTCAGCGACCGCGACTATATCATCGCCTTCCTGGAATTTGCTGCCGTCCTGATGATGCACCTCAGCCGCTTGTCGGAAGAATTTATCCTCTGGTCCAGTTCGGAATTTAAGTTCATCGAACTCGACGATTCCCACTGCACGGGCTCGTCCATCATGCCTCAGAAGAAGAATCCCGATATCTGCGAACTCGTCCGCGGCAAGACAGGCCGGTTCTACGGCCATCTCATGGGTGTCCTGACTATGATGAAGGGCATCCCCATGGCCTACGACAAGGACATGCAGGAAGATAAAGAAGGCGTCTTCGATGCCATCGATAATTTGAAGTTCGCCCTAACCATCTATGCCGCCATGATCGACAAGATGACCGTCAATGGTAAGCACATGCGGGAAGTCCTGGAAAGCGACTTTTCCAATGCGACGGATATGGCCGACTACCTGGCCAAGAAAGGCCTGCCCTTCCGGGAAGCCCATGCCGTCGTCGGCAAAGCCGTCCACTACTGCATCGAACAGGGCAAAGTCTTACAGCAGTTATCGCTGCAGGAGCTGCAGGCTATGAGCCCGCTCTTCGCAGAAGATATCCACCACTACCTGGATATCGAAACCTGCGTCAAGCAGCGTAACACATATAACGGCACGTCGCCCCAGTCCGTAGCCCGCCAGTGTCAGTCTGGCAAGGCTGCCATCACAGGGGAACAGTCCCAGATTGAAACCTGGAACGACGTCGTCGCCTCTGTCTATGAACTATTGAAGTAAAAGCGATTGAATGAAAAGGAGCTGTCCCTGTGGGGCAGCTCCTTTTCAAGTTTGAAGTTGAAAGTTTGAAGAAGATGGCTTTACATTTAAAACCATTCATTAAAAACTACAAACTGCAAACTTAATACTCAAAAATAGGCTGTCTTCATGCGACAGCCTATTTTCATGATTTGCCACGAACTACGAGCTACGAACTACGAGCCACTAGGCCGTAGGCCGAAACCACGAACAATTCCCTTGTCATACATGCTATAAATAAGGTATAATAAAAAAGTATGAAAAAAATCAACTATTTACTCGTAACAGGAAAGGAGGGGCCTGCCTATGTCAATTGTCGCACAAACGACGCTGGCTCATGATGTTTCGTATAACGGTATCGGCCTGCATGCTGCGAATGAAGTCCATATGGTATTGCGCCCGGCTCCGGCTGATACAGGCATCGTCTTTATCCGGACGGACTTGCCCGGAAGACCGTCTGTACAAGCCCATCTCACGAATGTAACCAATACAATGCGGGCGACGACGCTGGAAAAAGGGGAGGCCAAGGTCTTCACGGTAGAACACCTGCTGTCCGCTTTGAGCGGCATGGAAGTGGACAACTGCTTCGTCGAAATGGATTCTGTCGAACCGCCTGTCGCCGATGGCAGCAGCCTGACCTTTGTCAAGCTCATCAAAGAAGCCGGGATCCGTGACCTCGAGGCACCGCGCCGACCGCTGGTCGTCCAAAGACAGCATCTCGTCCAGGAAGACGATAAATTCATTGCCATCGTGCCCTATGACGGTTTCCGCATCACCTTTACATCGATTAACCCGCATCCCCTGCTGGGCGTACAGTTCTTGGATACGACCATCACCCAGGAATCCTATGTCCGGGACATCGCTTTTGCCCGTACCATCGCCTTTACGGAAGAATTGGAAATGCTCAAGAAATTAGGCCTGGGCAAGGGCGGCACCATCGAAAATGTCGTCGTCTATGACAAGACGTCGTGCTTATCCGTGCCCCGCAGCGACGATGAACTGGTCCGCCATAAGGTCCTCGATATCATCGGAGACCTGGCCATGCTCGGACGGCCCGTGCGGGGACACATCATTGCCGTCAAATCAAGCCACAAACTGAACAACCTGCTGACCCATAAAATTTTTCAAGAACTGCAGTGATCTAAGGAGGAATTCTCATGACTTTGGAAGTAACTGATATTATGGAAATTTTGCCGCATCGCTATCCCATGCTGCTCGTCGATCGCATCATCGAATTGGAACCGATGAAGTATGCCATCGGCATCAAGAATGCGACCTTTGATGAACAATTTTTCCAGGGCCATTTCCCGGGTAAACCGGTCATGCCCGGCGTTCTCATCGCCGAAGCCATGGCTCAGGTCGGCGGCGTAGCCCTGCTCTATCCGGAAGAAAACCGCGGCCTCATCCCGTTCTTTACGGGCATCGACAAACTCCGCTTCCGCCATCCCGTCATCCCCGGCGACCAGCTGGTCATGCGGGCCGACATCGAAAAAATCAAAGGCCGTATGGGCAAGGTCAAGGCCCAGTGCCACGTCGGCGATACGCTCTGTGCCGAAGGGGAATATCTCTTTGCCCTCATGCCGGGCCAGAACCCGAAGAAATAATTTTAAAAAAGTTTAAAAATTTTGCTTTGTGTTAAATAAAGCCTTAAATGGGCGCATTTGTGAGCATGAAGTGGAAATTAGCGGGAAAAAGCCTGATTTTGCCCGGCAAAACCGGACGCTATTTCTGTGAGTATAACCTATATAGTTTGTGTTGAAAATAAGCGCCTGCCAGTGAGGCAGGGAAGCGAGGAGTGACTTTAATGACCGAGGAAACGAATAACATGCCTCAGAGCATGATACATCCGACGGCTATTATAGACCCGCAGGCAAAAATCGGTGCCGGTGTCAAAATCGGGCCGTATGCCGTTATCGGGCCCCACGTTACCATTGGTGACGGAACAGAAATCATGGCCCACGTTACTATCGACGGCTGGACGACAATCGGCAAGGACTGCCGGTTTTTCCCCAGCTGTTCCATTGGTTCGGAACCGCAGGATCTGAAATATCACGGCGAAAAGAGTTACCTGATCATCGGCGACCGTTCGGTGTTCCGGGAATTCGTCACGGTCAGCACGGCGACTGGCGAAGGGGAAGAAACGCGCATCGGCAACGACTGCCTCTTCCAGGCCTGCACGCATGTAGCTCATAACTGCGTCGTCGGTAACCACGTCATCATGAGCAACTGCGCCGGCCTGGCCGGCCATGTCACCGTCGAAGACCGCGTCGTCATCGGCGGCATTGCCGGCGTCCATCAGTTCGTCAAAATCGGCCGCAACAGCATGATCGGCGGCCTGGCGAAAGTCGTCCAGGATATTCCGCCTTTCGTCATCGCCGACGGCCAGCCCGCCCGCTGCATCGGCTTGAACAGCGTCGGCCTTTCGCGGGCAGGTATCCCGGAAGAAGTACGCCGGGAACTGAAGAAGGCCTTCCGCATCTTGTACCGTTCCGGCCTCAACCTGCGCCAGGCTATTGCCGAAATGGAACAGGAACTGGACAGCTATGAAGAAGTAGAACATTTTCTCCGCTTCCTCCGCAATGCCGACCGCGGTATCTGCAGAGGGACAAAAGACTAAGCAGCCTGATGGCTGGAAACGGAGCTGTTGCATGTGCGACAGCTCCGTTTCGTGGTTCGTTTGGCGTTCATCGTTTGCCGAAAAAACGACCCACGACAAACGACCTACGGCAAACGGCTCGTCAAAAGAGGTTGCGCATGAATAGGAAAAACCTTCATGTGGCAGCCTCTTTTTACTGACAGGGAGCCTGTTTTTTTGTTATAATATAAAGATGAATATTCCTCTTTATGAATAAGGATGATTGCTATGGAAAAAGTAGGATTGCTTGCCGGTGTCGGCAAACTGCCTGTAGAATTTATGCGCGCTGCCAAGCAGCTGGGCCACGAGGTCATCGTCATCGCCGTCGTCGCGCTGATGATCGCCTCCGACCCCAACTCCGGCTCCATCATGGGTCTGGTGGAAAATGCCTGGGGTGTCTTCGGCGCGGCCTTCGGCCCCGTCATCATCATGTCGCTCTGGTGGCGCCGCATGACGCGCAACGGCGCGCTCGCGGGCATGATCACTGGCGGCGCGGTGGTCTTCATCTGGAAGTACCTCATCGCGCCGATGGGCGGCGCGTGGGCCATCTACGAGCTGCTCCCCGCGTTCCTTGCGGCGTGCATTGCGATCGTGATCGTATCGCTCGCGACGCCCGCGCCGGAGAAGGCCGTCACCGATACCTTCGACGAGATCTGCGGCAAATAAAAGGGAAGAACAGGCGAGGGCTGCGGCCCTCGCTTTTCTTTGTTAGCCAAATGGAGTGAAATGGAAAAATATGACAAAAAATCCGCATTGACTATTGAAAATGGAATGACTAACGTTTATTATTGATAACATCTATTTATGGGTGCTGACATCAGGCGGCGGGATACGTGCATTTGTCCTGCCGTCCGATACTACACTGATGGCAAGCAGTGAAAGTAGAAAACAGCAGTGTCAAGACTCGATATTATGACGCCCTCCCATGCCCAGACCGTCATCGACGGGCTGTACCGCGATGTGGAGCGGCGTATCGCCGCAAGCCCTCCGGGACTGTGTCCGGTGGACCTGGCCAAGAGCTTTCTGGACCTCTGCCATGCGCAGACGTGCGGCAAGTGCGTTCCCTGCCGTATCGGCCTCGGCCAGCTCTCTGAGCTGATGGAGCAGGTGCTCGAGGGCGAAGCCACGATGGAGACCATCTCGATCATCGAGCGCGTGGCGCGCGTGATCGTCAACAGCGCCGACTGCGCCATTGGCCGCGATGCGGCGCGCCTGGTGCTTGACGGCGTGCAGGGCTTCCGCGACGACTACGAAGAGCATATTCTGCGCCACCGCTGCCTTGGCGGCATGCGCGAGCCCGTTCCCTGTGTGGCGCTGTGCCCTGCGGGCGTGGATATCCCGGGCTACCTCGTGCTCATCAAGTACGGCCGCTACGCCGACGCCGTGCGCCTGATCCGCAAGGACAACCCCATGCCCACCGCCTGCGCCTACATCTGTGAGCATCCCTGCGAGGCCCGCTGCCGCCGGAATATGATCGACGATCCCATTAACATCCGGGGCCTGAAGCGGTATGCCGTGGACCACGCAGGCGTGGTGCCCAATCCCCCCTGCGCCCCGGCCACCGGCAAGACCGTGGCCATCGTGGGCGGCGGCCCCAGCGGCCTCAGCTGCGCCTATTACCTGGCCCTGATGGGCCATAAGGTCACCATTTTCGAGGAGTGCAGCAAGCTGGGCGGCATGCTGCGCTACGGCATCCCCAGCTACCGCTTCCCCCGGGAGAAGCTGGACGCCGAGATCGACTCCATCCTGTCCCTGGGCATCGAGGTCCGCACCAACGTCCGCATTGGCCGTGATATCTGGCTGGAGGAGCTGGAAAAGCAGTTCGACTGCATCTACATCGCCATCGGCGCCCACCAGGACAAGAAAACCGGCATTCCCGGCGAGGACAGCAGGAACGTCTTGTCCGCCGTGGAGATGCTCAAGGCCATCGGCGACGACGTGATGCCCGACTTCACCGGCAAGCAGGTGGTGGTCATCGGCGGCGGCAACGTGGCCATGGACGTCACCCGCAGCTCCATCCGACTGGGGGCCGACAAGGTCACCTGCGTCTATCGCCGCCGTCAGGCGGACATGACGGC
>OICH01000689.1_pt1 | contig 12516 bp, 15 predicted proteins | sample 1581271 | NCBI WGS metagenome assembly OICH01 (sample SAMEA3882547, study PRJEB24775) | human gut metagenome | biome: human-associated habitat; feature: intestine environment; material: feces | place: Netherlands | collected 2009/2010 | reverse complement strand
GAGGTGCACAATCTTGTAGCGGCCAAGGATATTCCGTTCCAGCTTGACATAGCCCAGATTTATGTCCTCGCCGATCTCTATGAGATACCACACCGTATTTTCGAGTTCAACACTGTCGTACACCCGAATACTCGGCGAGAGGGGCTGGGGCCTGCCAATATTGTAAAAATCACAGATATGGTCCGGCAGCGTCGCCGGGTCCAGCGGAAAGGTCGTGCTCCGGATGATCCCCACGGCGCACAAGGCCAATATCAGCACTGAAAGTATGGTAATGCTCACTTTCTTGCCTGTTTTCATATTGTTCTCCTTTTTTGTTCAGGGGGAACTCAGAATGCCACGTGCATGAACAGCGCCACACAGCACAGGATGACCGCGAGCGGCACGTAGACGAAGCGGCCCACGTTGTACCACAGCGCACCGCGCTCTTTCTTGCTGCCGGTGTTCACGGCGGCAAGCAGCTCGTCCTTTTTCATCACGTAGAACCACGAGATCGCGCCGAGCGTCGCGCCGATGGGGATGATGTAGATCGACACGAAGTCCATCCACGGGCCCCACTTGGAGATCGGCTCCATGAGCAGACCAAAGCCGAGGCACAGCACGCACAGGATGCCGAGCACGGCGGCGCGGCTGAGCTTCGGGAACTTGTGCTGGAGCGATTCGGCGACGGCCTCGAACATATTCTGCAGCGAGCTGACGCCGGCGAAGATCATGGCGACGTACAAAATGACGGCGAACAGGCGGCCGAGCGGAATGTCCTGCAAAATGGTCGGCAGCGTCACGAACAGCAGACCCGGGCCCGCGCCGACATCCTGCCCGTAGGAGAAGCAGGCGGGGATGATGACCAGCGCGGCGACGACGGCGGCAATGGTATCAAACAGCGCCGTGTGCTGCGCCACGTCCACGACGTCCTCGTCCTTGGACAGGTACGCACCGTAGACGATCATGCCGCTGCCGGTGACGGACAGGGAGAAAAACGCCTGACCCATCGCCCAGACCCAGATCATCGGATCCTTGAGCGCCTCCCAGCGCGGAGTGAACATGAAGCGATAGCCCTCGCTCACGCCCGGCAGCATCGCCACGCGCACCGCGAGGATCAGGAAGATGATGAAAAACAGCGGCATCATGATCTTGTTGGTTTTTTCGATGCTGTGCGCGCCCAAATAGAGCGTCAGCAGCGTCCCCACGACCACGATGATGTGGTACGGAATGACGGAATACGGTGTGGAGGAGAACGTGCCGAACCACGACGCGGTGTCCGCCGTCATCAGCGTGCCGACGAGCGAATCCACCAGCGCCTTTAAGATATACGTGACGATGACCGCGTAGCCGAACGCAATGCACAGCGAGCCCGCAAGCGGCAGCCAGCCAAGAAGGCCTCCGGCCTTGCCTGCGCCCTTGCCGCGCGTCGACCACGCTTTTTCATACGCGCCGAGCGTGCCCGTCGCCGCGTGGCGGCCCATCGCGAACTCCGCGGGCAGGCCCACGTAGCTGAAAATGAAAACAAACAGCAGATAAATGAGCAAAAATGCCCCGCCGCCGTTGCTGCCAAGCTTGTTCGGAAAGCCCCAGACGTTCGCCATGCCGACCGCTGAACCGACGGACGCCAGAATAAAGCCCCATCGGCTTGCAAAGTTTTTGGTGTTCTTCATGTTTTCTCCCATCCAGGTGAAAAAATAACCGCGTAAGCATTCCTCGGCTCACGCGGGCATCAGCCTGTCTCTCATCAGATTTTGTACGCAGGATACACAACGCTTGAAAATTCCTGCTCTTATATTTTATACATTTTAATGCCGCTGCACAAAAAAGTCAAGCGCTCGAGCGGTTTATATTATGGCTGTTCCAGCCTTTTCCTCACCGGCACGCGTTCTTCCCGCACCGCGGCGCAAGGGTCTCGTAACAGCATCGCAGCAGATTTGTTCATATCTTTTATGATATGATCGCCGTACCAAAAGGAAAATGAGGCATTACAGGAGGATCATGATGAGCGCCTGCATCTTTTTCGCTTCCGACGCGCCGCTGCCGGAGGTCTTTCCTCCGCCGGAGTACGACTACCTCGCCATCAATGTGGACGACGGTACGATCGACGACGGCGGCGCGGACGACAACTTCTCGCTGCGCACTTTCTCCGACAGCTTTCTCTATACCGACAAAGCCTTTGCCGTCTGCCTCGACTGGGCCTACTATACCGAGGGCCGCGCGCGGCAGCTGATCGACTACATTGGCTCTGCCCTCGAATCCGTGCCCTGCGTGGAACTCTGGCACGTCTGGCAGGGCGGCTTCTACTTGTTCGATGAGCGCCCCGTCGTTCACCGCGCTGCTGTGCGATTCGATGAATTCGTCGTAGACGATCTGCGCGAGCTCGGCGAAACTGACCTCTGGAACAGCAAGGAGACAAACCGGTTATCATTTTACTGCCTGACCGTCACACGGTGAGCAGTATTTCCCATTCTTTACAAAACGAGGTGGCTCCCATGTCTCCTTGCACCACATTCGCCGAAGCAGGCCGCCTTGTGGACGCCGGCCGCCGTGCACCGTTTCTCCTGACGCTGTGTGAGGAGGATGAAAACGAGCTGCACATCACCATCTGCTGCGCTAAAGCGGAGCCAAATGCACAGACTCCGTCCACAGGAAATGCCGCCCTCGACGACATTCTCGCGCACTGTACGCCGCTGTGCCCCGATGAAAACGCCAAGATCGAGCTCATCTTTGAAAACTACCTGCTCTATCAGGTGCGCAACGAATCCTACTGCGTATTTGACGCAGACGAAGTCCACAGCGGCCCCTATCTTTGCACGTTCCAACGGTCCAAACTGCTCGACTATCTTCCCCGTGCCATTGATGTCCATCTTATACCCGATGGAACGGACGCTCCCGCATCGTGGAAGCACTACGGCATTTACACGCAGAATCAGATCATCGACATCGTTGCCCCGTCCGAGCCCACGGTGCGCACGTCCTTTTGACGTACACGCGCATATATTATGTCAACAGATGTTCTATTCCATAAGACAGTCAAAAAGAAAAAGCCCGTGTCTTGTGACACGGGCTTTTTGAACCTCGCAGTAGGGTGAGATTACTTGATCTCGACCTTCGCGCCAGCCTCTTCGAGCTGCTTCTTGAAGTTCTCGGCATCCTCCTTGGACACGCCCTCCTTCAGAGCCTTCGGAGCGGACTCGACGAAAGCCTTGGCCTCGGCCAGGCCCAGACCGGCGATCTCGCGGACAGCCTTGATGACCTTGATCTTGGCAGCAGCGTCGAAACCGGCGAGGACGACGTCGAACTCGGTCTTCTCCTCGGCAGCGGGAGCAGCAGCGCCGGCAGCGGGAGCAGCCATAGCGGCGGCGGAAACGCCGAACTCCTCCTCCAGAGCGTGCACCAGCTCGGACAGCTCCAGAACGGTCAAACCCTTGATCTCTTCGATCATAGCAGTAATCTTCTCAGACATTGTGATAGCCTCCTATTTGTAAGATTTAAATTGATGTTGTGCAGGCCCTGTGCCTGCGATGGAAAGGGGGCCGAATTACTCGGCGGCAGCGCCGTTCTTCTCGGCGATCTGCTTCAGCACGCAAGCCAGACCAGAAATAGGGGCCAGCATGGTGCCCAGGACCTGCGCCTGCAGCACGGGCAGGGCGGGAATGGACGCCAGCGCGTTCACGGTCTCCATGGAGACGACCTTGCCCTCCATGAAACCGCCCTTGATCTCGAACTTGTCCTTCAGCTTCTTTGCGTAGTCCGCCATCACACGGGCCGGGGCGACGGGATCGTCAACACAGATAGCCAGAGAAGTGGTACCGTTGAGCTGATCGTCCAGTTCGTTCAGACCGCAGTTGTTGAAAGCGAAACGCAGCAGGGTGTTCTTGATGACAGCGTACTCAATGTTGTTCTTACGGCACTCCGCGCGCAGCTCGGTATCCTCTGCCACGGTGATGCCCTTGTAATCAACGATGACACCGGCTGCAGAATTCTGCAGCTTTTCGGTCAGCGCCGCCACGATCGCCTGCTTTTCAGACAGAACCTTTGCGTTGGGCATTCTTTGATTTCACCTCCGTTAGAATTGTCGGTGCGTTCAAAAAAGGAAACCGTCCTCATGCCAAAGGACATGAGGACGGTAAAAGCAATCAAAATGACTTGCCATCCTCGGCAGGACTTACGGCTTTCGCCACCTGCTGTCTTTGGAACGCAACCAATATTATATCCAAGGCTTCACAGCTTGTCAAGCCAAAGATAACAATTTTCCGGCATTTTCAGGACACTTCCTGAAAGCGCCCCGGGTACCAAGATACCGAGCCGCCGTTCAGATCTCCGCGCAGATTTTTCGCTGGGCAAGGCGAAACCTCGCAGGAATACTTTGTGTATTTCAAGAGGCTTCAACGCAGGCCGGCGGGAAATCTGCCGGTGAGCTGTGCGGTGGAGTCGGTATCGCGGTGCCCTCACAAAATTACAGTTGTTTGTTGGCGTTCATCTTCACGCCGGGGCCCATGGTGGAAGCGGCCACGCAGGACTTGATATACTGACCCTTGGCAGCGGCGGGCTTGGCCTTGATGATAGCGCCGATGAGGGCGGAATAGTTCTCAAACAGCTTGTCAGCGCCGAAGGACACCTTGCCGATGGGGCAGTGGATGATGTTGGTCTTGTCCAGACGATACTCGACCTTACCGGCCTTCGCCTCCTGAACAGCCTTGGCGGCGTCGGGAGTCACGGTGCCGGACTTGGGAGAGGGCATCAGACCCTTGGGGCCCAGGACCTTACCCAGACGGCCCACAACACCCATCATGTCGGGGGTAGCGACGACCACGTCGAAGTCAAACCAGTTTTCCTTCTGGATCTTCTCCACCAGGTCCATCTCGCCCACGTAATCGGCGCCGGCGGCCTTGGCAGCCTCGGCCTTGTCGCCCTTGGCGAACACCAGGACGCGGACGGACTTGCCGGTGCCGTTGGGCAGCACGATGGCGCCGCGGACCTGCTGGTCAGCGTGACGGGAGTCCACGCCCAGCTTGACGTGCAGCTCCACGGTCTCGTCGAACTTGGCGGAAGCGGTCTTGCAGATCAGCTCCAGACCCTCCTTGGGGTCGTACAGCGTAGCCTTGTCGATCTGCTTGGCGCTCTCTTGATATTTCTTACCTCTAAACATTTCTTACACCCTCCTTACTCGCCGACCACGACGCCCATGGAACGGGCGGTACCGGCGATCATGCTCATGGCGGCTTCCAGAGACGCGGCGTTCAGGTCGCGCATCTTCAGCTCGGCGATCTTCTGAATGGAGGCCTTGGAAATGGTGGCGACCTTCTCCTTGTTGGGAACGCCGGAACCGGACTCAATGTTGCACTCCTTCTTGATGAGGACAGCCGCGGGAGGGGTCTTGGTGATAAAGCTAAAGGAACGGTCGGCATACACGGTGATGACCACGGGGATGATCAGGCCCATGTCATTCTTGGTGCGCTCGTTGAATTCCTTGGTAAAGGCAGCGATGTTGATGCCGTGCTGACCCAGGGCCGGGCCAACGGGGGGTGCGGGAGTTGCTTTGCCCGCGGGGATCTGCAGTTTGACGTATCCAACTACTTTCTGTGCCATTTGTAGGCACCTCCTTCAATAAAATGTGGTAGCGGCGGGGATACTTGCCGCTTTTGGCGAGACGCGCAGCGTCTCTCCCACTTTGCCGGCACACCTGCGCCGGACTTCCGCGCAGACGCTCTGCGCTCAGTTGCTGCTGACCTCGACCTGGTCCAGTTCAAGATCAACGGGGGTCTCGCGTCCGAACATGGATACGACCACGCGCACCCGGTTCTTCTCCGGCTCGATCTCCTCCACGGTACCGGTGAAGCTGGACAGCGGGCCTTCGGTGATACGCACCGTGTCGCCCACATGGTAGAGCACGACGATCTCGCGCTTCTCCATGCCCAGCGCCGCCACCTCGTCCTCGGTCAGGGGGATGGCCTTGTTGGCCTCGCCCACGAAGCCTGTGACGCCGCGGATGTTGCGGATCAGGTGCCAGGTATCGTCCGTCATGACCATCTTGATGAGGACGTAGCCGGGAAATACCTTCCGCTGCACTTCCTTCATCACGCCGGTCTCGGTGACCTCGGTGACCGTCTCCATCGGGATCTCGGTCTTGAGGACCATGTCCTCCATCCCGCGGTTCACCACGGACTTTTCGATGGCGGCCTTTACCGCGTTTTCATAGCCGGAATAGGTATGTGCCACATACCACTTTGCGTTATCAGCCATGTCCTGTACCTTAGAACAGACCGATGAGAGTATCCACCGCCAGCACGGCCACGGCATCAAAGATCCAGATCGCCGCGCCCACGATCAGGGAGCACAGCAGGACGGTGCCGGTGTTCTTGGCGGTAGTCTTGCCATCAGGCCAAACGACCTTCTTCAGTTCGCTTCTCATTTCGCGGAACCACTTGCCGCGATCCTTACTGACCTTCTTCTCTTCAGCCATGTCAATATCTCCTTCCGGTTACTTCGTCTCGGTATGGACGGTGTGCTTTCTGCAGAAGGGGCAATACTTGTTCAGCTCAAGCTTGTCAGGGGTATTCTTCTTGTTCTTCATCGTGTTGTAGTTTCTCTGCTTGCACTCGTTGCATCTCAAAGTGATCTTCACGCGCATTAACGGCACCTCCTTATTAGATTAGGCTTCCGTTCCGGAACGCCCTTTTGCCTCCCTGCCGGATGATCTCCACCTGCGCCCCCGAAGCGAAAAAGCGCGCAAAAAGAAAGCACCCACTCACAGGTAATGCCCACTATACCACACTTTCCCCCGCCGGTCAACCGCTTTTTGCAGAAAAATCCCGTATTTTTCGCGGTTTCGTCCCATTTTCTGTTGCTTCCCGCCGTCATTTTGTGTATGATAGAGCCGATATGAAAAAAACGCGGCGGCGCACGCCGCGAAAAGTGAGGTACATCCCCATGAAGATCATGGCCATCGACTACGGCGACGCCCACACCGGCATCGCCATTTCCGACTATACCGAGACGCTGGCGGGCTACTCCGACACCATCCACTCCCGCCGGCAGGAGGAGGTGCTCTCCGGCATACAGCGGCTCATCGCCGAGCACGGCGTACAGCTGCTGGTGCTGGGCTACCCCCGGAACATGGATGGCACCGAGGGACCCCGGGCCGAGAAATGCGCCGCCTTCGGCGCGCTGCTGCGGCAGGCGACCGGGCTGGAGGTCATCCTCTGGGATGAGCGCCGCACCACCATCGACGCCCACAACATCCTGTTTCAGAACGGGCAGAACGCCAAAAAGCGGAAGAAGACCGTGGACGCGGTGGCCGCCGCGCTGATGCTGGAGGGCTATCTGACCCGCCGGCGGCTGGAGGGCGCGAAATGACGGACGTTATCGTTATCGGCGGCGGCGCCAGCGGCATGATGGCGGCGCTGACCGCCGCGGAAAACGGTCGCAGCGTCGTCCTGCTGGAACGGCAGAGCCGGGTGGGGCGCAAGCTGCTGGCCACCGGCAACGGCCGGTGCAATCTGACCAACTACCATGTATCTCCCGATCATTACCATGGGGAGGACAGCAGTTTCTGCGCTCACGCGCTGCGCGCCTTTGACACAGGCACAACGCTGCAGTATTTTGCCTCACTGGGACTGCTGACGGTCAGTGAGGACAGCGGCCGGGTGTACCCCATGAGCAACATGGCCGGCAGTGTGCTGGACGTGCTGCGCTACGCGCTGGAGCGCCCCGGCATCCGGGTCTGCACCGGACAGGCGGTCACCGCCGTAAAGCGAATAGCGGAGGGCTTCACCGTCAGGACCGAGACGGAGGTCTTCGCCGCGCGGAAGGTCATACTGGCCGCCGGCGGAGCCGCCGGCAGCAAAGTAGGCGGCGTCATGGACGGCTATCGCCTTGCCAAAATGCTGGGGCACCACCGCACCGCGCTGTACCCCTCCCTGGTGCAGCTGAGGACCGATCCCACCTATCCCCGGGCGCTGAAGGGCGTCAAGGCCGAGTGCGGCATCGCCATCCTCCGGGGCGGCGAGCGTGTGGCGGAGAACCGCGGCGAGGTGCTGTTCACCGAATACGGTGTCAGCGGTCCGGCGATCTTCGACATCTCCCGGACGGTGTCCACCGGCGGCGAGGGGCTGGTCTGCGCGCTGGACTTCTTCCCTGACTGGGAGACGCGGGAGGTGCTGGACTGGCTGCGCCTGCGGCGGGAGGCCATGGGCACCCACGAGGCCTCCACCCTGCTGGTAGGCTCCTGCCACACCCGGCTGGGGCAGATGCTCTGCAAAGCCGCCGGGTTCACCAGCCAGCGCGCCGCCGACCTCACCGACGGGGACCTGGAGCGCATCGCCCGGCAGACGAAGCGCTTTGCGCTCCCTATCACCGGCACCTGCGGCTTTGACCAGGCACAGGTCACGGCGGGCGGCCTGCGGACGGAGGAATTCCATCCGGAAACACTGGAAAGCCGTGTCGTTCCGGGGCTGTACGCCTGCGGCGAGGTGCTGGACGTGGACGGCGACTGTGGCGGCTTCAACCTGCAATGGGCCTGGTCATCCGGGCATCTGGCCGGGCTGCTGCTGTAATAAGTTGACAATAATTTTGATTATGGTAAACCTGTAAACTGCCCGCGGCAGCCTACAGGTTTACTTTTTCGTCTTAATAAAGTCTTAATCCTCCCCCTGCTTGTTTCTTAAGAGGCATTTCGGTACCATGGAGCCAGAAAGGAAAGAAAGGAAGTGCCCCTATGGAACCCACGCTGCGGACCATCAATGCCGTGATCTCGGCGCTGTTTTTTATCTGCTATACCTATCAATTTCTCTATATCCCGCTGGTGCTGCTGAAAAAGCGCCGGCCCCTTCCCCACCCTGCCGCGTCCCATCGGTACGCGGTGCTCATCGCTGCGCGGAACGAGGAAAACGTCATTGCCGGGCTGCTGGACTCACTGGCCGCGCAGACCTACGATATGTCCCTGGTGACGGTGTTCGTGGCAGCGGACAACTGCACCGACAGCACCGCCGCCATCGCGCGGGAACATGGGGCGGTGGTGTATGAGCGCTTCAATCACGTGAACGTGGGCAAGGGCTACGCCCTGGATTTTCTGCTACAGCACATCGGCGCAGACTATCCGGAGGGCTTTGACGGCTACTTCGTGTTCGACGCGGACAACATCCTCTCGCCGGACTACCTCGAGCGCATGAACGAGAGCTTCTCCGCCGGAAACGAGATCGTGACCAGCTACCGCAACAGCAAAAACTTCGGCGACAACTGGATCAGCGCCGGGTACGCCTTGTGGTTCCTGCGGGAGAGCCGCTATCTGAACGGCGCGCGGAACCGGCTGGGCAGCAGCGCCGCCGTGGGCGGGACAGGCTTTCTGTTCTCGCAGCGGATACTGGACGAGAGCCATGGCTGGCGGTTCTATCTGCTGACGGAGGATATCGAGTTTTCCATCCACCACATTCTGCGGGGCGAGAGGATCGCCATCTGCGAGGACGCGGTGCTCTATGACGAGCAGCCCACCGATTTCCGGCAGTCCTGCCGGCAGCGGCTGCGCTGGGCCAAGGGCTACATACAGGTGTTCCGCCGCTACGGCGCGGAGCTGCTGAAGGGCACGGCCAAGGGCAGCTGGAGCTGCTTCGATATGTCCATGTCCATCCTGCCGGCATTTATCCTGACGGCCCTGTGTCTGCTGGCCAACCTGACGCTGACGGCGCTGGGACTTATGCAGGGGGACGGCGTATGGTTCGCCATGCGGTCCCTGCTGGAGTGCATGGGCAGTATCCTGGCCACGCTGCTGGTGCTGGGTGGCATCACCGTGGCCAGCGAGTGGCGGCGTATCCACGCGCCGGCGTGGAAAAAGATCGCTTTCACTCTGACGTTCCCGCTGTTCATGCTGACGTACCTCCCCATCTCCATGGCAGCCCTGTTTATGAAGGTGGAGTGGAAGCCCATCCACCACAGCGTGAACCTGACGTCGCTCCCCTCCCCCGCTGTGAAGAATTGACCTTGTGCAAAGGCGGGAATAGGGGTATGATAGATGTATTACTCCCACAGGAGGTCCCTCTATGTACACGATTTTGGTCGTTGATGATGAAAAGGATATTGTCTCCGCGCTGGAGATCTATCTCAAGGCCGAGGGCTACCGGGTGCTGTCCGCCTGCAACGGGAAAGAGGCCCTGGCCGCGGCGGCGCGGGAGGACGTGCACCTCATTCTGATGGATATCATGATGCCCGTGATGGACGGACTGTCCGCCATGGCCCAGCTGCGGCAGACCAGCAACGTACCCGTGATCCTGCTGACCGCCAAGGGCGAGGACACCGACAAGGTACTGGGGCTGAACGTGGGCGCGGACGACTATATCACCAAGCCCTTCAACCCGGTGGAGCTGCTGGCCCGGGTACGCTCACAGCTGCGGCGGTATTTGCAGCTGGGCGGCGGGCAGGTGCAGGCCAGCACGCTCATCATCGGCGGCATCTGCCTGGATGACAACGCCAAGACCGTCACCGTGGACGGCGACCCGGTGGCGCTGACACCCAAGGAGTACGACATCCTGCGGTTCCTCATGCGGAACGCGGGGACGGTGTTCTCCACCAATGAGATATACCGCCGGGTGTGGCACGAGGACCCGGCGGCGGACAATCCTGTGGCCGTCCATGTGCGGCACATCCGGGAGAAGATCGAGATCAACCCCGCAGAGCCCCGGTATCTGAAGGTGGTCTGGGGCAAGGGGTATAAAATGGAGGGGACGGCACAGTGAAAAAGCTCCTGAGCGCCATATGGGCCAAGGCCCTGGCCTTCCTGCTGACGCCTCTGGCCGGAGTTGCCGCCGTAAACGGCGTCAGTGAGCTGATAATGGTATATTTTTACGATGTCTGGAATCCCCACCCGGTGCGGCTGTGGGTGGTGACGGTCCTATGTGCGGTGGTGGCCGTGGGGTCGCTGCTGTTCTCTCTGTCGGCGGCGGGGCATTGGCCGGGCCATGAGGGCATCCATCTGACCTGGCTGGACCGGATCCCCCTGGACGTGTTTGTGCTGGCCCTGGCCGGTGAGTGGCTGATCTATGAGAATGCTTCGTATTACCCCTTGTCCGTCCTGGGGGAGGTCGTGTTCGTGGCCCTGGCGTACCTGTTCATCCTGGCGTTCACGGCCCGGTGCAAGGCCGGCATGGTGCTGGCGGACCTGGTGGTGCTGCGGCTGCTGCGGCTGCTTTTGCCGCAGGGCACACCATCCGGGCGGCAGTTTATACCGAAGAATCCGACTCCGGGCGCGAAGAGTAAAAGACCTTGCACCATAACGCAGAATTTAGCCCGCTAAAGTGCGGCGCGGAAGAATTTCACAAAATTCAGCGTGCTGTTATGGTTATCCTGCTGACTTTTATTTAGATGTTGCCAAAACGGCGTTTTTTGGTTGACAGAAATTGAAAATTGCGATATTATAACATGGTTATTGGTGACATTTGTTTGCGGTGAGGGAACACCGCAAATGCGGAAAGGCTTAAGCCTTTCTTATTTAACACTCCTTTTGGTAGTGTTAAAATTGCCGCCATTACCAAAATGATTTGGGAGGTTATACAAACATGAAAAACACCAAGCAAGTGCTTGCACTGGCCATGGCAGTTGCAATGGCTGCGGGCCTGCTGGCTGGCTGCGGTTCTTCCGCTTCCAGCAGCGCTGAGTCTGTTGCTTCCGGCGAGGCTACCAGCGAAGCCGCTGCTACCGATACCGGCAGCAGCGATGGCACCCTGGTTCTGGCAGATACCGGCTTTGAGGGCAAGTTCAGCCCGTTCTTCGCCGCTTCTTCCGCTGACCAGCACGTTATCGACCTGACCAACATTGCCCTGCTGGGCGCTGACCGTAAGGGTGAGATGGTCCTGAACGGCATCGAGGGCGAGACCCGCGAGTACAACGGCACTGACTACACCTACCACGGTCCTGCCGACTGCGTTGTCACCGAGAACGCCGACGGCACCGTTACCTATGACATCAAGCTGCGCGAGGACCTGAAGTTCTCCGACGGTGAGCCTGTCACCATCGACGACGTCATCTTCTCGATGTATGTTTTCCTCGATCCTACGTATGATGGTTCTGTAACCATGTACTCTACCCCCATCGTTGGTCTGGACGAGTACCGCAGCTCCATGACCACGCTGTCCAAGCTGATCGCTGAGGCCGGCGAGGACAACACCGACAACACGAAATTCACTGCCGAGCAGCAGAAGGCTTTCTGGGACGCTGTCAACGACGGCGGTGTGAAGTTTGCCCAGGAGATCATCGACAAGTGCGTTGAGAGCGGCGCTGCCGCCGACGCTAACGATGCTGCCGGTGCCGCCGCCGCCTGGAACCTTGGCGAGCTGCCCGCAGGCGCAACCGCGAAGGATATGTTCGAGCTGATCGGCGCGAACTACGACTGGAACTTCTCTGCCATGGAGGCCGAGACTGCCGGTACCGCCCTGTCTGACCTGATCCCCGAGGACGTCTACGCCTACTCCACCACCGGTGTCAACGTCGGTGACGCCGTTGCTTCTGTGGCCGGTATCGTCAAGACCGGTGACTACAGCATGACGC
>OICH01000681.1_pt1 | contig 12682 bp, 12 predicted proteins | sample 1581271 | NCBI WGS metagenome assembly OICH01 (sample SAMEA3882547, study PRJEB24775) | human gut metagenome | biome: human-associated habitat; feature: intestine environment; material: feces | place: Netherlands | collected 2009/2010 | reverse complement strand
CAGTTCCTCGATTGGTTTGTCAAGGAGCAGGGCGAGGAGGAGAAAAACGCCTCCGACCTCATCACGAAGATGGAGCTCTTCGGCTCGGACGCCAAGGGCCTGTACATGCTCAACAGCGAGCTCAAGGCGCGCGTGTACGCAGCGCCCTCGCTGGTTCTGTAATCGAAACACACAGCAAAAACCGCCTCTGTCCGGTTGGACAGAGGCGGTTTTCTATTCTTTACTTAACTCAGAGCGCGGCGAAGATGCGCGTGCCGCGCCGCTTGAGCCAGCGCAGCAGCAGCGCGCAGACCACCGCCGTGACGGCGGCGAAAATGGCCAGATACGCCGCCGCGCTCAAATATCTGCTGCACAGAAAGTACAGCCCGCCGAGCGCAATGGCATAAAACCAGTTGACAAAGAGCGCGAGCATCACGCTGCCGCCCTGCTTGATGGGCGTGATCTCGTTGGTCCACGTCAGGTTCGGCATCTTGAGCCCGAGCGCGAGCGCCGCCAGCGCGCTCAGCAGCGTGTACAGCAGCGCCACAACGACGGCCAGCGCCATCTCCGCCGCGCCGCCCGGCAGCGTGATCACCGCGCACAGCGCGCAAAACAGCATCGGCACGCCGGTCAGCAGCAGCTGCGTGTCGAGCTTTGCGCGCAGCACCTGCCACGGCGTGACCGGCAGCGACTGCGCCAGCCACAGCTGCCTGCCCTCGAGCGACACCGACGGCGCCGCCATGTCATTCATCGACGCGAGCAGGCACAGCGCCGCGCTCAGCAGCACCGGCACGATGTCCGCCCCCGCGCCGAACACCCCGTCGAGCAGCTGCGCGAGTGCGCGTCCCTTGATCAGCAGCGCGATGCCCGCGACCGGCAGCATCACGATGCCGAGGCCGCAGTTGAGCATATAGTTCGGGCTCGCGGCGAAGCGGCGCAGCTCCTTCCGGCGCAGCGCGCGCTGCACGCGCAGGAGGCCACCCCGAAAAAGCCGAAGCCGCCCGAGGCTCCGTCCATCAGCCTGCCGCACCCCAAGGTCGCAATGCTCTGAGCGCAGAAAGCGGCAGAAATTGAAAAATAGGCTTGCTTTCCGCACCTTTCTATGGTATTATGAGTACCTGTGAATATAGCGTGATCACACGTTCAACAATTTGGAGGTTTTCACCATGACTTTATTCGTTACGATTCTTCAGCTTCTCTGCGGTCTCATCGTCATCGGCATCGTCCTGTTCCAGAGCGGCAAGTCCGCCGGCTTAAGCGGTGCGATCGGCGGCGTGGCCGATTCCTTCATGGCCAAGAACAAGGCCAAGAGCACGGATGCCCGTCTTGCGCGTGCCACCAAGTGGGTCGGCGCTGCGTTCATCGTCCTGACGCTCGTGCTGAATATGCTGTAAGAGCAAACGAATCCATAATGAAGAAGAGCGGAAGCAAAAGTTACCTACGCATAAGGACAACATTTCAAATTACCGTTCAAGTAGCATTGAAAAAGCCACTGACTCTGAATTATTCAGGGTCAGTGGCTTTTCGTTGAAAACGAGGCTGCATTCTGGTACAATCTATGTGTATAAAAGGAACTTCTCATAATTGCACCTTACAGAGCTTGTTTATGTAACCGTTGTAATACTGCAAGACCTGTTCCACGGCCCCGGCGTCACCGGCGCGGGCCGCCTCGATCACTGCAAGGGGCAAAGGCTCCTTATATCTGGCCTGCTTCATTCTGCAATACCTCCCGTCAGTCTTGTTCTCATGGTTTCCAGCGTCTTAGTCCTGTGCCGCTGGACGGCGCTGCGGGACATTCCCACCACCGCGCCGATCTCGCCGTCCGTCAGTTCCAGAACACAATGCAGTATCAAGATGCTTTGTCCCGGCTGGGGCAAGCTGGCAAAGGCAACGGCCACCAGCCCGTCGCTGATCTGAAGCTCACAGCCATAGGCCGGAAATATAAAACTGTCGCTGGGGTACTGATCTATCGTGCATAGCGTGTCCAGTTCCGAAAGCGGCAGCGTTTCAAAGGATGTTTCCCAGCCACGCTGACGCTTCCTTTCCCGGAAGTAGTCAACGGCTTCATGGTACAGTACCAGCTTGCAAAAATGGTCAAACTGGCAGCGCCTCCCGTAATCATCAGGGGTAACTTTCATCTTCTCACCCCCTTTCCGTGGGGAGTGAGCAGGATGATCCTGTCCGTTGTCAGGGGCCCATGCTGGCCCTGGTCTGCTGACCGCCTCCTTTTCCATCTGATTTTTTGCCGGAAATGAGAATCCGCGAAAATCGACAAAAATCGCCCGGCAGGTCGTAAACCTACCGGGCGACGATTTGAAGCGTTTTGTTGTTTTCTTACATGGTATAGTTCATACTCATAGCCGGAATATTCCCGTGGCGGGGCAAGGCTTTTTTTAAGCGGTAGAAGTGGATTAGATTATAATGATAGTAAAACAGCATGGCGGCGTCCTCCCGTGGGCCGCCATGCCTTTAACTGCTGGGAATGACAGAAAGAAAGCAGCGGCCTTGATTTCTCAAAACCGCCACCAGTGAATATAAATTAAGCGTGAAAATGGGTCTGCCCAGCAGCGGTTTTTTTCTTTTCTGCCGCTGGGCAGATGTTTTTTCTTTAGATACATGATAAGAGGAATTTTTGAAGATTCCATAAAGATTTGAAAAATGGACGGACATAAAAGACGTCCATTACACTATCGGAAAATCAGCAAGGAAGTTTCATAGTAACCTTTGCGCCGCCGGTTTCTTTTGAATTTTCTAAAATAAGCTGACCATTATGTTGTTCCATAATCGAATTTGTAATATATAGACCCATACCAAAGTGTAACTTTGAATTGCGGCTTTGATCGCCCATATAGAACCGTTCCTGTGCGTGGCATAATGCCTCTTTAGAAAACCCCGTTCCCTCGTCTGTGACTGAAATTTCCACGAAACCGTTGTTACTCTGAACATCCACATAAAGCGTTCCGCCTTGCGGGGAGTAGTCCAGCCCATTACTGATAACATTCATAATAGCACGTTCTATCAGCACCCTATCAAATTTCAGCATTTGAGGGAGTGAAACAGTATTCATTTGCAGCCGGATTTCTTTTGTCCGGCATAGTGATTCCATATAACCGAACAAGTGCTGCATGAACGCTGGCAAGTCTATACTTTCAATATGGAGCTGATAACCAACCGCCGCCCGTGATATATCAATCAGGGTTTGAATATATGACTGCATCTGGCCGGAGCTTTCCACGACGTAACCAGCGTATAATCGTTGCTCATCATCAAGATTTGTTTCTGTGAGTAAATCAGCATTTCCTTGAATAACCGTCAGAGGCGTTTTCAAATCATGGGCAAGCGCGGCGATTTGCTCTTTCTGTGTCTGTTCGGTTTTCCATTGCCGTTCTAACGAAATTTTCAGATTATCTTTCATATCTGAAAAAGATGCAAGGACATCTTCAAACTCTTTGATTTTGGCGTGTCCTACTTCAAAATCAAGGTTTTGCTTTGAAACCTCCGCAGTTGCTTCAAAAAGCGGGGTCAGTTGTGTACGCAGGTTCTTAGCAAATCTGGCGGTCAGTATGATAATGACCAGCAGCGAATTTACAGCCATCAGGATAAACGCAAGCGTGTCAGGAGATGGAAAATATTCCGGTAGCCATGACACTGTAAATTGAGAACCAATATAATACCTTAAAACGCAAAATTCGTTTTCCCGGACAACAAGTGCAAACTGCCTCCCCGTAGCATATTCAATATATTCTCCCTTTGCGTACAGCAGGGCAATTTCTTTTTCATCATCGTCCATATTGCTGTAAAGCTCATTAAAGTTCTTGTCCAGAATTAAGTAGCCGCATCCCTGTGGAATCACAACCTTTGTAATATCCGGGGCAATCGTCAGCGTTGGAATGATCTCTTTTACCTGCAATTCACTTAGATTTGCTCTTGTAGCTAATCCAGCATTTACAGCAAGTCCCTCCAAACCAGAAGGGACAATAATTGCCGCTACCAGCATGACAATGAGGGAGATAGCAAACTGGCGAAACAATATTTTCAATGTAGGTTTCTTTTTCACTCCCATTTATATCCTATCCCCCATACGGTGCTGATCGGACTTATTTTGAAATGCTCCAATTTCGCACGAATATTTTTTATATGCGTTGAGATCGTAGAGTTATCGCCTATTCCATCAAACCCGAAAACGGCTTCATAGATTTGTTCTTTTGTAAAAACCTGTCCCCGGTTTTTCGCAAGGTATTCACAGATTGAATACTCGCTTTTGGTAAGGGGAACCGGCTGTTCTGAAACATACAGTACCTTTGCGGAAAGGTCAAATCTTATATCAGGCTCAAATGAAAGTGTGCTGTGATGCTCCCTTTTTTCTCTGCGTAAATGTGCCGCGACACGGGCGCGAAGCTCCTGAATACGAAAAGGTTTCGTAATATAATCATCCGCACCGATGCCCAATCCAAACAATATATCTTCCTCTAATGTCTTTGCGGTCAGAAAGAGAATCGGGCAGTCTACCATATTCCTGATCTGTTTGCAAAACTCAAACCCGTCTGTGCCAGGCATCATCACATCCAAAAGAATGAGGTCATAGAAATGCAGCTTTTTGATGTCTACATCATCCGCATTTTGACAGACTGTTATCAAATATCCATCTTTCCCCAAACTGTTCTTAATCAATTCCAAGATAGAAACTTCATCGTCAACTACAAGTAAGTGGGTCAAAAAATCACCTCCCGCCCCATTATACCACATTGTCGAGGTTACTCATCATTATTTTTAATGTCAGCTTTCCGATATTCATTGTTGATATTTACAGCTACGGCATTGCTTATATCCACATCCACAATACTGTAAACGTAGCCGAAACTGAAATCTTCCCCCGCCACATTTTTGAAGCGTTTCGATACCTGCCCGATTTCTTCTTGCAGTTCTGACATTTCAAGACATTCATCCGTTATGGTATATGTCAGGCCGTTATATGAAATTTCATCATAGTTTGCGGCGTTCAGCTCATAATACGGCAGAGATTCATTTAACGCCTTATTTTTATCGGCGGTATCGCGGAGCGCACCGCAGGCCGATAAGCATATAAGACTTACAAGCACAATTACCACGGCAAACAGGCACTTTTTATTCACTGTTTTTACCTCCCTCCCAACCATGAAACCAAACCAAACTGGCAATCAGCAGACAAACAGTGCAGCATACAGAAATAATCATACCGCTGAAAAAATCGGTTTTTACCTGTGCATACAGTTGGGGGCTATCCCATGCAAGCACAGTGTAATCCATAGCACGAACGCCCCAGGCCCAGGGAATATATTTCCATGTAGCGTCACCAAGCCCTGTTATCATAAGGGCAGCTATTAAACTCCCTGCAATTCCCAATCCCATAGATGCACCTTTTCCGAAGCTCATTCCCACAAACAAATGAATCAGGTAAATGGGAAGCATGGTAATCAACAATAGAATCCCTGCTTTCAGGTAAAGGCTTGCCGGAGCATCCCTATATAGTGCAGCGAATGTTCCTAACGCTAAAAATGTTGCGCCAAAAGCACAGATCATCAGAAAACCAAGTTTACCAATATACGTTGCCATGCGAGATGGGATTGTTCCCAACAAAAGCTGATAATGCCCGGCCTGATTTTCGATCTGAACAACCAGGCCCACAATAATGCCGATCAGAAACGGGAACGCAACGGCCAGCACTTCCAGATAGGCACTGATTTTGGTTGCCAGTTCCCATCTGGATATATGATAGTAACCCGCAAAAATCGCCGCACATATAATCGGAATCATGCTGTGCATATAGAGCAAAATGCTATGTTTACACTTCTGATATTCTGCTTTCCAGCAGCGAACCACAGATACCATAGTTACCCCACCTCCTTTTTCTCAAACCATCTTGCAGTTAAAAATGACAGCGCCGCAAACCAGGCCAGCGAAATGACCAATACAAGTATAATCATCCAAAATGCCATTGCCGTACTCTGATCTGCAACCGGCTCACCATTAGGCAAAATACCTAACACGGAAATCATAAGATGCGGCACCCAGCTATACGGGCAGATCATCCACAAAGAGGTTGTAGCCGTGAAAATCCCTAAAACGCTTCCAAGTCCGGCATTAAGAATAACCGTGACAAAGATACCAACTTTTTTTGATAACCATAAGCACAGCGGAACTTCCCATAGGCTTGCAATGACAATACAAGCTGTTCCGGCCGCAGCCTGCCAAATTCCGATTGTCAGGGGAATTTCGTTGATAACTAATATTGCAAAACCGCCCAACAGATTTAGCGCCAGGAAAATGAAATTCCCCACACAGGAGTAAATACCGGCCACTCCAATTTTTGCTTTCCAGACTTTGTTCTGCGAAACAGGCAATGAAGCAACGGCACGATATTTTAGTTTGCCATTATCCCGCTGTTCAATCAAGGCACAGGTGAGCGTAAGGAATCCAGGATAAAGCAGGATATACCACCAATTATAAGAATTGAGCTGGAACCAAAGAGGGGCAAAAAAGTTCATAAGCGCAGTTACAAACGGGGCCAGAACGATCAGCGTTTTTGTGAAAGTTCTCTTATGCTTTAGGTTCTCTGCCTGAATATATGCCATCTCCATTTAATATCCCTCCTTACCATTTCTGCGAATAACATCCATAAAGAGTTGTTCCAAATCTTCACCGGCGCGAAGCTCTCCCTCATATCCAAGGACGCCGCCAGCAATGATACCCACATGATCTGCAATCTGCTGGACTTCTGACAGAATATGGCTGGACAAAATAACTGTAATCCCTTTGCAGGGAAAAGAGCGAATTAACTCTCGAAGTTCCTCAATCCCTAAAGGGTCAAGGCCGTTAGTCGGTTCATCCAGAATCAAAAGCTGGGGACTGTTCAGCAATGCAATAGCAATACCAAGCCGCTGCTTCATACCAAGAGAAAACTGCCCGGCCCGTTTCTTGCCGGTATTCGTGAGCTGGACAATTTGCAATACCTCGTTAATTCGTGCATCGTCCAGGCCGAGCAATGTAGTTCTGACTTTGAGATTTTCGTATGCAGTCAGATTTTCGTAAAGCGGGGGCATCTCAATCAAAGCACCGATATGCTCCAGATCATTCCGCTTCCACGGGTGGCCGTCAAACTCGATGCTTCCCGATGTGGGGCGCAAAATGCCGGTGAGCATTTTTAAGATCGTGGATTTGCCAGCCCCATTCGGCCCCAGCAGACCATAAACCGAGTTGCGCCGGATGTTCAGTGACACATTGTTTACCGCCATTTGCCCCTTGAAATTTTTGCAGAGGTCAGTCGTTTTCAAAATCATATCCATATAATCAAGTCCTTTCTTTGATTTTACGGATAGCATACCGGGCAATTTTGAAGATTTCATAAAGATTCCCGAAAACAGAATATGAACAATACACCGTAACCGTGGAGCATATCGCAACAAAGCACCAACCTACGCATTTAGGGCCTTAAAAAGCCCTATATTTCAAGGTTTTTCCCGCATAGTCGGCGGGGTATGTGAGTGTTTTATCCTATCCCCGCCATAGTGCCGCTCTAAATGCGTAGAATTTACCAGCAGAAAATCGCCGGTTTCTCTGGCTCCATACTCCCAGATATGGTATCATGGAAAAAATCAATCTGACGGGGGTATCAGGATGGACGGACAAGAAAAGCTGCTGGACTATATCCGGCTTATTCTCGCCGGTAAGAGTCATGAGCACATCGCCATACGAAAAATGCTTACATTTCTCGTAGAGATCAGGGGCAATAAATGAAACAGCTGAAGTGAACGATGTCTGATAGGTTGTATAGAGCTCACCGTAGCGGACGCACGGGAGACCCTGTTGAACTGTTTCGTTCCGCTTTATGCCGCTACCGCGCACAATCTCTCCCAAGGAGCGAATACGCACCCACTCCCACGAATCGGGGATGTCAAACGGTACCTCATCCGCCAGCGACCGCACTTCATCGCCGATTTTCTCATAAGGAGTATTATCGGCACCTTTGAGATACCAACGCCGCCTGTGGCGGCGTTGACGCAAGCATAGCGTTTGTATGACAAACGCGCTTGCTGGGGAAATCCCCATTCCCCCATGCCGCCTGCGGGCGGAAACTTCTCGGCAGCATTGCCAGGAAGTGAGCATATAAAATCGGGTTTGGCACATTGCCAAACCCGATCACAGCGGACTGCCCTAAAGCGCTTCAGACAATCTTGTCAAAAGCGGTAGACGCCGAAAATGGGTTTGACAATGTTGTCAAACCCATTCTTAAAAAACTATACCGCTCATTCTAAAGCATTTCTCCACGTGCAAACCTTACTTACCAGATCATCTCCCGCACTGCTCGAATCAGCGCCACCACCCAGGAAAGTACCGCAAGCCCCACCAGCACAAGGAAAATGCCGTCCGCCAGAGCGGTATGGGCCAGATACCACGGGCGAAACACCGTGATCACCAGTGCGCCGTACAGCAGCGGCACAGACAGCCGCAGAGCCTGTGCCAGACGGACGATCCCGCCCAGCAGTGTCATTGCCATCATCAAAAAAGCATACATCATGTTCCATGCCTCCTTCTGCGATTTGTGGCATGTTACCATCAGCGGACAGATTTTGCAAGGGTCTGTCCTCCAATTTTTTGCATGGATTTTCTGCGATGAGGGTGTCTGGCAGACACCCTCAATTTCGGCGGCAGGGGGTCAATGAAACACCCTGCACCATCAAATTTTTTGTAGAATTTTTAAATTTCTGGTTATTCACCACGCTGTTTTTTCGGGTAGGACAATGAGGGGTGCGGCGCAGAAGCAGAGAACCGCTTTGGGAAACATTGCCGGAAACGGTTTAGAAGTTCAAAGCCGTTGGTAAACACCCGCCCGTTCGCCCCGTGCCGCCCTGTGCGGCCTTCTTCCACTCCGACTGGCATCCCCCTTCCCACCGATGCGTAAGAACGCCCGTGTGGGGCAAGAAACACCGCAGTTTCCCCTCGAATAAACAGAAAGAGGTGCAGCCTATCGCAAGCAAATCACATAAGGATGAGTTCATCCGCACGGAACGCTTTCAGTTCTCCTGCGGACGGGTAATCCGGGTGGTTTCTGTGTTTCCGAAACAGGGAACTGAAACCCCGGAGGACAAGCTGAAAGCCTTGGCAGAGATGGAATTCCAGCAAGGAAAATTGTGCGCCTAAAGGGCTGGACATTTCAGACCGTTCAGGGTATTGTGGTGTCGCAATGCTCTGAACGGTTTGACCCAAAGGAGGACAAGAGACAATGTCAAACCTGAAGAAAACCGCCCTGTACTGCCGTCTCAGCCAGGATGACGGTCTGGAGGGCGATTCCAACAGCATTCAGAATCAGAAAAATATCCTGCAAAGGTTTGCAGAAGACCATCACTTTCCCAATCCCTGCTTCTATGTGGATGACGGTTTTTCCGGTGGAAATTTCCAAAGGCCCGCATTTCAGCAGATGATTTCCGACATGGAGAACGGTGAGATTGGAATCATCGTCACCAAGGACCTTTCCAGACTGGGACGTAACCAACTTCATACCGGTCTCTACATTGAGGAACGCTTTCCCATGTTCGGCGTACGCTACATCGCTATCAATGACAATGTAGACACTGACAGCAGCGAGAGCAATGACCTCATGCCGTTCAAAAACTTGTTCAACGAGTGGTTTATTCGAGATACCAGCCGGAAGATCCGGGCGGTGCTGAAAGCCAAGGCGGAGCGTGGAGAACGGCTGGGGACCAGAGCGCCTTATGGCTACATCAAGGATCCGGAAACAAAGAAGCTGGCGGTAGATGATGAAGCAGCGGCCATCGTCCGCAGGATATTCGCCATGTGCGCCAGCGGCAACGGCCCCAGCCAGATCGCCAGAATCTTGAAAAAAGAACAGGTGCTGACGCCCACCATGTACGCCTATACCAGGTATGGCATGAATCATACCTGTCTGGACACCGCACATCCATATAACTGGTCTGACAGTGCCATTGCTAATCTTCTGGAAAATGAGATTTATCTGGGCAATACCGTCAACATGAAATACAGCACCAAGTCCTATAAGGATAAGCGACGGGTGGAACATTCCAGAGAAGAATGTCTGGTGTTTAAGGACACCCATCCCGCTCTCATTACCCAGGAGGTCTGGGACATCGTGCAGCGGGTGAGGAAGAACAGACGCCGCCCTACGAAGATGGAAGAACAGAATAAGTATTCCGGTCTTGTGTTCTGCGCCGACTGCGGCTCCAATATGGTGCTGCACCGGGCACGTACCACGTCTGCCAGCTACAACCATTTCACATGTCGCACCTACAAGAAGGATGGAGAATCCTGCACAGGCCACTATATTAGGGAGTGCGTTCTGGATGAGGTGGTGTTGGAGGATCTGCGGAGGGTAACGGCCATGGCACGGGAACGTCCAGAAGAATTTGCCGCCTATATTGGCAGCAAGCAGTCCGCCGAGATCCAGCGTGAAATTCGCAGGCAGGAGAAAGAACTGGCCGCCATGCGGAAGCGGAAAGCCGAACTGGATGCCATCTTCAAGAAGCTGTATGAGGACAGTGTGCTTAGCCGCATTACTACAGAGCAGTTCCAAATGCTCTCAAGCAGTTACACGGAGGAGCAGAATCAAATCGCCGCAGGTATCCCGCAGAAAGAAGCTGACATCCAACGCCTGCGGGAAACGGTGAGCGGGACGGATGGTTTCCTCGACAAGGCGAAGCGGTACATGGACATTACGGAACTAACGCCGGAACTGCTGCGGCTGTTTATTGAGAAGATCGTGGTGCACGAAAAAGAGGTGAAGTGGTCTAAACACGCGCCGCAGACCGTGGAGATCTACTACAACGGCATCGGCTTCATAGACAAACAGCATCAGGACATGGAAAGCCTGCAACCCCTGAAAACAGAAGAACCCCGACAGGCATTGTAAACACGATAACCTGTCGGGGGATCCCCGGAATTAGTTGTTACCCCTGTCAGGGGGGAACAAAACCCTCCGGGCCTTTTTGCGTCAAAAAACAAAAATCCCCCATAGGGGGGACCGACTCTATCATAGCGCACCCATGCCCCATTTGCAAGAAAAACTTTTCCGTCCTTCGCCATTTCTCCCATTTATCCAATCGTGCCGCTGGATTTCATTGAATAATCTGCAAATTTGCAGCATTGACCGCCGGGACTTGCAGCGGTATAATCAATGCTGTTTTTTAGTGCGTGTGAAGAAATACGAGAGGAGCGAAGCAGCATGAAGTATATTTTCGTCACCGGCGGCGTGGTGTCCGGCCTCGGCAAGGGCATCTGTGCGGCGTCCCTGGGGCGCCTTTTGAAGCAATGCGGCCTGCGGGTCAAAAACCAGAAATTCGACCCCTACCTGAATGTGGATCCCGGCACCATGAGCCCCTACCAGCACGGCGAGGTCTTCGTCACCGAGGACGGCGCCGAAACCGATCTTGACCTCGGCCACTACGAGCGCTTTGTCGACGTCTCGCTGGACGGCAACGCTTCGGTCTCCTCCGGCAAGATCTTCTGGAGCGTCCTCAATCGGGAGCGGCAGGGCGGCTATCTCGGCGGCACGGTGCAGATCATCCCCCACATCACCGATGAGATCAAGCGCCGCATCTACGCCATGGAGGACGGCAGCACCGATATCATCATCAGCGAGATCGGCGGCACGGTGGGGGATATCGAAAGCCAGCCGTTTCTGGAGGCCATCCGGCAGGTGGCGGTGGAAAAGGGCCGGGAAAACGTCCTCTTTATCCACGTCCCGCTTATCGTCTCTATCCCCGGCAGCGGGGAATTAAAAAGCAAGCCCACCCAGCATTCCGTCAAGGAGCTTTTGTCGGTCGGCATCCAGCCGGATATCCTGGTCTGCCGCACCGATGCCCCCATCAGCGAGGACATCCGCCACAAAATCGCCCTGTTCTGCAACGTCCCGGAAAACTGTGTCATCCCCAATGTGACCGCCCATACCCTGTATGAGGTCCCGCTGCTGCTGCAAAAGGAGGGTCTGTGCGATGCCGTCTGCCGGCGGCTGGGGCTGGGGGAGAGAACCCCCGACCTGACCGAATGGACGTCAATGGTGCAAAGGATAAAGGGCGTCCACCGCCATGTGGAAATCGCCTTGGTGGGCAAATATACCGGCCTGCGGGATGCCTACATCAGCGTGGCGGAGGCGCTGTTTCATGCCGGCACCGCCTGTGATGCCGAGGTGACCATCCGCTGGGTGGACAGCGAGACGCTCACCCCGCAGAACATCGCCCGAACGCTTTGCGGCTGCGGCGGCATCCTGGTGCCCGGCGGCTTCGGCGACCGCGGCATCGAGGGCATGATTTTGGCGGCGCAGTTTGCCCGGGAAAAGAACATCCCCTACCTCGGCATCTGCCTGGGAATGCAGATCGCCGTCATCGAATTTGCCCGCCATGCGGCAGGCTGGGCGGATGCCGACAGCGCCGAATTCAGCAGCACCACCGCCCACCCCGTTATCGCCCTGCTGCCGGAGCAGGTGGGCGTGACCCAAAAGGGCGGCACCATGCGGCTGGGACGCTATCCCTGCCTGCTTTCCGAGGGCACCAAATCCTTTGCCCTGTACGGCCGGCGGGAGATCAGCGAACGCCACCGTCACCGCTACGAATTCAATAACGCTTTCCGGGAGGAGCTGCAAAAGGCCGGTCTGGTGCTTGCGGGCACATCCCCGGATGGCGCCCTTGTGGAGGTC
>OICH01000671.1_pt1 | contig 12807 bp, 14 predicted proteins | sample 1581271 | NCBI WGS metagenome assembly OICH01 (sample SAMEA3882547, study PRJEB24775) | human gut metagenome | biome: human-associated habitat; feature: intestine environment; material: feces | place: Netherlands | collected 2009/2010 | reverse complement strand
AGTGTCCCCGTCTCAGCATTCAACTCCGCGTATTCATGAAAACGTAAAGGCTGTTCCTGCGGAAACGATGCCGTCGACAAAGGAGCATTCTGTGCGTAAATCGGTTTCTCCGATTAAGGAGAAACCGGTTCCTCCTGCAAACGCTCCACAACCAAAAATACGGGAACATGCACCGGATGCTGACGTGCCTGTGCATCGGCCCCAGCATCCAGATTCGCGGATTCATGAAGGGCCGCAGCCTGTTCACCAACCGCAGACAAATCGTTCTGTGCGTGAGTTGGAAACATTAGTAAGGAAAAAGCCTGCTGGGAAAGCAAAACCAGCAGAGCAACGGCCGCTTGTACAAGCATCTTCCAGCGCGGAACCGACTGCACCTGCGACGGCTTCAACGGTACCACCAGCGGCGCGGACTCTGCCAAGAGAAAAGCCGCCTGTTTCTTCTCTGCGAGAAATTCCTGCTGTACTAAAAACGGATACCACACAGTTCGCGCTTCCTGAAATCAAGACGAAAGAGTACATCCGAAAGAAACGGAAAAAGCAGAATCTTGTCAAGGAAGAAACAAGCAGTATCGGAAATGCAGCCGCAGATTCCAAAACATTCTCACCAGTCATCCGTACACGGGAAACTGTTCGTGAACAGCAAAAACTCCACGTTTCCCATAGTACGGAGCCGGAGCAGTCAGCCCTGCCGCAGATTCGAACGCGGCAGCCACAGGCAGTTTCCATGCACGCCAATACAGAATCCGCGAAACCGGATGCCCCGCAGACACTGCTGCCGGACATCAAGAGCAAGCAGAAATACATTGCGGTGCAGAAGCCGACACAGGTAACGCCCGTGCAGGCAAACCCACAGCAGGCAGTGCGGCAAACTGGAATGAAAGTCGCTCACAGCGAACCGAAATTATGTCAACCTACATTAGCGAATGAAACAGTCACTATGCCAGCGAGCAGGAATGTCACTCCGACAAAGCCTGCGCGTGTCCAGAAACAGGCGCGACCGGCTTTTGTAAAAAAGCAGAAAATCAAAACGACTTCAAAAGCGAAAATCAAGTCTGTCACACCCACCACAAAAGCCTTGCCCAGCAAAGCGTCGGCAGCTCCTCCAAAGCAGGCCGCAACTGTCATCCGCAAAGGGCAGGTGCTTCGGGATACAGCAATCAAAGCGGCCAAAACCGCGAAAGAGGCTGGGAAGAAAGTCCTTCGGGCAATCGTGGCAGCGGCAGAAAAGCTGGCCGCAGCGATTGGTGCAGGCGGTGCGGCGGCAGTTTCCGTTGTTGTGGTGATCTTGCTTGTAGGGATGCTGTTCGCTTCACCGCTCGGAATCCTGTTCGCCGGTGAGGACACCGGCACGGAAATTAAAATTCCGGACGCGGTTGCGACGCTGAACGGCGAGTTTACCGATGAGATCTACCGTATCATGGAGGAACATTCATACGATGAGCTGGATATGCAGGAGGGCATGGAAGCGGCCATGCTGCAGAACTGGCGGAATGTGCTGGCTGTGTACGCGGTCAAGGTCTCGACCGACGAAGAACACGGCTTGGACGTTATGACAATGGACGAAGAAAAACTCCAGCTCCTGCGGGAAATTTTTTTCGATGCCAACAAGTTGGAATACGAATTGACGACCAGAACCGTAGACGGCGAGCAGATCACAACACTGCACATCTCCGCACAGATCAAGGATGCCATGCAGATGGCAGATGAATACAGCTTCACTGCCCAGCAGCGGGAGATGCTCGAAGAATTGCTGAAGCCGGACTACGATGACATTTTTCTGTCTCTAATCGGCAATTACCAACCGGATGGTACGCCCATCGGCCCCGTCGACATTTCGGACATTCAAGGCACGCTGCCGGATGATCTTGACCCGCTGCGAGAATCCATTGTCCTGACGGCGTATCAGCTTCTCGGAAAGGTGACGTATTTCTGGGGCGGCAAAAGTCTCGTCCTCGGCTGGGACAGCCGCTGGGGAACGCCGACGACGGTTACTGCACCCGGCAGCGGCTCGACCGGCAAGGTGCTTCCGTTCGGACTGGACTGCTCTGGCTTTGTAGACTGGACGTTCTATAACGCCACGAGCGGTGCATACCTGCCCGGACGCGGTGGTGGCGCAGCCTCGCAGCATGGGTATTGCACCAACATTGCATGGTCAGACGCGCTGCCCGGCGATCTCGTCTTTTATGCGGATGACAGTCACGTTGGAATCGTCTGCGGCTACGACAGCGTGGGCAATCTCCTCGTCATCCACTGCTCCGGCGGGCAGAATGGCGTGGTCGTGACCGGGCGCGAGGGCTTTGCCGTCGCAGCCAGACCGGATTTGTTTACGGATTAGTCCAATTTGCTTCATTTGTGCGGCATTCTTTGTTGGCTCTGGTGAATAGCTTTCTTTCTCGTTTCCTGCGATACTTGGCGTACCAAAGCGAAAGGAGATTGCAATGGAAGAAAGAAAAAACCTATGCGCCATGCTGCCAATCGCACTCCATACCAGAGTCCGACAGGAGCAGGAAAAAGCCGGGATGACCCTCAGCGATTATGTAGAAACCATGATCACAGAATACTACGATTGGAAGGATGGAAAAATCATGACCGGAGAAATGAGAACCTTAGCCGCGCAGATCCCCGCAGAGCTCTTTGACCGACTTGACCGCTACCTCAAGGAGCGCGGCATCAAGAAGAAGGACTTCTTAGTTGACATCATCACCCGCGCACTGGAGGCAGCCGAAGCCACCGAACCGGTTACAGAAGCATCGCCCCAGGACGAGCTGGAGGAACAGCCGGAAGCGGACGAAACCTGAACCAAAATCAAGCCCCTGCAGGCCAAGCCTGCGGGGGTAAACCTTTGTTACAAGCCGTCAGCCGACACGCGCCCGCGTGTCGGCTTTTCTGCGTCCCGGTAGGGACGCTGCACCCCAAAGGCATAAAAACCGCGCGTTGGAGCGTGTGTAACGGAGTACAAAACCAGATACACAGGAGGCAAGAAAACACAAATGCTATCTGAGCACCAAAACAAAAACGCAAATTTTCTCCGAATCCTGATGACACTCCGCGCCCTGCGGCAGCGCGGAGACATTACGGAAAAAGAATACCGCAGAGCCAAGAAATATTATCAGAACCTGACCGGCGCGGACATTGTCCTTACGGATTAAACTGTAATTTGCACGGTTTCCACAAGAATTCGCACTGCCGTTTCAGCGTTTGGTAGAATTCGGAACCGCTTGAAAGATATCAGTAGACTTGAACCTTTTCGCGGATATACTTGTCGTTGACAAACGGCACGGGAGGTGAGAAAAATGCCAGTTGCAAAACTGATTGCGCCAACGACGAAGCAGGAGATCCCCAAGCTGCGCGTGGCGGCATATTGCCGCGTGTCCTCAAACTCCGCAGATCAGCGAAATTCCTTTGCAACGCAGGAACATGTTTATACGAAATACATTGCAGAGAAGCAGGAATGGGAGCTGGTCGACATTTTTGCCGACGAGGGTCTCAGCGGCATGAAAGCGGATAACCGTCCGGAATTTCAGCGGATGATCCGGATGTGCGAGCTGCACCAGATCGACCTGATCCTCACGAAATCCGTCTCCCGCTTTGCCCGCAACGTCAAAGAGGCGCTGAGCTACACGCGAAAATTAAAGCTGCTCGGCGTTGGGGTGCAATTTGAAGAAGATGGCGTCAACACACTGGCGATGGCCGACGAGATGTTGCTCAATACGTTTGCAGCCATTGCGCAGGAGGAATCCAAGTCCATCTCGCAGAACCAGCGGCTGTCCATTGTCAAACGGATGGAGTCGGGGGAATACATCGCAAGCAATGCACCGTATGGATATCGGCTAATTGATAAAAAACTTGTTATCTATGAACCGGAAGCCGAGGTCGTTCGTTGGATATTTGCAGCGTACTTAAATGGAATGTCGACGGTTGAAATTGCACACGAATTAAGCGCAAAAAGCGTTCCGACAAAAGGAAAAAAAGAACAGTGGAAAGCGAACAGAATTGCATATATCCTGTCCAATGAAAAATACGATGGGGATACGCTATTCCAAAAATACTATGGCGAGGAAACTGTGCCATTCAAAAAACATCGCAATTACGGAGAGGTGGATCAGTTTTTTGCGCGAAATACCCACGATGCTATTTTACCACAGGGAATGTTTCAGGCTGTACAAACGCTGCTTCAGAGCAGGGGCAGGAAGTTCGGGAAAAGAATGACTCAAGCAGAATATCCACTTACAAGCCGCATTCGGTGTTCCGAGTGCGGCGCTTTCTATCATCGGAAGGTGCGAAACGGAACGGTCAAATGGGTCTGCTCCAGACACGCAGCAGACACAACCGCCTGCAATTCCGGCTATTACAGTGAGGAACGTATTTACGACGGCATCATCACCATGATCAACAAGCTGCGCTTTTGCGAAGAAGATATCCTTGGTCAGACGATTCAGAAGCTGGAATTTGCCGCCGCAGCCTATAAGCGGAACAACAGAGCGGCCAGCCAGCTCAGTCAGAGCATTGCCGAACTGAACGCAAAGCTGCTTGCACTGGAGCGGCTTCGCACAAAGGGATACCTCGCCGCAGATATTTACCATACGCAGGCGCGGGAGATCCGCCAGCAGCTCGATAAACTGAAAACCGAGCGATACAGCAGCTTTGAGTCCAAGATTCTCACCATGCTGGAAGATGTCCGAAAGCTGAAATCCCTGATTGACGAGCTGGAACAGCCGCTGGAAGTGTTCGACGAGAAGCTGTTCCATGAGATCGTTACCGACATTTGCATCAATCACCATGACGAAATGACGGTAACGCTGCTTGGCGGACTCAGATTTACAGAACAGATTTAAGAGGGACGGGTATGAAAAAGATTCGATATTTACCGTTTGGCTACACCATCCGCAACGGTCAAACCGTGATCGACCAGCAGGAGGCCGAAACTGTGCGCGGCATTTTTACGGCATATATTCACGGGGCATCGCTCAAGGAGATTGCGGAAGATCTCACAGCGAAAAACATCCCATACACAGAGCGAAGCTGCGTTTGGGACAAGGCGAGAATCTCTCGGATACTAGAAAACGCCAAATACACCGGCGATGCTGAATTTGACGCGATCATCGAAGACGCTGTCTACGAGGAAGCGGTCGCAGCCAAAAGCGCACGGCGCTGGAATCGGGCCGTTACAGAATGTGAAGGAATCCGGCAGCTCCGCGACCATATCCGCTGCGGAAATTGCGGCGCGCCCATGCTCCGGCACATCAACTCCAAGCGGGCCGTCCGGGAAAGCTGGACGTGCAGCAACACTGCCTGCGGCCTGCGGGTGCGAATCAGCGATGGTGAACTGCTCCAAAAGGTCACGCTGCTTATGAACCGTATCATTGAAAACGCCGATCTCCTGCTGCCACATGAAATAGTGCGGCGCACAGATTCTCCTGCGGTGCAGGAGCTGCAGCAGCAGATCGCAAATGAGATGTTGCGGGAGCAGCCGGATGAGCAGCGGATCGTAGACCTGCTGCGCGAGATTGCAGGCCAGCTTTATCGGCAAACCAATGCAAAAACACAGATCGCCGCGCAGATTGCCAGAAAACGCGCCGCTTTGATGCACCCACAGGATGCGTTCAACAGCGCCTGCTTTTCCAGCCTGATTGACGCCGTCTCCCTTTCCGCGGGAGGCAGCGTCATTCTGCATACAAAGACACAGACCGAGATTTATGAAAGCGAGGATAAACCGAATGGAAGTACAGAAAATCCCAAAGCGGACAGTCACCCTGATTGAACCGAAGAAGTCCATCCTTGTAGACAAGGAGAAATATCACCAAAAGCGAGTGGCGGCCTACTGCCGCGTCTCCACAGACTCCGAAGAACAGCTTACATCCTATCAGAACCAGATGCGCGTTTATACAGAAATGATCGCCGCCAGGAAAGAGTGGGAGTTTGCCGGCCTTTATGCCGATGAGGGCATCTCCGGCACAAGGGCGGACAAACGCCCGGAATTTCAGCGCATGATCCGCGACTGCCAGAACGGAAAGATCGACTATATCATCACAAAATCCGTCTCCCGATTCGCCAGAAACACGGTAGAGTGTCTGGAATATATACGCTCACTGAAAGCGCAAGGCATTGGGATTTTCTTTGAGGAACAGAACATTGACACGCTGAAAAGCGACAGTGAATTGTATCTTGTCATTTACGCAGGCTTTGCGCAGTCCGAATCCGAGAGCATCAGCAAGCACATCACATGGACCTACCGCAAAAACTTCGAGGATGGGAAAGTGAGCTTTCAGTACAAGCGGCTGCTGGGCTACCGGAAAGGCGAGGATGGCAAACCGGAGATCGTGCCGGAGGAAGCGGCCATCGTAGAACGGATTTTTGAAATGCTTCTCGCTGGACAGCCAGTGGGACTTATCGCGCAGACACTCCAATCCGAGAACATTGAGATTCCCGGAAAGGACCTCAGCTTCAGCAAGAACATGATTATGAACATCCTGCGGAATGAAAAATACTGCGGTGACAGCATTCTTCAGAAAACCGTGACCGTAGACTGCATTTCCAAAACACGCAAAGCGAATCACGGAGAAGCGCCGATGTACCTTGTCGAGAACAGCCACCCGGCGATCATCAGCCGCGACATTTTCCACCGCACACAGGAAGAACTGGCGCGGCGAAAGGCCCTCCGACCAAAATCGGATAAGACGTCTATTACCCAAAGCGGGAAATATTCCAAATACGCGCTGAGCGAGGTGCTGCACTGCGCCGAATGTGGCAGCCGCTACAAGCGTGTGACATGGAATATCCGCGGAAAGAAGAAAATCGTCTGGCGCTGCGTCAGCCGATTGGATTACGGAAAGAAATACTGCAAGGATTCCGTCACAGTGGAGGAAGCCGCCCTGCATGGGGCCGTTGTCCGGGCGCTGAACCGCTTTCACGCGGAGGACGAGTCCACCTACCTCACGCTTATGAAAGCCACCATCGGAGAAGCCATCGGCATAAATGGCGGTTCGGAGGAAATTGACCTACTCACGCGCCGCATCGATGCGCTGAACAAACGGATGCTGGAACTGGTCAACGAAACCGTTGCGGCTGGGAAAGACGTAGAAAGCAGCGAGGATGAATTCAAAAGCATCTCCGATCAAATCGAGCAGCTTAACCGCCGCATTGCCGCAATTCAGGAGAGTGTGCGCGGCGATGCCACGCGGCAGGCGCGGCTGGAGGAAATTCAGAGCATCATCGCCAAGCGCAATGCGAATGAAACACAATACGACGACAGCATCGTGCGCCAGATGATCGAGTGCATCAAGGTACATAACGATGGAAAGCTGACGATCATTTTCGGCGGCGGGTATGAGATCGAGGAAACACTATAGAAAGCCAGATCGCAAGACACAGAAAAAACTGGAGGTATGCGCACACTTTTGCAAGAGTTTTCTCTGAGAGGTTGGTATCACATTTTGATACCACCAACCGCTCAGAGAAAACAGATAAATATTTTTCCGCAAGGTGAAATTTTGACGGATTACCCTGTATAATAAAAAGGAAACTGACAAAGGAAATAGAAAATATGATTTATTACATTGCAGATATGCACTTTGGACATACGAATGTACTTCGTTTTGATAATCGCCCGTTTTCAGATACCGCGCAGATGGATGATACGCTGCTTCAAAATTGGAATGAGCGTGTAACGGCTGACGATACCGTCTATGTTTTGGGTGATGCGTTCTGGAAAAACGAAGAAAACAGCATTCGAATCATCCAGCAGCTCAACGGTCATAAGCACCTGATTCAAGGAAACCACGACCGCGTGAAAGGAAAGCTCCGCCCTTATTGGGAGAGCATCGAGCAGTACGCAGAGGTCAACGATGAGAATCGGCTGGTGATTCTGAGTCATTACCCGATTCTGTTTTATAAGAACCAGCATTATGGCGCGGTCATGCTATACGGTCATGTACATAATACACGCGAGTGGAAACTCGTTGAGAAGTGGAAGAACGAGCAGTGGGCGATGGGCATCCCCAGCAGATTGATTAATGTCGGCTGCATGATGGAGTATATGCGCTATACCCCGCGCACTCTGACGGAACTGCTGGGTGCCAATCCTATGCCGGAAATTTTCAGAGTCCGCAAAGACGGAAGCGCAGTTGAAAGCGCGGAGTAGCAGAACAAACGGGAAAGGACGTGGGATCTGAATGAAGGTTACACCGCTGAAAAAACAGAGTAAGAAAAACCAGCGCAAATTTCATGCAGCCAAGCGCGGCACATGGAACGGCGTTTCGCCGGTCACCCGCATTGTGCAAAGCAAGCGGATTTATGACCGGAACCGCGCAAAACAGGAAAGCCGTCAAAGTGCAGATCGCTGACAGAATCGTGCAGACCGCACAAAATTCCATAAATCCCACAATATCTTTTTTGGTTGCACAGCAGCAACCAGCAGTATGAAGCAGCAAGCTCCAAAAACCTTGCCCCAAAAAGCTGAAACCATTGAAAACACTAGAAAAACCACTGATATCTTAATTGGTGCAGCTTGCCATAAAAAGCTCCGAAATCAGTTGATTTCGGAGCTTTTTCTTGCACTTTTCTGGCTAAAAAGTTCAACCATATTTTTGAAGTCACGTTTTGACCCAAACCGTGACCCAAACCGCGATGTACGTCGATGTACAAAACAGTACGAAATAGCACGAAAAGACCATTCCGCAGCGCATAAGACGTACATAAAATCAGTATTTTTCACGAGAAAAGGGGCGCGCTGCCGTTTTGGCAGCGCGCCCGCTATGCCTTGCGTCACACGACTTCCCGGCCGATCATTTGACCAATGGTGTCCGCAGCCTGCACGCGCATGCTGGGCGTGGAGTGGACGTAGGTGCTGAGCGTGAACCCCGCGCTGTAATGTCCGAGCATTTCGGAGAGTGTCCGCACGTCAACGCCGTTTTTGAGTGCCAAGGTCGCGAATGTGTGTCTCATATCATGAAAACGCACATGTTCCGCGCCGATGGCTACCAGAATCCGGTCATGCATAGCGCGGAAGGATGCCGGGTCGAGCATTTCTCCGGTTTTCGGGGACGGGAACATATAGGGATTATCCGGGTGCTTTTCGTGTTCTTCCACCAGAATCTGCACGGTGCTCTCCGGAAGTGTCAGCAGTCGCAGGGAGTTTTTTGTTTTCGGCTGGCTGACAACAAGCTGATGGTCGATGCGGCAGACGCTTTTGGTAACGGAAAGTGTTCGCTCCTTCACGTTCAGATCTTTCCAGAGCAGGGCCAGCAATTCTCCCCGGCGCAGGCCGCTGGTCAGTTCCAGATAGAGCGGTGCAAACACGCCGCGCTGTTTCGCTTCGTGCAGATATGGCCCGATCAGTTCTTCCGGCAGCACTTTCATCTCTTTCCGTACCGTTTTCGGGGCTTTGCAGTTTGCTGCCGGATTGCTCAGAATGAGCTTTTCTGCGACGGCCTGATCGAGACTTTTCCGCAGGATGCCGAGGATGCCTTGCACAATGCGTGGGCTGAGCGTTGTTTCTTTCAGCGGAATGTGGCTGTAGTAGTGATTTCTGCCGTGCTCGCTCATCTCGTTGATCGCGCGCTGAATTTGAATGGTGCTCAGCTTTTCCAGCGGGCAGTCACCCAGCGCGGGAAAGAGATGGTTTTCCATGCAGTTGCGGTAGAACTGCTTCGTATTCGGGCGGATCTGCGGCTTGATAAACACCTCGTACCACAACGTCACCCATGTCTGCACGGTGTACTGCCCTGTGCGGGTCGGGTCAAGCTTCAGGCTTTCTTCGATCGCTGTTTTCAGCTTTTCTTTGACTTCTGCCTGCGTTTTCCCGAGAACATTTTTCGTGATGACCTTTCCGTCCTTGTCATACCCGGCGGTATATCGGCCCTCCCAGCGTCCATCTTTTCGTTTGCGGATGCTGCCTTCGCCGTTGGCTCGCTTTTTGCTCATGTAAATTCCTCCTTTTCCGGTAGCTCACACAACTACCACAAACACAGTGAAATAGCGAGTACTTTTTGCGCTCAGGCACATTTTTGTTCTGTGGACTGCCGGTCCAGCCAGCCGAGGAAGTTTTCCCGCGAGACAACGATGCGTCTGCCGATCTGAAACGCCGGGAAATCTGCACTGTGGGCGAGCTTGTAAGCTCCGGCTTTGGAGATGCCGAGGACGCTGGCAACGTCTGTCATGTTCATCATCAGGGGCAATTCTTCCAGCGAGTGATATTGTTTCTGGTTCATATGGCTTCCTTTCTCCCATTCAGGGAATCAAAATTTGTTTTTGCATGGCCGAAAAGAATTACCCGATCAGAAATCTATGTACTTGTAAAATTGCAGCAAGAGAGTTAACATCCGACAAACCGTTTGAGGAGGATCGCCGATGGTAACTGCCTGTTTTTCTATGCTGCTTCACTTGCTGCTTTTGCTGATTCGTATTGCGATGAAACTGAGATTGTCCATTCCGCTGGTGTACCTGGTACTGATGCTCACAGCGTTTCAGCCGTGGTATCGTGCGCACACGGCGTTTGCGGACGGGATTTTTCTGGTGATGCTGGGCTGCGTGATGCTGTCATGGATCATCTCCCTCATTCGATTTGCAAGACGAGCGCTGGCTTGATGCCAGCCCTCGTTTTTTTGCGCCGCACGGAGGGCGGACGCGGCGTTTGTGTGGCGCAGACCTGCACGGATGCGCGGTCAGCCTGCAAAACCGCACACATCGGCACGACGCGCCCCACGCCGCGGAGCAAATGGCTGCGCCGATGTGCGTTTTCTGACTTGTGCCGCAGTTCAGCCGTTAATCTTCCGCCCGGAGGCGGCATTGGGGTCAGGGTTCTCCCTGCAAGCCGCATTTTGGTACCAAAATGCTATGCTTGCGCTTTTCTTGCGCGGCAAGAAAAGCCTAAAACGCAGCCTGATCCTCGTTCCGTTTAGAAGATTTTTTTTGATTTTCATTTTCTACAAGCCATAAATTCCAAAATCGCTAAACCTTAGATTCTGTAGTCGCTACATTAGTCGCTATGCCGGTTCGAAATTTGATTTTTTGCCTTTTGTAGTCGCTACAATAGTCGCTACGGCAGCGATTCAGGCGGCATTGTCCGGCAGCAGGATATTTCTGGCAGCTGTTTTCATTTCATTTGCTTTTTCCACGCGCAGATTTTCGCCGCCAAACAGAATCGGAGCGCAGATTTCCAAAATCCTGTCATAGATGCGGGCGTGCGCAAGGTCGTCTGGGTGTTTGAGTGCATCCAGCGTCAGATTTGTTGTGACGATCAATGGCTTGCGGCTTCGGTATCTGGCGTCGATCACGGCAAAGACTTGTTCCTGTGCATACTCTGTTCCTCGCTCTGCACCAAGATCATCCAGAATCAGAAGATCATAGGCATTCAGATCGGCAAGAAAGTCAGCACGATCAGAGCCGAACAGTCCCGTCATACGATTCAAAATCGTCGGGAAATTTGTCATCAGAACCGGCACGTCCTGCTCCAGCAGCGCGTTTGCAATGCACCCGGCAAGAAAAGATTTTCCGGTTCCCACATCGCCAAACAGGAGCAGCCCGATATTTTTCCGTACCGCATCCTCCCAATGTTCCACATAGCGCTTGGCTTTGGCAGTCAGCCCTGGCGTTTTTCCGTTATCGTTGGCAAACGTGCAATCGTAGAGGCGGCGATCCTGTAACCCATGTGCTTTTCGCCGCTGAATGCGTTCCAGACGCTCCCGTTTTTCTTCTGCCGCTTTGCGCTGTTTTTCCGCAGCACTCTGGCAGGGGCACAGGCAGCGTGGTCGGAGAAATCCTGTTCCGCCGGGAGCAGGAATGACCGTTTGCCGCAAGCCATGACAGGTCTTGCAGTGCAGCAATCCATCAGCGGGATCGAGATACTCATCATCTCGCTGTATCTGCGCAGCTGCATTTGCCGTCAAAAACGCATGGACTTCTTCTGTAATTGGCATCATACGACATCTTCCTCCGTTACTTCGTAAGTTCGGATATTTGTCCGCGCGCACTTCTGTTCTCTAATCTCTTTATCTCTATTCTCTGGTGGACAAATGTCCGCTTTTGAGTTAGACAGGAGCTTCTGTGCTTGTAAACGCAGCCGTTCCCGGCGTTTTCGCTCCGCTTCGGTGGAGGAGCGACCGACCAGCAACTGAATATCCGGCATATAGTACGCACCATCGGTCAGCAGCTCGACAAAGCCGAGTTTTAGGAAGATTTGCAGCGCGCGTTCTACGGTGCCGATCTGATGGCGGGTAAACGTTGCAATGGTCTGCGGCGTGTGCGGCAGATTTTCATGCAGCAGTAGAATTCCGTTGTGCTTGAGTGACATCAGATACATCTTGAGCAGCAAATTGGAATACAGAATTCCGTCCGGCATCGTTTCCAGAACAATCATCCGCTCACTGCTGAAGAAATTTTCCTTGAGCTTCATGTAGTAATATTTTTTGTTTTCTGACATAAACACTCCATTCTTTTGAAATTGTTTCCGCCGTATTTGCAGCTCGCGCCCCGGCGATGGGGAACAGCGCAGACAGAGCTTGGCAGCTCTCACAGCTCGTGGAAGGGGTCTCGACTGCTTTCAACCCCAGCGCATGGCAGCCTGTCTTACGTGCAGGCCGGACATTGTGTGTCCAAACAGGTTGGGCGGCGTGATGCAGCCTGCCAAGGCTGCCCACGGCGCGTTTCTCGCTCGCCCGTCTTGAGGACCCCGCAAAGCCGGATGGCTTTGTGGGGAGAGGAGAAGCAGCGTAGTGATTGAGCTTTCGTGCTTGCACGGAAGCGAAAGATACGCAGCTTGCTTCGACGAGGTCGTCGCGCGCACTGTGCGCGTTTCCCAACCTGCGGTGT
>OICH01000669.1_pt1 | contig 12861 bp, 9 predicted proteins | sample 1581271 | NCBI WGS metagenome assembly OICH01 (sample SAMEA3882547, study PRJEB24775) | human gut metagenome | biome: human-associated habitat; feature: intestine environment; material: feces | place: Netherlands | collected 2009/2010 | reverse complement strand
CGAACCGTGCCGTGCGCTTTTCATCGGGGACGTGTTCCATCTCCCGCAGCAGCTTTTTATTGTTGTCGTCGGAATTATGCCCCTCGCCGGCATAGCGGGCGGAATACACCCCCGGCGCACCGCCGAGAGCATCCACGCAGAGGCCGGAGTCATCCGCTACGGTGGGCAGGCCGGTGGCCCGGTAGATGCCCATCGCCTTGAGGAAGGCGTTTTCCGCAAAGGTGCTGCCCGTTTCCTCGATCTCCAGATCGGGCGGGCAGACCTCATCCTGCGGGATGACCTGCCAGCCCAGCGGGGATAAAATACGGCAGAATTCCTCTACCTTGTGTTTATTTTTGGTGGCCAGTATCAGCTTCATGCTTCTTCCTCATCCAATAGCAGCGCACGGGCGAACTCGGCGGCGCAGAAGGGGGTCAGATCCCCGATGCTCTCGCCGGTGCCGACGAACTTGATGGGCAGCCCCAGTTGATCCCGGATAGCGATGGCCACGCCGCCCTTGGCGGTGCCGTCCAGCTTGGTAAGAATGATGCCGGTGACGCCGCAGGCCGCTGCAAATTCCCGCGCCTGATTCAAGCCGTTCTGCCCGGTGGTGGCATCCAGCACCAGCAGCGTTTCCCGGCTGCAGCCCGGTGCCTCCCGTTCCAGTACCCGGTCGATCTTCGCCAGCTCCTCCATCAGGTTTTTCTTGGTGTGCAGGCGGCCGGCCGTATCGACAAGGAGGATATCCATGCCCTTGGCCTTGGCCGACGCCGTCGCATCAAAGACGACAGCCGCTGCGTCCGCCCCTTCCTGGTGCTTGACGATGGGTACGCCGACGCGGTCAGCCCAGATGGTCAGCTGTTCCGAGGCAGCGGCACGGAAGGTATCGCCGGCGGCGAGCATGACCGATTTTCCCTGCTGTTTGTAATACTTGGCCAGTTTGCCGATAGTCGTCGTCTTACCGACACCGTTGACGCCGACGATGAAAATAACCCGCGGCCCATCTGTTTCCGGGAGGGGTTCATCGTTTTCATTGAGCAAGGCGACGATGCATTTTTCCAAATACGGGACGACATCGTTGCCGTCTTTTATTTCCTTCGATTTGACGCCTTTGCGTATCTGGTCCAAGAGGTATTCCGTCGTTTCGACGCCGATGTCTCCCGTGAGCATGACCGCTTCCAGGTCATCGTACATGTCGTCGTCGATTTTGGCATAGCCGCGGACGACGGTTTCGATGTTCTGGATGAGAGAGTGTTTCTAAGCCTTTGCGCAGTTTTGAAAAAAATCCCATAGTTATGTTCCTTCCTTTAACAATTCATCTACTTTGACAGTCAGCAGGCGCGATACGCCTTTTTCTTCCATCGTTACACCCAACAAGGTATTGGCCGCTTCCATGGTCTTGCGGCGATGGGTAATGACGATGAACTGCGTCGCACCGCTGTAATTCTTGAGGTATCGGGCCATGCGTTCGACATTGGCTTCGTCCAGGGCCGCGTCGACTTCGTCGACCAGACAGAACGGCGCCGGATGATAGGCCAAAAAGGCCAGGAGCAGAGCGATGACCGTCAGGGCCCGTTCGCCGCCGGAAAGGAGCGTCAGGGACTGCTGTTTCTTTCCTGGCGGGCGGATATAGATTTCCACGCCGGCTTCCAGGATGTGTTCCTTGTCGGTCAATGCCAGGTGGGCCGTGCCGCCGCCGAAGAGGCGGCTGAAGATATCCTGGAAATGGACGCCGATTTCTTTGAAGGCCTTGGCGAATTGTTCGGCCATGGCCGCGTCGATTTCAGCGACGACAGTCCGCAATCTTTCCCGCGATTCCTTCAAATCGTCGCACTGGCGGACGTAAAAGTCCCGTTTTTCCAAAGCCGTCTTGTATTCGTCTTCGGCAGCCGGGTTGATGGTCCCTAGCGCCGTAATCTGAGCCTTCAAGGAAGCGACCTTGTCATGAAGCTCTTTCAACGAGCCCTGACGGCGCCGTTCCATAGCTTCCTGGCGGCTCAGGCCCTGCATGGCCAGCCGTTCTTCGTGATGGCTGATATCGCCTTTATACTTTTCCAGCTGGACTTCAGCCGCATGGCAGCGCTGCTGCCACTCCTGATGGCGCCGGCGAAAGTCGGCGACGACACCGTCCAGGGCCTGGCTTTTTTTCAGGGACTCGTTGCGGGTCCGGTAAAAAGCCTCTTTGGCCTGGTCACAGCGGACCGTATCGGCTTCTTTCACGGTAATATTTTTCGACAGTTCTGTCAACAGGCGGGCCGCTTCTTCCTGGCGGCGTACCAGGTCCTGGCGGCGCTGGGACAGGGCTTGTTCCTGGGCCGTCAATTCCTGCTGCCACGTATCATGCTGGCGCAGCTGGTCATCGCCGTGACGGACCTGTTCGGTCAGCTTGGCAACGGCAATCTGCCGCTCCGTCAAGGTCTGACGGCACTGGGCCGCTTCGGCCCTGGCGGCGTCACAGGCGTCCTGCCATTGCTGGACGTCGGCGGCCGGCCCCGTTTCCATCGCCGACAGCGCCGCTTCTTTCTCAACCAGCCGGGCCTGCATATCGGCCCGGTCCTTTTCCAGTTTTTCCACGCGCTCGTCGAAAGCAGCCAGGGTCTGACGGATGTCAGCCAGGGCCTTCTCTTCCTGGCCGGCCTGCCAGCGGGCCTGGTCCGCAGCCTGCCGGGCCTGGCGCAGCCCTTCTTCGGCCTGGGCCAGGTCCCGTTCAGCCCCTTCGGCCTGTTGGCGCAGGTCTTTGCCTTCGGCCAGCAAGGCTTCCAGGCGCTGCTGGCTGCAGCGGCACGTTTCCTGCAACTCCTGCAGCAGGGCCCGCCGGCTGATGAGGGATCCTTCTTGATTGCGGGTGCTGCCGCCAGTCAGGGAACCGCCGGCGTTGAACTGGGTGCCATCGAGGCAGACAATGCGCAGGCGATGACCGTATTTCCGGGCCACAGCCGAGCCCGTATCCATGGTGTCGGCCAGGAGGGTCTTCCCTAAGAGCGACGAAAAGACTTTCTCATATTTCGGCTCATAAGAAATGACGTCTGACGCGAAGCCGAGCATGCCCGGTTCGCCGGCAGCCCGTTCTTCATCGGCTGTCCGCGTGCGGCCGCGCAGGGTATCGAGGGGCAGGAAGGTCGTCCGGCCGGCTTTCTTTTCTTTTAAATAGGAAATGGCCCGTTTTGCCGACGTTTCATCTTCAGCGACGACATAGCGGACGGCACCGCCTAAGGCGACGTCGATGGCGACGGCGAATTTCGACGGGATCTGACAGAGCTCGCCGACAGCGCCACACAGATGACTGCGCCAGGGCTGGCTGGCCGTCAGGACCACTTTGACAGCCCGCCCCAGGCCTTCGTGTTCCTGTTCCATACTCTGGAGGACGCGCATGCGCTGGGCGGCTGCGTCGATATCGCCGCGCAGGCGGCGGTATTCTTCTTCCCCTTGTTTCAGGCGCTGGCCTTTTGCACGGGCGTCGTGCCGCAGGGAAAGGGCCTGCTCTTCAAAAGCAGCGGCCTTTTCCTGCCAGTCTTTCTGCTGTGTCCCGGCTTTCTGATGCCGCGCTTCGGCCTCTTTCAGGGCTTTCTTCTTTTCTTCCCACTGCTGCAGGGCCTGCTGGCAGGCGGCGTCATTCTCTTCCAGCCGGCGGCGCAGGTCTTCACTGTCCCGGCGCAGCATGAAAGCGTCACGGCTGCGCTTGGAATTGGCATCGACCCGTTCCTGCAGGGCCTTGGCCGCCGCTTCAGCCTTGGCTTCGGCCTGGCCGAACAAGGTCTGGGTCAGGGCCAGGGCCTGTCGGGCCGCTTCCAGTTCAGCTGCTTTCTGCGCTTTCTGCGCCCGCAAAGCCTCTTTCTGTTCCTGCCAGGCGTTCTGGCGCTGCTGCAGTTGTTCTGCATCAGCTCCTGCCTGGGCTTCGTTCTCGGCGAGTTCGGCCTGCCGCTGACGGCAGGCTTCGCGGCGGTGGACGAGGCTGTCCAGTTCATTGTGGACGACCATGGCCTGTTCATCGAGATGGCGCAGTTTTTCGTCATCGGCAGCCATGGCGTCCAATAAGGCCTTGCGCTTGCCTTCGGCAGCGGCCAATTCCCGGGCTGCTTTCTGTTCTTCGGCTTCGGCCGTCATGCGGCCGTTCTCGGCCTTGGCCAGGAGGCGTTCGCTGTTGCGCAGTTCCTGCAAGGTCACGGTCCCTTCATAAGCCAGGCGTTCGCTGTCGAGGCAGCGGAATTTCTGCAGCGTTTCTGCCTGTTCCTGTAACGGTTCCAGCCGTTCTTCGAGGACGCTCATGAGGTCGCGGATGCGTTCCAAGTTGCGTTCGGTCTCGGCGATCTTGCGCAGGCCGTCGGCTTTGCGCCCTTTGAAGCGGCTGATACCGGCCACTTCTTCAAAGATGACCCGCCGTTCTTCCGGTTTGCTGTTGAGGATGCGGTCGACGCGGTTCTGACCGATGACAGCCATGGAATCCTGGCCGATACCCGTATCGGCAAAGAGGATGTGGATGTCTTTCAGGCGGCACGGCCGGCGGTTGATATAGTATTCACTGTCGCCGGACCGGAACAGGCGCCGCGTGACGACGACTTCAGTGAACTCCGTATCCAGGGCGTGGTCGCTGTTATCGAAGTACAGTGAAACTTCAGCAGCCCCCTGGGGGCGACGGGTCTGGGTCCCGGCAAAGATGATATCTTCCGACTTCTGCCCCCGCAGCTGGCGGACATTCTGTTCGCCCATGACCCAGCGGACGGCGTCAGAAATATTGCTCTTGCCGCTGCCATTGGGCCCGACAATGGCCGTAATGCCCTTGTCAAAGGTCAGCGTCGTCTTATCTGCAAAGGACTTGAATCCCCGCAGTTCCATTTTCAATAATTGCATAATGTCTACTCTCTCTGTGGACGGCCTCGACGAACACGGTACGGCGCCGCGCGGCAGTCCTGGTTATTTACTCGTACAGTTAATCATACCATAATTACCGGCCTGCCGCTACTATGGCCTACTTAGCCGACGATCGGCAAAGTTTCTGTAAAATATCGGGGAAAACCTTGACGAGTCCTGTCTTAATGGATTATATTAGAATTTGGGTTTGAAGGCCCTTATTCTGCAGAAAGGGAGAGTACCGTAATGATTCAAGTTTATAAACACAGCAACGGCCATCTGGAAGACAACATTTCCCTGGCATCGGCTGAAAAAGGTTCATGGATCCACGTCGTAAATCCGGATTCCGAAGATTTACAGCTCGTATCCATGGTCACGGAAATCCCCACTGATGTCCTGAAAACCGCCTTGGACACGGAAGAACGTTCGCACGTCGAAATCGAAGACAATTACATCTTCGTCGTCATCAACATCCCGATCATCTTGGAAACGGATAGTTATGACACCTTGCCGCTGGGCATTTTCATCACACCGGACTTCATCATCACCCTCTGTATTCAAGAAACAGAAGTCATGCGTGCTTTCACAGAGAACAAGTATCCCCTGTTCTATACCTTCAAGAAGACGCGTTTCCTATTCCAGATCCTCTATCGTTCGGCGACGCTGTTCCTGCGCTACTTGATGCAGATCAACCGCCGGACCGACGACATCGAAGAAATCCTGCGCCATTCCATGCGCAACAAGGAATTTTTCCTGCTCCTGGAATTACAGAAATCACTGACCTACTTCACGTCAGCCCTGCGCAGCAACGGCATCGTCATGGAACGGCTCATGCGCCTGCGCCGCAATACGTCGCTCCACCATCTCATCAAGATGTATGAAGAAGACGAAGACCTCCTGGAAGATGTCATCATCGAGAACAAGCAGGCTATCGAAATGGTCGAGATGTATTCCAATATCCTCATGAATATGTCCGATACCTTCGCCTCGATCATTTCCAACAACCTGAACCTGGTCATGAAATTCCTGGCATCCATTACGATCATGCTGGCCGTCCCGACGATCATCTTCAGCTTGTGGGGCATCAACGTCCCTGTCCCCTTCCAGGACACAGCGGCCGGTTTCTACTACGTCGTAGGCATTGCCATGTGCTGCACCATCGTCGCCGTCATCATGCTCTGGCGGAAGGACCTATTCTGAAAGGCCCTTCACCATGCTCTTGATGGGTTCAAAAGAGCGGCGGTGAATCGGACACGGTCCGTATTCCCGCAACGCTTCCATATGCATTTTCGTCAAATATCCCTTGTGGACGGCAAAGCCGTACTGGGGATATTTTTTATCGTATTCCACCATGAGCCGGTCACGGGTGACCTTGGCGATGATAGAAGCGGCGGCGATAGATGCGCTCAGGGCATCGCCATGGACTAAGGACTTGTGGGGCACGGTCAGTTCCCGGAGGGGCATGGCATCGACCAGGACCGCTTCCGCCGGCACAGCCAGGCCGTTGACGGCGTCGTACATGCCCTGCATGGTAGCGTGGTAAATGTCGAGCTCGTCGATTTCTTTTTCCGACTTGGCCACGCAGGATACGGCGACGGCTTCGGCCATGATCTTATCATAGAGCAGGTCCCGCTTGGCTGGCGGGACTTTTTTACTGTCATTGAGGCCGGGACATTCCCAATATGGCGGCAGGATGACGGCGGCCACCATGACCGGCCACGTGGTACATGCCTTGGTTATAATAGGCCGTTTCCTGGGCATACATATGGAGGACCCGTTCCCGCTCAGCTTCTTCCCGGATTTTCTGGCGCATATAGGCAGCGGCCAGTTTGCGGACCGACACGCGGCTATCTTCTTTCATGGCTGCCAGGAGTTCCTGTACGTCATCGCCAGCGGCTAACTGAGCTTTAAGGTCGGCGACTCGGAATTTCTCGATATCCATGGTCAGTCCTCCCCTTCGAAATCGCCCAGGCGGTCCAGGGAAATGGCACCAATCTTGCCTTCACGAAATTCCTTGAGGATGAGTTTATAGGTCTTTTCCAGGTCGACGACGCCGCCCGATACGATACAGCCCCGCTTGCGGCCGATGGCTTCGATCGTATCCAGGGGCTTTTCACAGAGGCTGTCCAATTTATAGCGGCCTTTCAGTTCATCCGGATACTGGGCTGACAGCTGTTCGACGAGCTGCAAGAGGACCGTTTCCATATCGAAGACCGTGTCGGAAATGGCGCCCGTCGCAGCCAGGCGGTAGGCGCTGACCTGGTTTTCCAGTTTCGGCCACAAGACGCCCGGCGTATCCAGGAGGTCGAGCTGGTCGCCGATGTGGACCCACTGCTTGCCCTTCGTTTCGCCCGGTTTATCTGCCGTCTTGGCCGCACTGCGGCGGGACAATTTATTGATGAGCGTCGACTTGCCGACATTGGGGATGCCCAGGATCATGGTCCGGACGGCACGGTTCTTGAGGCCCCTTGCCTTCCAGCGGGCCAGCTTCGGCGCTGCCAGGGAACGGACGAGGGAAATGAGCTGTTTCACGCCCTTGCCGCCTTTGCTGTTCAAGGCCAGGACTTTGCGGCCTTGCTGTTTGTAATGGGCCACCCATTCGTCGAGGACAGCCGGATCTGCTAAGTCGGCCTTGTTCAGGACGACGATGGACGGCTTGTCACCGATGAGGGACTTGATCATGGGATTGGTGCTGCTCATGGGGATGCGGGCATCGACGAGTTCGATGACGACATCGATGATCTTGAGATTTTCCTGAATCAGGCGCTTGGCCTTGGCCATATGGCCGGGATACCAGTTGATTATCATAATGTTACTCCTTTGGTGATGAGAAAAAAGGGCCTTCACATGAACATTTCGCCTATCATGTAAGGACCCTTTAACTTTAATGTTTGACGTTTGATGCTTGATGTTTGATGTGAGGTTTTAAATTTTACCCATTCACATCAAACATCAAACTTTCAACTTCAAACTTACTATATTAGCCTTCTCTTGTTTCGGTGAGTTTCTGGATGTGGGCGACGACTTCGTCGATCGGTTTGGCACCTAAATCGCCTTTAGAACGGTCACGCAGGCCGAGGGTACCGTTTTCCATTTCCTTGTCGCCGACGACGGCCATGTAAGGAACTTTTTCCATCTGTGCCTTGCGGATCTTGTAGCCGATCTTTTCGCTGCTTTCATCGACTTCGACGCGGATACCCAGTTTCTTGAATTTCTTAGCCAGGTCTTTGCAGTAAGCCAGGTGTTTGTCCGAAATGGGCAGGAACTTGATCTGGACCGGAGCCAGCCATACCGGGAAAGCACCGGCATAGTTTTCAGTGATGATGCCCAGAAAGCGTTCGATACTGCCGAAGCAGGCGCGATGGACCATGACCGGACGGTGTTTCTGGCCATCTTCACCGATGTAAGTCATGTCGAAACGTTCCGGCATGAGCATATCGAGCTGGATGGTACCGCACTGCCAGGTACGGCCGATGGAGTCTTTCAGGTGGAAGTCCAGTTTCGGGCCGTAGAATGCGCCGTCGCCTTCGTTGATGACGTACGGGATGTGGCGTTCTTCGATGACATCATGCAAGGTCTTGGTAGCCAGTTCCCAGATTTCGTCGGAGCCCATGGAGTCTTCCGGACGAGTGGACAATTCGACGTGGTATTCCAGGCCGAACTGTTTGTATGCCTTGTCGAAGAGGTCCATGACGCCGGAGATTTCTTCTTTCATCTGACTCGGCAGCATGAAGATATGGGCGTCGTCCTGAGTGAAGCAGCGGACGCGGAACAAGCCGTGGAGGGCACCGTGGAGTTCGTGACGATGGACCAGGCCGAGTTCAGCCATGCGCATGGGGAAATCACGATAGCTGTGGACATTGCTCTTATAGACCAGGATGCCGCCGGGGCAGTTCATCGGTTTGATGGCATAGGGCTGTTCATCGATGGTGGTGAAATACATGTTATCGCGGTAGTGATCCCAGTGGCCGGACTGTTCCCAGAGGTGACGGTTGAGGATCAGCGGTGTCATGATTTCATCGTAATCGGCTTCGTCATGGAGTTCATGCCAGAACTTGAGCAGGTTGTTGCGCAAGATCATTCCCTTGGGATGGAAGAACGGGAAGCCCGGGCCTTCTTCGTGGAAGCTGAACAAGTCGAGCTGTTTGCCCAATTTGCGATGGTCGCGTTTTTCAGCTTCTTCCATCATCTTCAAGTATTCATCGAGTTCCGATTTCTTTTCAAAAGCGGTACCGTAAATACGCTGGAGCATCTTGTTGTGTTCATCACCGCGCCAGTAAGCGCCGGCAACGGTACGCAGTTTGAAGGCCTTGACGGCGCCTGTCGAAGCGCAGTGCGGACCGGCACAGAGGTCGACGAAGTCGCCCTGGCGGTAGAGAGAGATGACAGCATCTTCCGGAAGGTCTTCAATGAGTTCTACTTTATAATCCTGACCGGCGTCTTTGAAGAGCTTCAAAGCATCGGCGCGGGACAAGACTTCTTTAGTGATAGGGAGGTTTTCTTTGACGATCTTGGCCATTTCAGCTTCGATAGCGGCGAAGTCTTCCTGTGTGAAACGGTGTTCTGTATCGAGGTCGTAATAGAAACCGTTTTCAATGGACGGGCCAATAGCAAATTTAACACCCGGGAAGAGGTGCTGGATAGCCTGAGCCATGACATGAGATGCTGTATGGCGGAGGGTATCTTTCCCTTCCTGGTCGGCGAAGGTAAGAAATTCAACGGTCGAACCGTCGACGATAGTTTCACGGAGGTCCGTGACTTCACCATTGACTTTTGCTACTAATACTTTCTTTGCAAGACTGTTGCTGAGCTGTTTGACAGCTTCGGCAAGAGAGATGCCATCGGGAAACTGTTTTTTGCTTCCGTCTTTTAATACTAATTCTGCCATTACAAACATCCTCCTTAATAAAAAAAAGCTCTCGTCCTCAAGGGACGAGAGCTTAACTCACGTGGTTCCACCCTAGTTCACCAGAAAAAAATTCCGATGTACTCAAGCGCGATAACGGGGCGGCCGGAATCCCCTACTCAGTTCGGAGATTCAGCTCCAAGGCGGTAACTCGCTAGGCTTCATAAGGCACTCACACCACTGTGCCTCTCTCTGGAATAAAGGGACTATCGAGTCATATCCTTTTCAAAGCTTCTTACATATCTCTATGTATGCGTAAATTATACGGCACGAGATGAGGCTTGTCAAGGGTGTGGTGTGCAAAGGTTTCGGATATCATACAAATATTCGTCTGGCAATCGTTTGTCGTGGGTCGTTTGCCGTGGTTCGAAGAATATTCGCCAAACGGCAAACGCCAAACGAACCACAAAAAGGCTACTACAAATGCAGTAGCCCTTTTATTATGCACGGTTAGATAACTTATGCAATGCCTTTCTGTTTCTTGATGGCTTCCGTGAGGAGCGGGAGAACTTTGAAGACATCGCCTACGATACCATAGTCGCAGACTTTGAAGATCGGAGCATCTTCGTCTTTGTTGATAGCAATGATGCAGTCAGAACCAGTCATGCCTGCCAAGTGCTGGATAGCACCGGAAATAGCGCATGCAATGTAGATCTTCGGACCAACTGTTTTACCAGTCTGGCCAACCTGATGGAGAGCATCGATCCAGCCAGCGTCAACAGCTGCACGGGATGCACCAACAGCGCCGCCGAGGACGTCTGCACATTCTTTGAGGATACCGGTCTTGAACGGTTCTTCACTGTTCATGCCACGGCCGCCAGCAACGATAACGTCAGCGTCTTCGATTTTAACGCCTTCGCCGCCCAATTTGATGAGTTCGACGAATTTGGTCATGAAGTCAGCATCGGAGAGGTTAGCTTTCTTTTCGATAACTTCGCCAGTTGCAGAAGGATCTGCTTCCGGTTTTTTGAAGACATGCGGACGGACAGTACCCATCTGCGGACGGTTGTCCGGGCAGATGATTTCAGCCATGATGTTGCCGCCGAGAGCCGGACGGGTCCATACGATGGTCTTTTTGTCGTCGTCAACGCCGAGCTGCGTGCAGTCAGCGGTGAGGCCAGTCTTCAAGGAGTTAGCGACACGCGGGCCGAGGTCACGGCCGATGTTGGTAGCGCCAACGAGGAATACGTTCGGTTTTTCTTCATGGAAGAAATCGCAAATAACTTTTGCATAAGCCGTCGTATTGTAATGTTCGAGCTGAGGATCATCATAAACGTATACTTTATGAGCACCGTGAGCGATAAGTTCCTGAGCCAACGGTTTTACGTCTTTACCAATGAGGATTGCACCGACTTCGTCGCCGATGGTGTCAGCCAAGATGCGAGCCTGGCCCAACAATTCGAAAGATACATCACGTAATTTGCCTTCGAACTGTTCAGCAATTACATAAATGCCTTTATATTCTGCTAAATCCATTTTCACTGTTCCTCCTTAGATTAAATGATTTTCTGGGCAACCAGTTTTTCCATGACCTGGTCGACGATTGCCTGTTCGTTGTCATCTTCAACTTTGAGAACGAGACCACCGGATCTCTGAGGCGGTGTGAAAATCTTACGGACTTTAGTCGGAGAGCCAGACAAACCGATCTGAGCGTCGTCAGCTGCAACAGCAGCAGCGTCCAAGTTCGGGATTTCGCGGCGTTTTGCTTTCATCGTGCCACGAATGGTCGGGAAACGCGGTTCGTTCAAGTCTTTAACAGCCGTGATCAAAACAGGGAACTGAGCTTCCGTTACGATGTAGCCTTCTTCGTTTTCCTGCTGAACAGTAACTTTGTCGCCTTCGACTTTGATGTCGCGGGCATACGTAATCTGAGGAATACCGAGTTCGCAAGCGATCTGCGGGCCAACCTGTGCGGTATCGCCGTCAATAGCCTGTTTGCCGCAGAGGATGATATCGAACTGTTCGATACCTTTGTCAGCAGCCAATTTTTTGATAGCCTGTGCCAAAGACGGGGTGCAATCCTCACATTCCATTGTGCTGTATAGGGCTTCCTGCTGTTCTTTTGAAAGATAGGAAAGCTCAACGGCGGGCCGGAAAGCGATTTTCCCGTCGTCCACCATATCCAGTATTTCGGGAAGCAAATAAGTGAGACGGATATAGCGGCGAATTTGCTCTCGGCTTTCTCCGACTTTTTCCGCTAATTGCTCATTTGTGCGCGGATTCTTTTTTGACACCACTGGTGTCAAATTTTCTTTTTTAGGTCGTCCTGCCTGTCTATTCATAGCTTCCAACCGCATTTTATACGCAAACGCTTTCTCACTCGGCAAAATAACAGAGCGTTGGAGATTACTTTCCACCATCACAATAATGGCTTCGTCACGGGTAAGCTCTTTAACCTCGCATTTCAGCGTTTCAAGCCCCGCAAGTTCACAAGCCTTTTTTCGCCTGTGACCACTGATAAGCTCATACCGCCCGTCCTCTTTCAGACGGACAGTAGCAGGTGTCATTACGCCGCTTCGCTTGATGCTGTCAACAAGCTGCTCCATGTCCTCGTCCATTAAGACTTTGAACGGGTGGTCTGGGAACTCGTCAATCTCTGAAATGGGAATGTCCCTAATCTTGCTTAGATTCGCTTCTGCTCGGCTCTCGTCTGTTTCAAAGAGGTCATCGTATGCGGTCAGCTCGATTTTGCTTTCTCTGCTTCTCGCCAATCTCTGCCACCTCCTTTCCGAACTGCTCATAAGCTGCGGCTACCTTGCCGCCTTTGTCGTAGGCAAAAATGCTCTTTCCCTCTGCGGTGGCTTCTACGGCACGGATGGAATGGGGTATCTGGGTATCGAATACCTTGATTTTCTGCCCGTAGACATTCCTCACCGTGGCGGTGATTTCCTTGGAGATGTTCGTGCGGGGCATTACCATCGTCATAAGGATGCCGTCAATCCGCAGAGGGGGATTGATTTGCCGTCTGACTTTCGACACGGAGCGAAGCAACAGCTCTAAGCCTTTGGCAGAAAGATAGTGGGGCTGCGTAGGGATAACCACGCTGTCAGCCGCCGCCAGTGCGTTGATGGTGAGCATCCCCAGCGAGGGCATACAGTCCAGCAGAATAAAATCGTACTCCCGCTTGG
>OICH01000651.1_pt1 | contig 13060 bp, 8 predicted proteins | sample 1581271 | NCBI WGS metagenome assembly OICH01 (sample SAMEA3882547, study PRJEB24775) | human gut metagenome | biome: human-associated habitat; feature: intestine environment; material: feces | place: Netherlands | collected 2009/2010 | reverse complement strand
AATTCCGAGAGTTCAACTCTATCCACAAAAAACATAAAAACATCTTTTCTGTACCACACAGACACAAGCAATGCCGAAAGCCTTTGTTTTCAAGGACTTTCGGTTTTTTATTTTGTCAAAAACGAGAAAAACGAAAAAGCCGCAGTTTTTCATTGGCTTTTTTCCGTCTGCTAACGGAATTTATGACTGATGTCGTCCGCCTTTCGGGCGGATTTTTTTATGTTATCCGATGCGTATTTTTATGATTGAAAAATTTAAAACGTGCAAAAGTGCGCATTTACGGTTCAATAATATTGCATATTATATAACAAAATGGGCACACTATAAGCACAAATGCTGAATTTTATTGCGCGATATTGACTGTATCTGACTGTTTTTGTATAATTAAGGCACAACAGAGATATCGGAGGTGTGAATATGCTTACAACCGACAGAAGAGCGCAGATACTTGAAATTCTGCGTCAGAACGGCTCGGTTACCGTTTCAAAGCTTGCCGAAAAATTCGAAACAAGCGAATCTACGATAAGGCGTGACCTTTTGGCTCTTTCCCAGCTCGGGAAAATAAACAAGGTTCACGGCGGTGCGACTGTTCTCGGGCAGGAATTTCTCCACAACGAGGAGGATTTCAACAAAAAATCGCTGATGAACATAAACGAAAAGGAAGCAATAGCAAAATATGCCGCTTCGCAGATAAATGATGACGATTTCGTTTTTATCGACGCAGGCACAACCACCTTTCTTATGACGAAATATATAACCTCTTCCAAAGCAACCTTTGTAACCAACGGAATCGCCCACGCAAAGGAGCTGACGGCCAATGGCTGCAAGGTTTTTGTTATCGGCGGTGAATTAAAAAGCACAACCGAGGCAATCATAGGCTTAGTAGCCGCTTCAAATCTTCAGAAATATAACTTTTCAAAAGCGTTCATCGGAACAAACGGTGTCAGCGAAAAGCAGGGCTTTACAACCCCGGACACCGAGGAGGCAATGCTGAAAGCCGTTGCCATAGAGCGAAGCTTTGTAACCTATGTGCTTTGCGACCACACAAAGTTCGGAAAAGTTTCGGCGGTATCATTTTCACCGGTTGCGGCGGCGTGTATAGTCTGCGACAAATGCGATGACGAACAGCTTAAATCAAAAACGGTAGTGAAGGAGGTAACTGCTTAATGGTTTACACCGTTACTCTGAATCCGGCTCTCGACTATGTGATGAAGCTCAAAGCTCTCAGAACCGACGACATAAACCGTACGGACGGCGAAGAAATCTATTACGGCGGAAAAGGCATCAACGTGTCGGTCATACTCACACAGCTCGGAATTCCCAACACGGCACTCGGCTTTCTCGGAGGCTTTACCGGAAGAAAGCTTGAAGAAATGCTCAAAAACGACAATATCAGCTGCGACTTTAATTATCTTAAAAACGGCGATACGAGAATAAACGTCAAAATCAAGGCCGACAAGGAAATTGATTTGAACGCCTGCGGCCCCGAAATCACAAAAGAGGATATGCAGAGCTTTTTAAGAAAGCTTGACGGCATAAAGAGCGGAGATTATCTTATCCTCGCAGGCTCTATCCCGAATACCCTCCCCGATGACATTTACGAACAAATACTTGAGAGAGTCGGCGACAGAAATATAAACTGCGTGGTTGACGCAACGGGCGATTTGCTCAAAAACGTGCTCAAATACAAACCGTTTTTAATAAAGCCGAATCATCACGAGCTCGGCGACCTGTTCTCGGTCCAAATTAAAAGCGACGATGACATTGTAAAATATTCGAAAAAGCTTCAGGAAATGGGTGCTAAAAACGTGCTTGTTTCAATGGCAAAGGACGGCGCAATGCTTACGGACGAAAACGGAAGCGTCCACAAAATAGGCAACGCAAAGGGCAAGCTCATAAACTCCGTCGGTTGCGGAGACAGTATGGTAGCAGGCTTTACGGCAGGATACATCAAGACCGCCGACTATTCCTACGCTTTAAGACTCGGCTCGGCGTGCGGAAACGCAACGGCCTTTTCAGAAAAGCTTGCAACCCGTGAAGAAATTGAACGCGTCTTTAACGCGGAGTATAAATAAGGAGGAATACTTATGAAAATCATCGACTTATTAAAAAAGGATGCGATTGCTCTTAATGTTTCTCTCACCGACAAGGAAGAGGCAATCGACAAGCTGATTTCCCTGCACGAAAAGGCAGGAAATCTTGCCGACAAGGCGGCGTACAAGGAGGCTATCCTTGCAAGAGAGGCTCAGGGCTCGACCGCAATCGGAGAAGGAATTGCCGTTCCGCACGCAAAATCGGACAGCGTAAAGACTCCCGGTCTTTCGGCGATAACGGTTCCGAACGGCGTTGATTACGGTGCTCCCGACTCCAAGCCCTCGGACATTTTGTTTATGATTGCCGCTCCCGTTGACGGAGATTTACATCTCGAAATACTCTCCCGTCTTATGGTAATGCTTATGGAACCGGAATTTTGCGCGGCTCTACGGGGCGCAAAAACAACGGACGAATTTTTAGAAATAATCGACAAAAAGGAAGCGGAGAAATACCCCGAGGAAGCGGTAAAACCCGAAGTAAAGCCGAAGGGTTACAGAATACTCGCAGTTACAGCCTGTCCGACGGGCATAGCGCATACCTATATGGCGGCAGAGGCACTTGAAAAAGCGGGCGAAAAATTAGGCTATCCGCTCAAAGCCGAAACCAACGGCTCCGGCGGTGCTAAAAACGTACTCACAAAAAAGGAAATCGAAGAATGTGACGGAATAATCATTGCCGCAGATAAAAACGTCGAAATGGCACGTTTCGACGGCAAGCCCGTTGTAAAGACCTCGGTTTCAAACGGAATAAACAAGCCCGAGGAGCTTATCAAAAGAATCGTTGACGGAAAAGCCGCGATATATCACGCCGACGAAAGTGAAAAGCAGTCTATTGATGACGACGAAAAGGAAAGCGGCTGGCACAAGCTTTATAAGCATCTCATGAATGGCGTTTCGCATATGCTCCCGTTCGTTGTCGGCGGCGGAGTTCTCATAGCTCTCGGCTTCCTGTTTGATACGCTTGCAGGCAATGCCGATGTCGGCGGAACCTTCGGCTTCACAAGTCCCGTTGCGGCAATTGTATTCTGGATAGGCAAAGCGGCATTTGCGCTTATGCTCCCCATCCTTTCGGCTTATATCGCATCGTCCGTTGCCGACAGACCTGGTCTTTTGCCAGGTATGATAGGCGGCGTATTTGCGGCAAACGGTTACACCTTCAGCTCGCTGATTGAAAACCAAAGCCTTACCGGAGACGACAAAGCGGTGTCGGGCTTTCTCGGTGCTCTGCTCGCAGGTTTCCTTGCCGGTATTATTGTAAATCTCCTCAAAAAGGCATTTTCTTGGCTTCCGAAATCAATGGACGGAATAAAGCCCGTATTTATCTATCCTCTTTTCGGCACGCTTATCATGGGCCTTCTTATGTGTCTTGTAAACCCCGTTATAGGCGTTGTCAACTCCGCTCTTTCCTCATTTCTCTCGTCGCTCGGCGATACAAGCAAAATACTCCTTTCCATAGTACTTGCGGCAATGATGGCAACGGATATGGGCGGCCCGTTCAACAAGGCGGCTTATGTTTTCGGCACGGCTGCAATAGCCGACGGCAACACATGGATTATGGCGGCTGTTATGATAGGCGGTATGGTTCCCCCGATTGCAATCGCACTTTCGACAACCTTCAACAAGAAGAAGTGGACATCGGAAGAAATCAAATCAGGCCCCGTAAACTATCTTATGGGTCTGTGCTTCATTACGGAGGGTGCTATCCCCTACGCCGCTTCCGACCCGGTCAGAGTTATCCCCTCATGCTTAGTAGGCTCTGCTGTCGCAGGTGCTCTTACATCACTGTTCAACGTTACATGCCCCGCACCTCACGGCGGAATCTTCACATTTATAGTATGCGACCATCCGCTTCTCTATATCGTAGCCCTTATTGCAGGCTCGGTTGTCGGAGCGCTGATGCTCGGTCTTCTTAAAAAGGATCGTAAAGAATCCGTATAACAAACAATCAGAAACCGTGCCGAGGGGCATCATCCTCTCGGCAGGTATCAAACATAAGGAGAATTATTATGGTACAGAAAACTTTTACAATCACTAATAAAATGGGACTTCATATGCGTCCGGCAAACACCTTTGTAACGGAAATGTCTAAATTCTCTTCGGAAGTTGACATTGTTTTCGGAGGTAAAAGGATCAACGGCAAGAGCATTATGAATATAATGGCAGGCTGCATCAAATGCGGAAGCGAAATCACCGTAGAGTGCAGCGGCGCAGACGAAAACGAAATGCTCAAAAAAGCCGAAGAGCTTATCACATCGGGCTTCGGCGAAGAATAATATTGCCGCGGCTTAATGAAAGGGTGGGTTTAATGCTTAAAGGAATCGGCGCATCTCAAGGCTTCGGAATCGGCAAGGCCGTTGTTATAAGGGACACAAACCTTGACTATTCATCCGTAAAATTTACCGATTCGGATCATCAAAAAAAGCGTCTGCACTCGGCAGTCGCCGACTTTTCCGACGAAACAAAATCACTTGTGGCGGAGCTTAAAAAGAATGCCGGAAAGAAAGAGGCGGAGATACTCGAGGGACATCTTGTTATGCTTGAGGACCCGTTTATGCTCGCACAGATGGAAGAAGCAATCGACAACGGCTCTGTTGCCGAAGCGGCGGTTGACAGCATATGCACGATGTTTATCAATATGTTCTCGGGCGTTGACGACGAGCTTACGCGCCAACGCGCCTCGGATGTAAAGGATATAAGAGACAGCCTTTTGCGCATTCTTCTGGGTGTAAAAAGTGTGGACATTTCATCCGTACCGAAGGGCTCTGTTCTCATCGCCAAGGATTTCACCCCGTCCATGACGTCACAAATAAACAGGGAAAATGTTTCCGCAATTATCACCGAGGTCGGCGGCGTTACGAGTCACAGCGCAATACTCGCCCGTGCCATGGGCATACCTGCCGTTTTGTCGGTCGTCAATGCGGTTGAAAAAATCTCGGACGGCGATATGATTATTGCAGACGGCTTCAAGGGAAAAGTATTTACCGACCCCACAGAGGAAGAGCTTGAAGAATACAGAACCAAGCAGGCGGCATATCTGAAGGAAAAAGAAAGCCTCAACGAATACTTCTCAAAAGAAACCGTTACAAAATCCGGCGTAAAAAAGCATGTGTACGGCAACATCGGCAAGGCTGAGGACGCACAGAACGTATTGCAAAACGGCGGCGAGGGCATAGGCCTCTTCAGAACGGAATTTCTGTTTATGGACAGAGCCTCTCTTCCCACGGAGCAGGAGCAGTACGAAGCATATTCAACCGTCGCAAAGATAACGGACGGCAAGGAGGTTATCATTCGCACACTCGATATAGGCGGAGATAAAGCGATAGATTACCTTAAAATCGAAAAAGAGGACAACCCGTTTCTCGGGCACCGCGCGATAAGATACTGCCTTGACAACCCTAAAATTTTCAAAATTCAGCTTCGTGCGATTCTCCGCGCAGCGGTTTTCGGAAACATAAAGGTTATGCTTCCGCTTGTAACGACACTTGACGAGGTTCGCAGAGCAAAAGCCCTTATCGAAGAATGCAAAGATGAGCTTAAAAATGAGGGTCTTAAATTCGCCGACACTCCCGTGGGCGTTATGATAGAAACTCCGTCGGCGGCAATAATTTCCGATTTGCTTGCAAAAGAGGTTGATTTCTTTTCCATCGGCACAAACGACCTGACGGGCTACACCATGGCTGTTGACAGAGGAAACGCCGCTGTTTCAAAGCTGTATGACCCGATTCAGCCTGCGGTTCTGCGCCTTATCGAAACGACGATCAAAAACGCCAAAAAGGCAGGCATCCCCGTCGGAATGTGCGGAGAAGCGGCAGCCGATACACGTCTTATTCCCTTGCTTTGCAAATGGGGGCTTGACGAATTTTCGGTAACACCCTCTTCGATTTTGCACACAAGAAAAAGTATATGCGAATGCGAATAACGCTAAATCTCCCGCATCTTATTTTATATAATCAAGCAGCTGAGCCCTCGTGAAGCACCTCAAAACAATATAATTTGATACAGAAACGGCCAAGACCCCTCGGATATGCGTCTGCATTATCCGAGGGGTTAAGTGCATTATTATATGAAAAACCGTTTATTTTAAGCAAAACCTACTCATAACGGGCTAATAATCAACATTATCTTGCTTTTTTGTATTCTATATAATATTATTGGTATGCATACTAATAATATTATAAACAGGTGATATATTTGCGTAGAAACAGCAATGAAACAAAAAGAAAAATCTTAACGGCGTGCGTTCGGTTGTTTTTGGAGGAGGGCTACAAAAGCACCTCCGTCAGTCGAATAGTCGAGGAAGCAGGCGTCGCAAGGGGCAGCTATTTAAATCTGTTTCCGACCAAGGATAAAATCTTGCTGGATTTGACCGAATCGATGTTCGGCGGTCAATTTGACGTGGCGAGGAGCATTGCGGACAAAAAGCTGCCGCCCGTATACGCCTATGCGGTGGAAACGTCTCTTCAGCTCACGCTAACGGAGCTTAACGAGAACCTGCGAGAAATCTATATTGAAGCATATTCTCAGCCCGACACGGCGGAATTTATCTATCTGCACACCACAGCGGAATTAAAGCAGATTTTCGGAGCAAATTTCCCCGATTACAGCGAAAGTGACTTTTACGAAATGGAAATCGGCACGGCAGGACTCATGCGTAACTATATGGCTCGCAAATGTGATATTCATTTCCCGTTGGAGCGCAAGCTCAGCCGCTTTTTGACGGCATCAATGAGAGTATATCGTGTACCGGAGGAAGAACAGGCAAATGTGCTTGCTTTTATCGGCTCGATTGATATTCGGGAGCTTGCCGTCACGGTTATGCATAAGCTGTTTGCCATGCTTGAAATGAAATATGACTTTAAGCTGTCTACGGACGGCGAAACGGAGGAAAGAAGATGAGAACAGGGAAAAAACTGCTCACAGGTATGCTTTTGGTGCTTTTCATTGTTTTTGTCGCAGGATGCGGCAAAACGGCAAAAACCAACGCCGCACTGCCGGAGGTGCGCAATAGCGGCACGGCGATCCAATGGAAATACCCCGCCGAAGAAGAATGGCGCGACCTTGTGGCGCTTACCGAGCTGCGTGGCGCTGCCGGGGAAAACGGCAATGACGGAGCAGACGGAAAGAACGGTGTCGACGGAAGAAATGGTACAAACGGAAAAGACGGCAAAAACGGCATAGACGGGAAAGACGGAGCCGACGGCAAGAACGGCATTAACGCCAAAAACATAGAGGTGCAGCGAACCGAAACCCACATACAGTGGCGTTACGAGGGCGGCGAGTGGCAGAACCTTGTTGCAATTGCCGATATAGAGGGCCCCGCCGGACAGAACGGAACGGACGGTGCAAACGGAAAAACTCCGGAATTTCGCGTAAGCGAAAATATCCTGCAATGGCGTTATGTCGGCGACGAAATATGGCTGAACCTTTACGACCTTTCGGTTTTGAAAGGTCTTGACGGCAAGGACGGAGCCGACGGTAAGGACGGAATAAACGGACAAAACGGCTCTGACGGCAAGGACGGAAAAACACCTTTTATCGGCGAAAACGGCAACTGGTGGTTCGGAGAAATCGACACAGCCGTAAAAGCCGCAGGTGTTGACGGAGAAAAGGGAGATAAAGGAGACACCGGCGAAAAAGGCGACAAAGGAGATAAAGGTGATAAAGGCGACAAGGGTGATGCAGGTCAGAACGGCAGCTGTTCGGGATATTTTTATGCAGAAACAAGAATTCCGAGAGTATTTCTCAATAACGGCAACGCAGCTTTAAGCGTCTATGAAAAGGTAAACAGCGGAGACCTGATATCCACTTATCTTGATAAGATTACGCTCAAAAAAGGTCATGTTTACAGCGTCACCATAAGCGGCTCTCTCCAGGTGGTATCAAACGAGTCCAACAACAGCGGTAATTACTCCATCCAGATGACAGACGGCTATGACGACGACCTTTGCCGTGAGGTTACACGCATAAAACGTGACGGCACAAAAATAGCGCAGACAAACGACCAACATTCCTTTAATTTCACCAGAATTTACGACGCCTCGGACGAGGATATAACGCTGTACTTCATGTTTGAACAGTCGGCATACAATACCCGTCTCGAGAGCTTCAAAGGCACAATCACAATAACCGCTCTTGATTAAGTTTACATAACGGAGGTAGCAAGAAATGAAAAAACGACTACTAAGTATCCTGCTCACCCTATGTATGCTGTTCTGCCTTGTGCCGACAGGCGTATTTGCCGAGGGCGAGACAGCAACGGGCTCTGCTGCGATACAGCTTGGCACAGACGCACTAAGTAAAAATGTAAACACAGCGACCGCACCGACCGTGTATTTCGGGCAAGACCATGAAAATAATCCCGGTGCATGGCGCGTCATCGACTATGACGGAAACAGTGCAGCCGGCATAGCCGGGAATATGACCCTGCTTGCGGCAAATAACATGGGGTTGTCAAAGTTCGGTGCGAGCAACGCTTATGCGGACAGCGCGTTGAAAGAGGCAATAGACGCGCTTGCGGATAAGCTGACGGCGAAAGAAACCGATGCTGTTGAAAAACGGACCCTTGCAAGCGGAAACTACGATGAGGAAAATACCGACGGTGTAGCGGGTTCTGCGGTAAGCAATGCTGTTTTTTGGCCGCTTTCCTCAAAAGAGGCTAATGCGGTAAACAACGATTTGCGTGTCGTGGATCCCGAGCATCCGGGTTGGGCGTCAAGCTATTGGTGGCTGCGCTCCCCAGACGAAGACTATTCCACTGCCTTTGTGGCTGATAGAGGTGAAGTCCGCTACTATGGTGGATACTCTACTTCCAAGGAGTTTGGCGTTCGTCCCGCTTTCGACTTGAATTTGGACTCTGTCCTCTTTGCATCCGCCGCCGTGGGCGGCAAGCCCGACGGAGGCTTGACCCCGATTTCCGAATACAGCGGCAATGAGTGGAAATTGACCCTTTTAGATAGTAGCCGCAATTTTGCCGTAACGGAAAAAGCTGTCAACGGCGCCCCCGACGATACCGTTACGCTGCATTACACCGGGGCGACCACAGGGATAAATGAATATATTTCCGCTATCATTGCGGATAACAGCGGCACACAGTATTACAGCAGAGTAGCACAGCCTACTGCCGAAAGCGGAACGGTTGAAATCAAAATCCCGTCCAACCTTGCACCGGGCAGCTATACCCTGAAGGTCTTCAGCGAACAGTATAACGGCGATTATAATACCGATTACGCAAGTAATTTCACAGACATTGCGCTGACGGTGGAAAATCAGCCTGACGAGCAGTTTACCCTCGCCCCCGGCGGCAGATACTATTTCGACCTGTCGGCGATGAACATTCCCGGAACGTTAAACAGCGCTCTGCCGGACGGCACACTTCATTATGTGCCTTTTACCTATGTGGGTACGGTGGAAGCCTACAAACTCACGTCTGCGATGGCGACCACCGAGGAGTATGCACAGCAGAACAAATACGCTCACAGCCTGTTTGTGGCGGACTATGCCGTAACGCATAAGGTAAACTGGAATAACTTAGATACTGCGAGCCTGATTTTCGGCAAGGACTATGTCGCCGGCGGCGTGGACTATACCCTGCGCGCACCGTCTTGTGGAAGTGGGTTTACCGGTTCAGACGATTCAGAGCGCGGTACGCCCCAAAGCAATGAGTGGGACGCGGTGCTGGACAAGAACAGCGGATATATCCAAAACTGGAATAAAATGTATTCGTGGGGGCAGGACACATCAAGTTACGAATTGTGGTATCGTGCGGTTCGCGGGTACAGTTCGGCCCGCAGCTGGAGCCACGACTATGCTGGGAGCTCCTTCCCGGTCGTCGGTTTCCGCCCCGTCCTTGAAGTCCTGAACTCTGACACACTGGGCTCTGACGGGATGAAGGCCGTTACCCTTGCCCTTGGCGGCGGCAAGCTGGGTGGCAGCTCCGATGCTATTCACATCATCGTGAAAACCGGCAGCGAGTTTACCGCGCCTGCGTCCGACGGTTTGAACCGCCCGGACGGAAATACAGGCAATTTCTTCATGTGGCGCGGAAGCAACGGTAAATTCTACGTTCCCGGTGACAGTGTTCCTGCTGATGTGACAGCACTGACAGTGCAGTGGACAGCCCCGACCTATACCGTAACCCTGAATACGAACGGCGGCACGATCAACAGCGGCAATGTCACCGGATACACCTATGGCGTGGGCGCAACACTCCCGACAGCCGACGATATGACCTATACAGGCCACACGTTCGTGGGCTGGTATGACAACGAAAATCTGACTGGCTCTCCTGTGACGGCAATCGGCGGTACAGAAACGGGCAATAAGGAATATTGGGCGAAGTGGGAAATCAATCAATATACCGTCACAGTCAAGCCCGAAAACGGCGAAGCGGATATTACCATAACGCAGGACTACGGCACACCAATTACCTCCCCTGCCGACCCGATAAGAGAGGGCTACACCTTTATCGGCTGGGACAGGGAAATTCCCAAAACCATGCCCGCCGAGAATATTACTGTCACGGCACAGTGGGAAATCAATCGGTACACAATCACCTTTGACACCGCAGGCGGCAGCGAGATTGCACCCATTACGCAGGACTACGGCACGAATATTACCGCCCCTGACAATCCGACAAGAGAGGGCTACACCTTTATCGGCTGGGACAGGGAAATTCCCAAAACCATGCCTGCGGAGAATATGACGGTTAAAGCACAATGGGAAATCAATCAGTACGCAATAACCTTTGATACCAACGGCGGAAGTGAGATTGCACCTATCACGCAGGATTACGGTACAGCAATTACCGCCCCTGCTGACCCGACAAGAAAAGGTTATACCTTTAAGGGTTGGGATAAGGAAATTCCCAAAACCATGCCGGCGGAGAATATAACGGTTAAAGCACAATGGGAAATCAATCAGTATACAATAGCCTTTGATACCAACGGCGGAAGTGAGATTGCACCCATTACACAGGATTACGGTACAGAAATTACCGCCCCTGACAATCCGACAAGAGAGGGCTACACCTTTAAGGGATGGGATAAGGAAATCCCCGAAACCATGCCTGCCGAGAATATGACTGTCACGGCACAGTGGGAAATCAATCGGTACACAATCACCTTTGACACCGCAGGCGGCAGCGAGATTGCTCCGATCACGCAGGACTACGGCACGAATATTACCGCCCCTGCCGACCCGACAAGAGAGGGCTACACCTTTATCGGCTGGGATAAAGCGATTCCCACAACCATGCCTGCGGAGAATATAACTGTCACCGCGCAGTGGAAAGACAGCGAAAAGCCCACGGGCGAAATTAAAATCAAAGAGAACAGTTGGAAAGCGTTCCTCAACAATATCACCTTCGGTCTGTTCTTTAAGGACACGCAAACAGTGACGATAAACGCCGCCGACAACAGCGGCGAGTCGGTTACGGTTGAATATCTGCTGTCAGATAAGGAACTGACAAAAACGGAGCTTGACGGCATGGCCTTCACAGCGTACACCGCACCGTTCGGCATTGACCCCGATAACAAATATATTATCTATGTCAGACTGACCGATAATGCAGGCAATACGGACTACATCTGCTCGGACGGCATTGTGCTTGACGGCACAAGCCCGGTTATCACCGGCATTGAGGACGGCAAGACCTACTGCGAGGCGCAGACGGTCACGATCACCGAGAAATATGTGGATACCGTTACCGTAAACGGCACGACGGTCACGCTTGACACAACCGGCAGCTTTACCCTTGCTCCGGCGGACGGCGAGCAGAAAATCGTTGTCACCGACAAGGCGGGCAACACCGCCGAAATGACCGTAACGGTCAACGACGGGCATACCTACGGCGAATGGACATCAAACGGTGACGGCACACACACCCGCCAATGCACGGCAGACGGCTGTACGGAAGGTGTCGAAACGGGTAATTGCGTCGATGAGGATAAAAACCACATATGCGACATTTGCGGAAATATAATCTCCAACCATGAGGATGCGAATCAGGATCACGTCTGTGACCTCTGTGGCAAAGTGATTTCCAACCATGAGGACGCGGATAAGGATCACGTCTGCGATCACTGTGGCAAAGTGATTTCCAATCATGAGGATGCGGACAACAACCATATCTGCGACTATTGCGAAAAGGTAATCTCCAACCACGAGGACGCGGACAAAGATCACATCTGTGACTATTGCGGAAAGGTATTCTCCAACCACGAGGACGCGGACAAAGATCACATCTGTGACCTCTGCGGAAAGACAATCTCCAACCATGAGGATGCGGATAATGATCATGTCTGCGATTACTGTGGAAAGGTGATCACAAACCACATCGGTGGTAAGGCCACCTGCAAGGATAAGGCAGTATGCGAAGTCTGCGGCAAATCCTACGGTAAGCTTGACCCGAAGAACCACACCGACTTAAAGCATTTCCCGACCAAGGCGGCGACCGAGGATTCCGAGGGCAATATCGAGTATTGGTACTGTAGCGGATGTAATAAGTATTACAGTGACAAGGACGGCACTAAGGAAATCGCCGAGGCCGACACCGTAACGGCTAAGTTGCCGAAGTCTCCCCCGACCGGTGATACAAGCAACCTCATGCTGTGGATCGCACTGCTGTTTGTCAGCGGCGGTGTTCTGACAGGTGTAACGGTATTTGATAAGAGGAAAAGGCATTCCGTCAAATAATCAGAGATAAGTAACAATTAACGATCCATCACGGAAACATCGCAAATACGGCACAGAGGGCATAAAAACCGCTGTGCCGTATTTCTTTCAGGGCGATTGATTTTGAAAAACTTGGCGAGTATCTTAAAAATCTCTTTTTATACAGACGGCTGCAAGGCAGTCAGAAATTTTACATTTTTTAGATGGTATAATTACATTGTATATTTTAAATTAAATTATGATATGAGGCGATTATATGTCAAATGCAATTCCTACAGAACTTTCGGTAAACGGTA
>OICH01000615.1_pt1 | contig 13561 bp, 8 predicted proteins | sample 1581271 | NCBI WGS metagenome assembly OICH01 (sample SAMEA3882547, study PRJEB24775) | human gut metagenome | biome: human-associated habitat; feature: intestine environment; material: feces | place: Netherlands | collected 2009/2010 | reverse complement strand
TAAAGCTGACAGTATTCTCATCCTCTGTAAAATTGGTGACAGCTGTACCCGGTACAGATTCATATACAAACAGTCCGTTACGCTCCAGCTTTGTAATCTCCTTGAACGTTTTTACTTTGTATTTATCTCCATGAAATTCATAGTTATCAAGCTTTGCTTTCGCTCCCAGAGTGTAATCGCCGAAACTAAGGGTTCCGTTTCCTTCCGTACGAATTAATTCACTGATTGCAGCCATGATTTTTCCTCCTGTGTGGTTGATTATTTGGTTCTTAAATTATATCACTTTTTATCTTTTGATACAATGATTTCCTTGTTCTTCGTCGTCACAATCACACGGTCTTTCGCATGGATTTCTCCACGGATCAGTGCGTCTGCTAAGCGGTCTTCCACCTCATCCTGCAGTTTTCTGCGCAGAGGTCTGGCACCGTATTTGCGGTCATAAGCTTTTTCAACAATAAATTCCTTTGCAGCTTCCCGTACCACCAGATCGATCTGCAACTGTTCCTTACAGCGTTTCTGTAAATCACGCACCATAATGCCGATGATTTTTTTCATATCGTCTTTGTTCAGCGCACGGAATACAATTGTCTCATCAATACGGTTTAAAAACTCCGGTTTAAAAATACGTTTGACTTCTTCCATCACGCTGGCTTTCATCCGCTCGTGATCCTGCTTTTCATCTTCTTTTGCACCAAAGCCAAGCTTCTTCGGCTCGATGATCGACTGTGCGCCCGCATTACTGGTCATGATGATAATGGTATTCTTGAAATCTACTTTGCGTCCCTGGGAATCTGTAATATGCCCGTCATCCAGCACCTGAAGTAAGATGTTAAACACATCCGGATGGGCTTTTTCAATTTCATCAAACAAAATCACAGAAAACGGATTTCTGCGGACTTTTTCCGAAAGCTGGCCCCCATCCTCATGGCCCACATATCCTGGCGGGGAGCCAATCATTTTAGATACACTATGCTTTTCCATATACTCCGACATATCTACCCGGATCATGGATTCCTCGTTGCCAAACACAGCCTCTGCCAGTGCTTTGGAAACTTCCGTCTTTCCGACACCGGTTGGTCCCAAAAACAGGAACGAACCGATCGGACGCTTCGGGTCTTTGAGTCCCACGCGACCACGGCGGACAGCCTTGGAAACTGCAGATACCGCTTCTTCCTGTCCAATCACGCGCTTGTGCAGTGTTTCTTCCAGTTTCTGCAGACGGGATGCCTCGCTTTCTGTCAGACGGCTGACCGGAATCTTTGTCCATCCAGCCACCACATCGGCAATCTCATTTTCGCCCACCACCGGAACTTTGTTTTTGGATACGCGGCGGTTCTTTTTTTCGAGTTTTTCCCTGGATGCCTGCAGGTTCTCCCGTGTCTCTTTCAATGTGCGGGCTTTCTCGATATCTCCCTCCTGCAGCGCATGTTCCATATCCAGTTCCGTCTGATGTATCTCACGGTTTAACTGCATCATCTCATCCGATCCATGCATCATTCCAAGCCGTGCTTTTGCAGCTGCCTCATCCATCAGATCAATCGCCTTATCCGGCAGGAAACGATCATTGACATAACGGGCAGATAAACGCACGGATGCTTCCACTCCCTCATCCGTAATCTGCACATGATGATGCTTTTCATACAGCTTTCGCAGCCCTTTTAAAATCTCAATGGATTCTTCCTCTGTCGGTTCCTCCACCTGTACCGGCTGGAACCGCCGCTCGAGTGCTGCGTCTTTTTCAATATACTTGCGATACTCTTCGATCGTGGTTGCACCGATCACCTGCACATCTCCGCGTGCAAGTGCCGGTTTTAAAATATTAGACGCATCCAGTGCACCTTCTGCTCCACCTGCGCCAATAATCGTGTGCAGTTCATCAATAAACAACAGCACGTTCCCAGCCGTTTCCACTTCATTTATCACTTTTTTAATACGGTCTTCAAATTCCCCACGGTATTTGGATTTTGCAACGAGTCCGGACATGTCCAGAGATACCAGACGTTTATCTGCCACAATATCCGGTACGTTTCCGTTTACCAGACTCTGTGCAATTCCTTCAACGATCGCTGTCTTACCGACACCCGGCTCTCCGATCAGACACGGATTATTTTTGCCTCTGCGGCACAGGATCTGGATCACCCGTTCGGTTTCCTTTTCCCTGCCAATTACTGGGTCTAACCGTCCGGCCCGCGCCATAGCTGTCAGATCGCGGGAATACTGATCGAGCGTAGGGGTAAGTGTTGCCTCCTCATTTCTTCCACGCTGGATTTCTTCCCGGTACTGTGCCGGGTCCTCTCCCATCGCAGCAAGAATATCCACAAAAAGTTTCTGTGGGTTGGCTCCCATTGTATTTAAAAGCCGGGAAGCTGCACAATCCCCCTCTTTTATGATGGCAAGCAGCAGGTGTTCGGTTCCGATCCGTTCACTGTCAAAACGGTCTGCCATCTCCCTGGCACGATCCAGCACCATCTGGGTACGCGGAGAATATCCGTCACGGTCTGCCACCGTCACCTCCTCACCTGCCGCAACCAGTTCATCAATCAGCTTAAGCAGCGCTTCCAGTTCCACATTATTGGCTGTCAGTACTTCTGCTGCTACACCGGTTCCTTCCTTGAGCAACCCCGCCAGAATATGTTCGGTTCCGACATAGTTGCAGCCGGACGAACGGGAAAGGCGGTTCGCATAATTCAGAGCTTTTTTCGCCTTATCTGTATATGGAATCAAAATTTATACCTCCTGTTACAATTCTACAAATCAATAAATTCGATATCGTCATCGGTATCTTTTTGGGTTGTTTTCTTCTTTCTTCCGAGCACGGAGCTTCGAACTTCTTCTGCCAGTTCTTTCTGCAGCATGATATCTTCATCATCTGCATCCCGGTAATGGTCCTTTCGCTTCTCCCGCTCTTTTTCCCTGTCATCGGTATCTTCTTCCGGATCATCCAGGTCATCCTCCAGATTATCGTCCAGATCATCCTCAATACCCTCTAACAGTTTATGCATAAATCCGCCTTTTTTGCGGAATGTTTCCTTTCCGTAACGCTTGGATATCCCGGTGTCATCCGGATCATCCGTTTCATACAGTTTTTCATCGTCCGGATCATCGTAATCCTCATCGTCGTCATCATCATCGTCATAAAAATCATCATAAGGATCGTCATCATCTTTTTTTCTTTTGACGATCAGAACCACTATGATAATCAGAAGAATCAGTACAACCACAACGAACGCACAGAGAATCAGCCGCATCTGGCTTTCCGTACTCTGGAACAGGCCCGTTTCCCCTTCCTGGGTAGAAGCTTCTGCAGATGTTGTCTCTTCCCCTATGGTATGCTTATACTGGTTATAGTTCATACATACAAACGGATAAATTTCTTCCGGATCATCCAGATCCAGCATATACAAAGCACCGTTTTGTCCGTTTTCATCCACCAGATACAAAAGTCTCAGCGGTGTGTCTATTCCGTCTTTGCGCATGCACGGATACTGATTTTCCCACAAAGTCACTGTATCTTTGACAAAGCCATCCAAAACATAGCGATCCGGAATACTGTCTGTCAGATAGAGATTTGTTTCGTCAATCGTAAAATACTGCTGCCCGTCTGCCGGAGCCTGTGTCTCTCCTTTTTGCTGTGTATCCTGTGATTCCTGCTGCGCAGCTCCTCTGGTCACCTGAATGGTATAGGTCTTTTTCACACCATTTTCCGCCTGCACGACGATCTGTACTTTATTTACACCGGTTTTCAGTTTGTCTGCCCCACTGACCGAGATCACAGATGCCTTAGCATCATTTGGCTGTGCGCTGACTGCCAGCGATGTCACCTGATCTCCCACTTTTGCCTGATATTCGGTAACTTTCGACTGAAATTCCGGAGAAAGGGTTCCTTCGGAAATCGTCAGGGATGCCAGCGTATTGTCTTTTGATTTGTCATCTGCTGCCGCTGCCGAATTTTCAACAGCTACAGATACACTTGCACCTCCCACATCCACGCGGTCCCCTTCCTGATTGCCCGCAGATGGTGCGGATGCGGCAAAACTTGCAGTTCCCGCCGCATCTGCTTTAAATTTAACAGTTCCGCTTGCACGCTTGTTTCCGGAACCGTAACTTCCCAGAGTCATAGAAACCGTGCCTGCATTTACACTGGTTTCCGCTGTTGCTGACTGATAAGTAAAAAGATCTTTGGAATATGTCAGATTTACCGTTCCCGTCACCCCTGCCGGAAGTGTCACTGTCACTGCCAGAGTATCTCCTATTTTCACGGATCTGGCGCTTAAAGCAATGATCATGCTCTCCGCCTGTGCATGCACATCCGGTGTCATGATACAACTGATCAGAAATACCAGTGCCAGTACCACTCCCAGTATCCGTTTTCCTTTTGCTTTGCTTTTTTGTCTCATATGTTCTGCCTTTCTTTTACTGCTGAATGGTGATCTTCCCCTGAAGATGTTTGTTCAGATATACCAGATCAAGCACATTGACCCCGTCTTTTTTGCGGTTTGTATCTGCGGCCTTAAGATAACATCCGGTAAGCTTTTGGGTACCATTCAGATGCCTGTTCAAACGGTTCAGATCTGTTTTGTTGATCTTTCCATCTCCGTTTACATCTCCATAAATCACAAGCGTATAGGAAGAAACTTTCTTGTTTTTGCTGTCATACACCTGCAGAACATTGCCGGTTGAAACGATTCCGGTAACACTCTTTTTGGATGCACTGAACAGTTTGACCGTTCCCGCGGTCACTTTAAGTTTTTTCAAAAATGCTGCCGCCTTTGTTCCCGGCGCAATCCCCGTAACCATTTTGTTTTTCAACTGATATGTTTTCGAAGTCACGGAAGTCTTCTTGGTCTCTGCCGCTGCACCAGCTTTCTTTACAATGGTAAGCGTATAGGTTTTGGATGCTCCGCTCTCCGATTTGCAGGTAACTTTACACGTATTGGTTCTCGTCTGAAGTTTTTTGGTGCCGGTTCCCGTCACAGAAGATTTCGCAGCTACCGGTGATGCACTTATGGTAACGGAGGAAACTTTGCTGTCCACGACGAGGGAATACGAAGTAGTATCTCCGCGAAATACCGGTGTCAGTGTCTGTCCGGTTACGCTGAGCGATTTCAGATAGTTATTCGGATTTCCACTGGCTATAAATGTCACTGCAGATGTCGGCATACCGGAATAAACCGGAATACGGAATACAAATGCCTGCTGCTTGTCCGCATACCCCTGTCCAAGCTTTCTGCCCTCGTTGTAAGCAGCCGCAAGGTTTGCCATATACTGGTGGCTGTACAGATTCTTCTGATTCACTACATTAAACTTCTGGAAATACAACGTATCCTGGCCCACGCCAATGTAGTTTTTCGCCAGAATTTTCGCTCCTCCTTCAAGTGCTGCATACCGGGTATTCCATCCCGCTTTTTTTGCATATGCCAGTCCGTTTTTGATGACCAGTGTGGAGGTAATGCCCGCTGCCCCCACATTAAAATAGTTATAGTACCCCTTATAACCGCTATAAGTTCCGGAAATCAGGGAACTGGTTCCTTTTAACCCCTGCTCCTGGCGCACTCTCGATGCAAGATGATATGGGCTGACCCCGGTTTCCTCACCGATATCCATAAATGCCTGCGCATAATCCAGCGTAGATCCATCGCTGTCCTCAACCATATTCTCCATAAAGGTTCCTTTCAGAATAGAAGAAACTCCCTGCTTGGTCTGCACCTTGCTGAAACTTAAACTTTCAAATTGAAAAATATCGGTCTCATTGAGAAAATTCCGCGGATCTAAATAATAGGCGATATATTTAGAATTGGCACCGACCCATGAAGATCCGTCATAGACCGTCCACACATTGGTGGTCCAGTCATATGCACCGTCTGCGGTGGATTTGGTTGCGTCATTTCCGGTCTTCGGAACAAGATTGACTCCGTTTACGCTCTCTTTGCTGACCACGGTATTCCAGTCAAGCCCGGTCTTAACCGCCTGAAACTGCCACTGCGGATATGCTGTGTGAAGCGCGGAAAGTGCACTGATGTAACTATCCGGAAATCCTGCCGCACGCAGCTGCACGGCATAACTGCTGGCTGCTGCATCTGTACGCACACTGACTCCGGCAAGTGTTCCTGTTATAAGAATTGCTCCGCAAAGCAGAGCACTCAAAAAGCGTTTTATCTTTCGCATATTCTTCCTCACCTGTTATGATCTGACTGCGCGGCATCCCAAATGCAGTGCAGTCTTTCTGTATCATTATATAGAAAAAGCATATCTGCGTCAATTCTGTGCGTTGTTCTTTTTGTTCCGGGTACAGTTACTCTCCTTTATGATATAATGCGGACGTCTTTTGACTTCCATATAGGTTTTTGCAATATACTGTCCCATAATTCCCATACAAAACAGCTGGATTCCGCCAATGCATGTCACGATACATACCAGCGACGGCCAGCCGGCAACCGGATCCCCGAATACCAATGCGCGTACGATTTCCGCGATGATTGCAATAAAAGAAACCACGGTGAGCACCAGCCCCAGATACGAGGAAATCTTCAGCGGAACATCCGAAAAATTGATAATCCCATCAAACGAATAACGCACAAGTTTCCAGAAACTCCACTTGGTTTCTCCCGCAGACCGTTCTACATTTTGAAATTCCAGCCATTTGGTATCATATCCGACCCAGGCAAAGATTCCCTTGGAAAACCGGTTGTATTCGCTGACGGAAAGAATGGAATCTACCATTGCACGGTTCATCAGACGGTAATCCCTTGCCCCATCTGCAATCTCAATGTGGGAAAGTTTCCGCATAACTTTATAAAACATGCGTGCAAAAAACGAACGGATCTTCGGCTCTCCCTGCCGGTTCACCCGCCGGGTTGCCACATTGTCACAGTCTCCGGCTTCTAACATCGCAGCCATCTGTGGCAAAAGAGTGGGCGGATCCTGCAGATCCGCATCCATCGTCGTCACATAATCCCCCTTTGCATAGGACAATCCTGCCAGCAGCGCCGCTTCTTTTCCAAAATTGCGGGAAAAAGAAAGATAGTGCACGCGCTCATCTTCTGCTGCAAGTTCCCGGATCTTTTGCAGTGTTGCATCCTTCGATCCGTCATTGACAAATAAATATTCAAAATCATAATCGCCCATTTCCCGTGTCACGCGGTTTAATTCCCGGTACAAAATCTGCAGAGATTCCTGCTCATTGTACATCGGTACGACGATGCTGATGCATTTTTTCCCCATATTTCCCCCTTATCTTATATCTTATCCACATACTAAACAGGAATAACAGAAGCGCAGCTATGCTGATGGCAGCTCCGATCTGTACGCCCGGTGTGGTATAACGCAGCTCGATTTTGTGCGTTCCTTCTTTTAAGTGTACACCAATGAGTGCATCCGCGAAAGGCTTTATTTTCGTCTTTTTACCGTCTACATACAGACTCCAGCCCTCATCTGCCGGCACTGACAGAATCAGTCTTCCCGCCTGCCTGACATCGATACTTCCAACGATCCTGCGATCTGTCATTTTTTCGAGTGACATGGTCTGTTCGCTGAGCGTCTCATACGCAGTGCACATGGCCTTGAAATTCAGGCGGTACACATGGTATTCGATCGTTTCTGCATTGAGATTGGTAATATGGACCTTTGTTCCGGCTTTGCACTCTCCCAGATCCAGCAGATAGCGGTGGGTGGTCTTTCCATACTGCTGCGTCCATCCGTCATCTCTTGATACTGTCAGGGAATCCGCATTGCAGGTCACATAATCCGCATAATAATATCCATCCTCGGAAATATCAATTGTCGTATCCCCGGCTGCCTGCGACTGTGTACAGGTTGCCGGATAAAGCATGTCTCCTTTTGCTCCCAGCTGCTGTGCCAGGGAATTCAGGGAACCGATCCTATCAAGCATGGAAGATTCCCAGCCTTTTATTGCCTTCTCGCTCATCATATAGCCAAGTGGCAGGCAGTAGTTATTCCGATAAAGATAATTTCCATTGTTGCTTCCCACAAGTGTCCGCAGTGGACTTTCATCCACCGGATTAGAGGAAAGCATATACTTCACCGAAAACATGGCTGACGGAAGCGGGGAAGCACCATTGTAACAGTAGAAATTTTTTCCGCCCTCCATATACAGGCTCTGGAAGAGATGGCTGACATCCAGATTCATCAGGGAGGAAAATATGGTTGCCGAACGGTATCCGTACAGGCTGTCATCGTTTTTGGTTTTCCGCCCACTGTCCTCCCCCCGGTAAAATCCGTCATTTCCGTTATCCTCTTTTGCCTGTTGCAGCAGATCTTCGTAGTACCCCTGTTTATCCGTATATGCCACGCGGCTGGTAACGCCAAGCCCGGTTACCGCCATATTGACTGCCAGTTCTGCAATGGCAACACAAAAGGCAGCTTCCCGCAGGGCTATCCGCATTTTCTTCGGGGCAATTTTAAGCAAAAGAAGCAGGATTCCATAAACTAAGATAAACAGCATGGTAATAACTACAGCCATGTACTCCGTCACCAGTTCATCCCCGTAATATCCGGAGAGAACCATCAGTGTCAGTGCTGCAAGCACTGCTATGATGATATGCCAGCATCTGGTTCCTTTCCATTTGCGGATCGTTGCAAATCCCATGACCAGAAGCACAAAAATGTAAAGGAATGACTGTCTGCCCGGCAACGCCTGCGGAAAATGCATACCATGCCAGATATAATCCAGCTGATTATCCGCAAAGCTCACAAGGAAAAAGACAAGCATCAGCATACGCGGAACTTTTTCCTTCCAGGAGATTCTGCGGTTCAGCACATACAGCCATACCAGTACCAGGGTAAATGCCCCGGCATACAGATTCGGCCAGTGATCATTTCCCGTATAACTTGTAGTGACGGCTGCCGCACGCCCCAGCTCCGCAATAACAGAAAAATACCACTCCAGCGTTTTCGGAAAGCTGTCTTCAGCAGACCCGGAAGCAGAAAGCACGGCGATCTCCGGCAATAGCAGTACCATCGAGACAGACCCTGCCAGCAGGGAATACCATGCAAACCGTAAAAATGCTTTCAGTTTTCCTCCTTTCTGCGTAAAAAAGAGAAGAATAAAATAAAACACCAGAAAGATACAGATCATGATGGAAATGTAATAATTTGCAAACACCGACAATGCAAGTGTCACAAAATACAGTCCCGGTTTCTGCTCCCGTACCAGTTTTTCCAGTCCCACCATGATCAGAGGGAAAAGAAGGATGCAGTCCATCCACATGATATCCCAGCTGTAGGCTGCCACAAATCCGGACAATGCATATGCCGTAGAAAATACAAGTGCCGGAATCACCTGATTTTTATGGAGTTTTGAGTCTTTTCCAATCAGATGAAAATGATATTTTAAGAATAAGAAAAAAGTCAGTCCGCACAGGGCAATCTTTGCCAGCACCAGTATCGTCATAAACTCGATCACATAATGTTTCGGGCAGAGCACGATCAGAAAATTAAGCGGACTCGCCAGATAATAGGCATACAGGGAAACAAAATCCGATCCCAGTCCCAGGTTCCAGGAATACTGCAGACTTCCGCCGGTTCTTAATTTATGAAGAAACTCTGTAAAAAACGGACAGTACTGATGATACATATCGATATGCAGAATACAGTTATCCCCGAAAGGATATACCCCGTTTCCGATACAGATGACCACACAGATTATAAATGGCATAAGAAATGCCATCACATAAGGAAATGACCGGTGCGACACCATCCGCGAAATCATTTTTTTCATGTTCTTACTCATCCTTTTCCTTGTTTTTTTCAAACAACTGATAATACTGAAGCTTCTTGTAAGTCTGAAGCTGTTTTTCATCGGCTCCGATCCCTTTTGTCTGCCCTGCTGCAGAGATCACCGGGTAAGTTTTGCTCAGACTTAAGAGGTAATTCTGGTATGCATTCGTCGGCACTCCTGCTGCGGTAAGTACCTGCGCCGCAAGATAATTCAGACTCGTATTTTTATCTTTCGCTCCCTCGATCCCATAATTACTCCACACCAGATAAGGTACGAGATAACGTTTTTGTGTCTCTGCCTGTGCCCCGTTTTCCACGACAGAAGCCACTGTATCATTCGGCTGATGATCCCCGAAAAATACGATGATCGTCCTGTCATCCACTTTGGAAAAATAATCAATCAGATTTTCGAGTGCCTGATCGGTCTTGTGGATCAGTGTCAGGTACTGATTGAGCGGTTCGCTGGCATACTGTGACTGGATATCATTCGTCAGATTCATATAGGTATCGGTATATCCGCCATGATTCTGCATCGTCACATTGAAAATAAAGGCCGGTTTACCGGAGGCTTTGTTTTTCTCATAAGTTTCTATAATATGCTCCATATCCGATGCATCGCTGATATAATTGCGCACATAGGAGACATCCCTGTAATCTTCCATAAAATCCAGATTGTCAAATCCAAGCAGAGGATACACTTTATCCCGGTTCCATCCGCTGGCCTGATACGGATGCTGTGCATAGGTCGCATATCCTAAGGATTTCAGATAACCTGCTAAAGACGGTGTCCTGCTCTTGATGTACTGCTGATACGGAATACTTCCGTTCGGAAGGAATGCCATCGTATTGCCTGTCAGAAATTCAAATTCCGAATCCGCAGTGTTTCCCCCACACACAGATGTCTGGACATATCCCGTGACCGTGTTTTTCTCCCCCTGCTGCATCCGGTGCATAAACGGCATGTAATCCTCATTGGTTTCTAACGGTCCCAGCACTTTTAAATCCGAAAATGCCTCATCCATGATGACAATGATGTTGGGCAGATCCTGTGTGTCGGTTTCTGTTGTTTTAGTTTCGTATTTCGCCAGCGTCTCTTTTGCTTCATCCGCATCGTATCCTGCCGGACGCTCCACTGCCACATAGGCAAGATCCATGGCAAAGGTCACCGCCATGCCGTTTACTTTTGTCATATATGCCGGTGTGAACAGAAACGGATACAGATAATGTTTTGTCTGAAACGATTCCTGCTGCAGGGCATTGACAAATGTACACAATGCCAGTCCCACCAGTACGATACTCCCCAGCCTTATTTTCCAGGAAAAACGCGGACCTTTTTTAAAAAACCGGGCCAGCACAAATAATGCAATAAAAACAAGTGTAACAATCACCATGCGCCGGTCCGGTGTAAAATCATAGTTTCCAGCCACACTGGCTGCTGTTCCGGCCGAAAACAGATCCCACGGAACAAACGGTGTGGAACGGAATTTCATCACATAATGATTGGTAATTCCAAACGCCACAGCAAGTCCGTACAGCACTCTGGACGCAAAACACATTCTTCCGGTCAGAAAATATAACATCCATCCGATCAGCTCAAACAAAAAAATATTAAAAAGCTGTGCTCCCACACGCACTTCCGCAAACGGATTGTGTTCATAACACTCCATCAGGTAAAAAGCAAACACCGGAACCACGGCATACCAAAACAGCCATATGCCCTTCTGTTTCCACCCTTCTGTCCGTTTTTGTGTGTTGTTTTTCTCCCTTTTTGTCTGCTTACGTGCGACTGTCTGCTCCATGTTCCCTAACATAAAAATGAGTATGGCTCCTTCCATTCCTTCCATTTCCATCGCTTTTCATACGATTTTATCTGAATAGAATTTTACCACACTCATTCTGCTTTTAAAACGCATTTCACATTTTTATCATAATTTCATTCTAGTAATTGGATAACACCAGATGCTCCCGGTATGCACGATCCATACCATCGATCACGCGGCGTGCCTGCCCGTATCTGCGTGGATTGATGGTGATCACCCAGAGGGTATCTGCCCCCTGGTAGATTTCCCTCTTGAAAAAAGGAATCTTTTTACTGTTCTTTGTAAATGGAATGTGCTGTTCAAGCAGTGCCTCCGCCGTATGTGTACTCACTCTGGAATTGGTGGTACGGCACAGTTCCACGTCGTTATCCTTATAATTTCCAAGTTTCATCGTCATGCTTTTTGCATCTTCCTCCTCACGTGACTTTTACCTCAATCTCCCTGCCAAGTCCTCCTGCAACTTTTTCCAGAAAGTCCAGACTCGGATTATATCTCCCGCTCTCCAGACGGGAAATATTTGACTTTCTGGTACCGACTTTTTCTGCGAGCCGTTCCTGTGTCATCCCCTGCTCCTTTCGCACCTGCCGAAGCTGTGCTGCAATTTCCTGTCTGGCGTGATTATGTTCCTGCATATCCGCCCCCTTACACCTTTATAAATCGTGCTCATGTATTCTAAAGTTATCATATATGATAACTTCTGTCAATGAACCAAAAGTCCTATTCCCGAAATCATAAAAAGGCTTGCAAATGCGTCTTTCATATGTTAATATAATATTTGTTCGCGCCGGCATGTCGGAATTGGCAGACGAGGCAGACTCAAAATCTGTTGATGGCAACATCGTGTGGGTTCAAGTCCCACTGCCGGCATATAAAAGACCTCAGGTTTCCAATCGGAAATCTGAGGTTTTCTTTTTGCGGCACATCGTTTTCTTAAACCAACAGAGGACGCATCCCGTTCCCCCCGGGATTGCGTCCTCTGTTATTTTACCTGTACATCCTAACTCTTTTATTTTGTAATCCTGATATCATCAAAACAGTCAAATGTTGCAAAGTAATCTTCCGGTGTCTCTGCACGGCGGATCATCTTCACACTTCCGTCTTCTTTGAGCAGTAATTCTGCAGAACGAAGACGTCCATTGTAATTATATCCCATGGAAAATCCATGTGCTCCGGTATCGTGGATCACAAGATAATCTCCCATGTCGATCTCTGGCAGTTTCCGGTCAACCGCGAACTTATCACAGTTCTCGCAAAGACTTCCTGTCACATCATACACGTGATCGCATGGTGCATTTTCTTTTCCAAGAACCGTAATGTGATGATATGCCCCGTAAATTGCCGGACGCATCAGGTTTGCTGCACATGCATCCACACCAATATACTCTTTGTAGATATGTTTCTCATGGATGGCCTTCGTCACAAGGCATCCGTAAGGTCCGAGCATGAAACGTCCCATCTCGGTATAAATGGATACATCCCCAAGTCCTGCCGGAACTAAAATCTCATCGAACTTTTTGTGCACACCTTCTCCGATGACAGCGATATCATTCGGCTCCTTGTCCGGTGTATAAGGGATTCCCACACCACCGGAAAGATTTACGAATCTGATATCACATCCGGTCTTTTCCTTTAATTCCACGATCAGTTCAAACAGTTCTCCTGCAAGCTTCGGATAGTATTCGTTTGTGACGGTATTGCTGGCAAGAAATGCATGGACACCGAAATGCTTTGCTCCCTTATCCTTTAAAATCTTAAACGCTTCGATGAGCTGATCCTTTGTCATGCCGTATTTGGAATCTCCAGGGTTGTCCATGATTCCGTTGCTCAGTTCAAATACTCCACCCGGATTGTAACGGCAGCTGATGGTCTCCGGAATATGACCAATGGTTTCTTCTAAGAAATCAATATGGGTGAAATCATCCAGATTGATGATTGCATTCAGCTTGTCTGCCAGTACAAATTCCTCTGCCGGAGTATCATTCGAAGAAAACATGATATCTTCTCCT
>OICH01000599.1_pt1 | contig 13831 bp, 12 predicted proteins | sample 1581271 | NCBI WGS metagenome assembly OICH01 (sample SAMEA3882547, study PRJEB24775) | human gut metagenome | biome: human-associated habitat; feature: intestine environment; material: feces | place: Netherlands | collected 2009/2010 | reverse complement strand
ATTTGCCAACGGTGTACTGGATTCCTGTAAACTGGATGACGAGATCGTATATTTCCCGGTAGCATTACAGCCTCAGGCTATCATCTATAGAAAGGATCGTTTTGAAGAGGCAGGTCTTACGATACCCACTACCTGGGATGAGTTCATTGACTGTGCGAAGGCACTGACCAAGGATTCCAATGGTGACGGTGAGGTTGACCAGTGGGGCTTTGGTATGGTAGGCTCCAACAACTCTTCCGGACAGAGCCGCTTCATGTCTTATCTGTGGTCTAACGGTGTGGACTGTGTGACCGGTGAAGACGGCGACTTTAGCACCGACCTGAAGGCTGACAATAAGACCTTTACTGATGCTTTTGCAAAATGGACCCAGATGAATAACGATGGAATCGTTCCTATCGGTATCACCGAAGTAGATTATCCTACCGCAGCAAACTATTTTGCAATGGGTTATACCAGCATGTTCATGACCGGTTCCAATGCACTGGGTGTTGCTTATGCGAACAACCCCGATCTGAAGGGTAAGTTAGGCTCCTTCAAGCTTCCCGGAGATTATCCCGGAACCATGTTAGGTACAGAGGGTTATGCAGTCAGCGCTTATGCTACCGATGAAGAGGCTGCCGCAGCTATTGATTATCTCCGTTTCTTCGTAGAACATGATGATCAGATGATGTTCTGGCAGAGCAGTGGTAAGATCCCTGCTACGGTAGAGGGACAGAAGGCTGACTACATCACCGGTGACGATTATGCGGGTTATCTGCAGCAGATCGCAGACGGATGCCGTCCTACCGTAAGCTTTGCAGGTATCAGTGGACTGAAGAGTGCTCTGGGTGATGCATACGCAGCAGTATTTTCCAAGGAAAAGACCAATGATCAGGCAGTCGCTGATCTGGAAAAAGCTGTAGCTGAACTTATGGAAGACTATAACTAAGAGTAAGTGACAGATTCCCGGAGCCTTCGGACTCCGGGAATTATCAAAAGGAGGGAAACCGGAAATGTTGGGAAAGAAAACCGGCAAAAAGAGTAAGATCAAATACCAGTATGACGGATACTTATTCTCCTTCCCCATCGTGCTGATGATGGGAGCGTTGATTCTATATCCTATGCTGTACGGCTTCTATATCAGTTTCTTCAATACGAACCTTGTAACAAAATGGAAGTTTGTGGGACTGAAATATTATATGGCTGCATTTACAGAGCCGGAATTCTATCAGTCGGTTCTGCTGACGTTGGGATTCATGGTACTGGTAGTAGCGGGACATTTCATTCTGGGATTTATTCTGGCGAGTCTGCTGAACAGGGAGTTCAGGGGAAGAACCATATTCCGTGTGATTTTTATGCTTCCCTGGTTTTTTCCGGAAGCAGTGGTGGCATTATTGTTCACCTGGATCATGAATCCCATGTACGGTATCATGAACAGCATCCTCAGAAGCCTGGGATTGATCAGCACGAATCTGTCATGGCTGGGAAGTAAGGAGCTTGCCTTCCCTTCGGTCGTATTCGTATGTATCTGGAAAGGATTTCCCCTGGTAATGACCATGATCCTTGCAGGACTGCAAAGTATTTCAAAGGATTATTATGAAGCAGCGGAGCTGGATGGTGCAGGAAGATGGAAGCAGTTCAGATACATCACGCTGCCGGCATTGAAGCCGATCCTGACAACCGTTCTGATCCTGGACTGCGTATGGTGGTTCAAGCAGTATACACTGGTATACACCATGACAGCCGGAGGACCCGGCACTGCGACCAGCCTGATCAGCCTGAGTATTTATGGTACGGCATTCAATGATCTGCGCTTCGGTAAAGCGTCTGCCTGGGGTATCCTGGTATTTGTGATCTGTTATCTGATCAATCTGGTAAGTAAGGTGGTGATGAAGGATGATGAATAAAACACGTAGAAAAAAGCTTGATACGGTCCTGACGTATGTAATCCTGATCCTATTGGCGGCATTTATCGTGATTCCTGTACTGTGGATGCTGTCCACGGCATTCAAGACAGAGGCACAGACCTACTATCCGAACCCGAAGTGGCTTCCGGATCCGTTCTCGCTGGAATCTTTTCATAAATTTTTCAACACCTACAACTTTGGTAAAATGACGGTGAACAGTCTGATCACCTGTCTGGCAGCCATGGTCATCTGTGTGGCATGCGCCTGTCTGGCAGGATATGGGATCACACGATTCAAATTCAAAGGACGTAAGCAGCTTTTGAATTTCCTGCTGATCACTCAGATGTTTCCCAGTGTTATGCTGGTAGTACCTTTTTATGCAGTACTTTCCAAGTATCATCTGACCAACACATTATTAGGCTTGATCGTCGTATACGCAGCCACCAATGTAGCATTCAGCACATGGATGCTAGTATCGTATTTCAAGACAGTGCCCATAGAGCTTGATGAGGCAGCGAGAGTGGACGGGGCCTCCAGCTTCTGCATTTTCCGGAAGATCATCCTCCCTTTGATCCTTCCCGGTATTGCGGCGGTGGCGATGTTCGTGCTGTTCAATGGCTGGAATGAATATATGTACTCTTCCGTACTGGTATCTAAGGATTCTCTGAAGACATTGACCGTAGGTATTGTCGCTCTGAATTCCCAGTATCAGATCAAATGGAACGATCTGATGGCAGCATCGACGGTATCCAGTCTCCCTCTGGTAATATTGTTCGTATGCTTCCAGAAATATTTTATCGCCGGAATGACCGGCGGCGCTGTAAAAAGCTGAGTATATGAGGAGAAAATAACAATGGAACATATTACGATCCGTGACATCAAGGTGTTCGTAACGGCACCTAGAAATATTAATCTGGTGGTAGTAAAAGTAGAGACCTCAGAGCCTGAATTATATGGTTATGGCTGTGCAACCTTCACCTGGAGGCATAAGGCTGTAGTAACGGCCATCGAAGAGTACCTGGCTCCCATGCTGAAGGGCAGACCGGTAGAGGACATTGAAGGCTTGTGGCAGACCATGATGGGCAGCTCTTACTGGAGAAACGGCCCGGTACTGAACAATGCCATTTCCGGTGTGGATGAAGCACTTTGGGATATTAAGGGTAAAATGGCAGGAATGCCGCTGTACAGTCTGTTAGGCGGTAAGTGCAGAGAAGGAATTACAGTATATCGTCATGCAGACGGCGGCTCTGTGGAAGAAGTAGAAGAGTGTATCCAGAAGTACATGGAAGAAGGCTATCGTTATATTCGCTGCCATATGGGTACCTACGGAGGCAACTTCGGCGGCAGATGTCAGAGCATAGTAAAGCCGGAAAATGCACCGGAAGGAGCATATTTCGATCCCAGAATGTATATGAACAGCGTATATCATCTGTTTGACAGGGTGAGAGCCGATATCGGATGGGGCGTGGAAGTGATGCATGATGTGCATGAGCGTCTGTCCCTGGCGCAGACCATAGAATTTGCTAAGGAACTGGAGCAGTACAAGCTGTTCTTCCTGGAGGATTCACTGGCACCGGAATATGATGAATTTTTCAAGACCCTGCGTGAACACACCACTCTGCCGCTGGCAATGGGCGAGCTGTTCACCAATCCTGCGGAGTGGAAGCCGTTAGTACAGAATCAATGGATCGATTTTATTCGTGTTCATTTAAGTGATATCGGTGGAATCACTCCTGCGAGAAAGCTTGCACACTATTGTGAAGCCTATGGAGTAAGAACTGCATGGCACGGTCCCAATGACCTGTCTCCCATCGGTATGGCTGCGCAGATGCATCTGGATCTCAACTGTCATAACTTCGGAATCCAGGAGTTCTCCGGATTCTCCGAAGAAGAGCAGGCAGTATTCCCCGGCTGCCCTGTAGTAAAGAACGGTTATGCTTATGTGAATGATAAATCCGGCATCGGTGTGGACTTCGATGAGAAGGAAGCGCTGAAATATCCGGAGGTTCAAATGGATCATAGCTGGCTCTTCTCCAGACTTCCCGACGGCACTCCCGTGAGACCGTAAATCATCACACAGACCCCGGCGGTTATCTTTATGCTATGTCTGTGCTGACACGAATGAAAATGCGAGATATTGATACAGGCACATCAGCTTGGCTGATGTGCCTTTTTATATAAAGTTTTTTATAAAAAGTTTACAAAATTTTACGATAATGTTCAAAAATATACAATTTATCAAAAGTGATGTAGACAAACAATAAAAAGATGGGTAATATGTATATGTAATCAGCCAGATGAACGAAAAGTATGTACAACATGCTACATATTTAAAGCAAGAAATATAAAATAAGGAGGAATGTTGCCGATGAAACAGTTCAGCTATATCATTAAGGATGAGATCGGTCTGCATGCACGTCCTGCGGGACTGCTCGCCAAGGAAGCGAAAAAGTATCAGAGTACAGTGACACTTTCCTGTAAGGGGAAATCAGCTGCAGCAAGCAAGCTGATGGCGATCATGGGAATGGGCGTGAAGCACGGAGACAACGTGGAAGTCACGATAGAAGGAGCGGATGAAGATACCGCCGCAGCAGAGCTTCAGAAGTTTTTCCGTGAGAACCTCTAGGAGAAGACCTGCACGACAGAGTTTGGAAGGTAGAAAATGGAAAAATATATTGGAAAATCCGTATATAAGGGAACAGCGATCGGACCTGTCAGTGTTTTGAAGAAAAAGGACAGTCTCGTTAAGAGGATCCATATCGATAACACAGAGGAAGAACTGAAACGGCTGGATGCGGCTAAGGAACGTACGATGACGCAGCTGGGACAGTTATACGAGAAGGCTCTGCAGGAGGTCGGAGAAGTCAATGCAGCTATTTTCGAGGTGCATCAGATGATGCTCGAGGATGACGATTATCAGGATGCCATTCACAGCATGATTCAGAACGAAGAAGTGAATGCAGAGTATGCGGTGGCAGTGACCGGTGATAATTTTGCAGAGATGTTCGCCAACATGGATGATGAATATATGCAGGCCCGCTCTGCGGATGTCAGGGATATCTCCAACCGGCTCGTCCGCAATCTGTCCGGGGAGGAGCAGATTGACTGGAGTACCATGGAGCCATCCATCATTGTGGCAGATGATCTGACTCCCAGTGAGACGGTACAGATGGATAAGAGTAAGATCCTGGCCTTTGTCACAGTACATGGCTCAACGAATTCCCATACTGCGATCCTTGCACGTATGATGAATATTCCGGCACTGATAGGGGTACCGTTGGAACTGGAGAAAATCCATAACGGGACCAGGGCTATTGTGGACGGCAGGGAAGCGGTATTTTACCTGGATCCTGAGGAAGAGCAGATCCGGCAGGCAGAAGCGGCACAGCAGACGGAACAGAGACTAAGAAGCCTGCTGGCAGAATACAAGGGACGGGAATCCGTGACAAAGAGCGGACGCAAGGTCAATGTATATGCAAATATCGGCAGCGTATCGGATGTGGCATATGTACTGGAGAATGATGCGGAGGGTATCGGCCTGTTCCGCAGTGAATTCTTATATCTCGGAAGGGACTCTCTTCCGGATGAGACAGAACAGTTCAATGCTTACCGTCAGGTGCTGCAGATGATGGCAGGGAAAAAGGTCATCATCCGTACCCTTGATATCGGCGCAGACAAAAATGTAGATTACCTCGGACTGGGCAAGGAAGATAATCCTGCCATGGGATACCGTGCGATCCGGATCTGTCTGGAGCAGCCGGAGATCTTCAAGACACAGCTGAGAGCACTTCTCAGGGCGGCAAAATACGGAACATTGGCTATTATGTATCCGATGATCATTTCCGTGGAGGAAGTGCTGGATATTCAGAAAATCGTGGCTGAGGTGGCTAAGGAGCTGGAGGAAGAAAAGCTTCCTTATGTAATTCCGGAACAGGGAATTATGATCGAGACTCCTGCGGCTGTCATGATGAGTGAGGAGCTGGCGGAGCATGTTGATTTCTTCAGTATCGGCACGAATGATCTGACACAGTATACGTTGGCTATCGACAGGCAGAACAACAGATTGGACAGATTCTATAATCCACATCATGAGGCAGTCCTGCGTATGATACAGATGACTGTTGATGGGGCACATAAGCATGGAAAATGGGTCGGCATCTGCGGAGAGCTGGGAGCGGATACGACACTGACCACACGATTTGTGCAGATGGGAATTGATGAACTCAGTGTGGCACCGTCCATGGTGCTGAATGTCCGTAGTAAAATATGCGAAATGGAGTGAGAGATTCATGAGAATATACAAAGCAAAAGATTATGCAGATATGAGCAGAAAGGCTGCAAATATCGTATCGGCACAGGTTATTATGAAACCAAACTGTGTTCTCGGACTGGCTACGGGATCCACTCCCATCGGCCTGTATAAACAGCTGGTGGAATGGTTCCGCAAGGGAGATCTGGACTTTTCTGAGGTTATGACGGTGAACCTGGATGAATATAAAGGCCTGAGCCGGGAAAACGATCAGAGTTATTACTATTTTATGCACCAGAATCTGTTTGACCATGTGAATATCCCGGTGGAAAATACACATCTGCCAAACGGAATGGAACCGGATTCGGAGAAAGAATGCCGTAGATATACGGAACTGATCCAGTCACTGGGCGGCGTGGACCTGCAGCTTTTGGGAATTGGACATAACGGGCACATCGGCTTCAACGAACCGGGAGAGAGTTTTGACAAGCAGGTACATTGTGTGAACCTGACAGAGTCTACGATCGAAGCCAACAAGAGATTCTTCGCATCGGCGGAGGATGTCCCGAAGCAGGCATACACCATGGGGATCAAGACCATTATGCAGGCGAAGAAAATATTGATCGTAGCCAGCGGCGAAGACAAGGCGGAGATCGTACAGAAAGCTTTCTTCGGCCCCATTACACCGCAGGTGCCGGCATCGGTATTACAGCTTCATAATGATGTGACACTGGTGGCAGACGAAGCAGCGCTTAGTAAGCTTTCTGAATAAGAAAGGGGAAGCTGATAGGTCATGAGAATCAGAAATGCAAATATATATACAGAAGAGCATCGGTTTGTCAGAGGGGATGCAGCCGTGGAGAACGGCAGGTTCGTAAGCTGCACCGGGGATCCGGCAGGTGAGGAAGCTGTTGTGGATGCCAAAGGCATGTATCTGATACCGGGACTGGTGGATATTCATTTCCATGGTTGTAAGGGCGCAGATATGTGTGACGGTACGAAGGAAGCACTGGATGTCATCACATCATATGAAGCATCTGTCGGTGTGACAAGTGTCTGCCCGGCTACCATGACGATCCCTAAGGATGAACTGCTGGAGGTCATGAAAAATGCCGGCAACTATGAGTATTCCGGTGGATCCCACCTGGTGGGCATCAATATGGAAGGACCCTTTATCAGTCCGGCGAAAAAGGGTGCTCAGGCGGCGGAAAATATCATGCACTGCGATTATGAATATTTCAGTCAGCTGCAGAAAGCGGCGAACGGGCTGATCAAGCTGGTAGATATCGCACCGGAGGAGCCGGGAGCGATGGAATTTATCGACAGAGCCAAAGGAGAAGTGGTCATTTCACTGGCGCATACAGCTTCCGGTTATGATACAGCAAGGGAAGCCATTGAACGTGGAGCATCTCATGCGACACATTTGTATAATGCAATGCCGCCGCTGAACCACAGGGAGCCCGGCGTGATTGGAGCAGTGAGAGATTCAGAGAAATGTCATCCGGAGCTGATCTGTGATGGTGTACACATTCATCCGTCAGTGATCCGTGCAACGTTTGCGATGTTTGGCGCTGACCGCATGATCCTGATCAGTGACAGTATGCGTGCAACGGGACTGGAGGATGGTGAATATACGCTGGGAGGACAGCCGGTTACTGTCAGAGGCAATCTGGCTACCCTGCATGACGGCACGATCGCTGGATCTGCGACGAATCTGATGGATTGTATGCGGTTTGTAGTAAAAACAGTCGGTCTGCCGTTAGAGACGGCAGTGATGTGTGCCACGGAGAATCCGGCGAAGGAGATCGGCATTTTCAATGAAGTGGGCAGTATATCCGTTGGTAAGAGGGCAGATTTCGTACTCCTGGATCAGGAACTGAACATTGCAGCGGTATATATCGACGGAAAGGAGTTCACATGTTAGATTTTTTGAAAGGTAAGCGAAAAGGAAATTGTATCGGATCTCCCTGTAAGGGGAAGGCAGTTGCTCTTACGGAGGTGCCGGATCCTACATTTTCCGAGAAGATACTTGGAGACGGATTTGCAGTGATCCCCTCTGAGGGGAAAATATATGCTCCCGCAGACGGAGAGGTGACCGTGGTATTTGATACGCTCCATGCGATCACCATGACAACGGATCAGGGAGCGGAGCTTCTGATCCACATCGGACTGGACACCGTGACACTCAAGGGAGCCCCCTTCACGGCACATGTTGCTGCCGGAGACCATGTCAAAAAGGGCGATCTTCTGCTGGATGCGGATCTGGAGAAGATTCAGGAAGCCGGACTGCATATCATCACTCCGGTACTGGTCTGCAATACTGATGAATATAACAAGATCAGTATTCTGAAAGAGGGAGAGGTATCTCCCGGCGAGGACGTGCTCCAGATCTCTTAAGAGCGGTACGTCCGTATCAACTAATGAAACTGACCGGAACTGTTCCGGTTTAGTATAATGTAAAGGAGGAGAAATGTATGAAGTTTCTTCAAAAACTGGGTAAAGCGTTAATGCTTCCCGTAGCGGTTCTGCCGATCTGCGGTATCCTCATGGGTATTGGTTACTGGTTGTGCCCGGCAACAATGCAGGGTGGTGAGATCTCGGGCGCGGCAAATCTGATCGGTCTGTTCCTCGTAAAAGCTGGTGGTGCTCTGATCGACAACATGGCGATCCTGTTCGCAATCGGTGTAGGTGTCGGTATGTCAGAGAAAAATGACGGTACCGGAGCCATCGCAGCTCTGGCTTCCTGGCTGATGCTCACAACACTTCTGTCTACCGGATTTGTTACGACCATTATGCCCTCCATCGCTGAGGATGCTACCAAGACACTGGCATTCGATAAGATTGCGAATCCCTTTATCGGTATTATTGCCGGTATCATCGGTTCCATGTGCTACAACAAGTTCAAGGATACCAAGCTTCCTGACTGGCTGTCCTTCTTCAGTGGTAAGCGCTGCGTAGCTATCGTAGCAGGTGTGGTATCTATTCTGGCATCTGTTGTACTGCTGTTCGTATGGCCTTTACTGTTCGGCGGTCTGGTAGCTCTCGGTGAAGCTATCGTAAGTCTGGATGTATTCGGTGCCGGCATTTATGCTTTCCTGAACCGTCTGCTGATCCCTACCGGATTACATCACGCACTGAACAACGTATTCTGGTTCGATACCATCGGACTTGGAGATCTGCAGCACTTCTGGAAAGGTGAGACAAGCGCTGATGTATCCTGGAGCCTTGGAATGTATATGTCCGGCTTCTTCCCTTGTATGATGTTCGGTGTCCCCGGTGCAGCTTTGGCAATGGTAAAATGTGCAAAGCCTGCCAAGAAAAAGGCAGCGATCGGTCTGGTAGCTTCCGCAGCAATCTGTTCCTTCATCTGCGGCGTTACCGAGCCCTTTGAGTTTGCATTCATGTTCTTAGCTCCCGGACTGTATGTGATCTACGCAGCACTGTACGGCATCTTCACCATGATCACTGTTGCTCTTGGCTTCCGTGCAGGCTTCAGCTTCTCCGCAGGTGCGATGGATCTGCTGTTCTCATCCTCCCTGCCTGCAGCAGCCAGAATCTGGCTGATCATCCCTCTGGGTATCGCAGCATTTGTTGTATTCTACTTCGTATTCCTCTTCGCTATCAAAAAATGGGATCTGAAGACCCCCGGTAGAGAAGATGATGATGTAGAAGCAGAGAAGAAGATCGAGCTGGCAAATGATGATTTCGCAGCAATCGCAGCAACCATTCTGGAAGGCTGCGGCGGCAAGGACAACATTGCAAGCATTGACAACTGCATCACAAGACTGAGACTGGAAGTAAAAGACATTACCGCAGTGAATGATAAGGTGATCAAATCTGCAGGCGTAGCCGGTGTCATGAAACCCGGTAAGACCTCCGTTCAGGTAATCATCGGACCTAAGGTTCAGTTCGTAGCGGATGCATTTTCCAAGCTTTGCGAATAATAAAGCACTGATAAAACTGAATATATGACCGCAAGAAAGACCTGCTTGGGAAGACCATGCGGGTCTTTCTTATACGCAGGCCCGATGCCTGCGGGATGTATTGTAATGTAATGGAGAGAAAAGTCATGAAAAAATCAACAGAAAAGTATAACCCGGCGATATATAGCATGTCTTCGGATAGACCGGATTCGCTGAAGCAGCGTGAAATTCATTTTCTGAACGGATCGACAGCCAAAATGCAGGCCGGATATTTCTCGGTGACAGAGGACACACGAGGGAAGGGGGGATACAATATCTATTATTATTGTGATGAGTGCCTAAGTGATAATGCTAGTGTGAAAAATAAGCATCTGGATACCTGTGCGACAACATTTCTGTGATGGCGGTTGAGAGGAATATGTTATCTTCCCAGACATAACCCGATATTATCAGAAATATAGCAGATGTACCCATGCTTCCCGGCGTAGGTGGCTGCCTGCCTGCGGATGGTGGGATCCGTTGCGTATTCCAGGGTGTAAGCGGTACAGCCGTGTGACATAGCCAGGTCCAGATACTCAGTATAGTATTCACGCGTGCTTTGATCATTTTTAGTATAGACATCCTTTGAAAAATCATACGCAGTAAAAACGTTCTCCTGGTTTACCCCATCGATGAGAACGTTTTTTTCTGTTGTAAGATATTTTTTTACAAAACAGTCCCCGCCGTTGATCATGATCTTTCTGCCGGTATGGTCCATATAGTCCAGAATCGTAAGGATTCCGTCATAGATGGATTCCTGCGGATAGTTATAGTATACATCCGTGTTATCGACAAAAAAGCCGTCCACACCCTTCTGTATCAGGGCGTCTACTCTGGAAGCTGTACATGCCTGCCATTCCGGAGCTGAGACATCGATCCATTTTTCCTCCGGCCAATTCTCATAGGCACCCAGAGTATATTTCTCAAAGTCTGTATCATAGGACCGGAAGCTCTCGATCGATCCGATATTGATATAGGAGTAGATTTCGCGGATACCATTTTCTCTTAAACGGGCAATGTCATTTTGGGAAAAATATTCCGCATCTATGACAAGCAGATCAATGTCAGAAAGCTTTTCTATGATTTCAGAATCTTCGCCGATCAGGACAACGTATTTTTCTGCTTCATCGGAAGGACCAGCGGAGCAGGCACTGAGCAGGGCGGCAGATAATATCAGAACGAGAACACATATTTTTCTTAAGAATAGTTTCGTTTTCTTCAATTAACGGCACCTCCTTTTTCCACGATCAGCACTCATATCTGCATCCAGATAATTATACTATAGATGGCATCGCATTGCATCTATTTTAGAGCGTTTGGAGGGAAGGAAGCAGGAAGAAAGCATAGATAGAAAATGTTGTTAAAATATCGGTAAAAATGGTGAAAATATCGAAAAATATTGCAATTTGTGGTATAATTTTTATGTAAAACTAAGATGATGCCGGGATCAAAAATTACCGGCTTTATGCGTTCAACGGTTAAGATGACCGGGAAAGTAGGAAGTTATATGAAGATTCAGGATTTTTGTGACATGAACAAATTCGAGCAGATTATGAAGAACTGGGCAAACAGCACGGGACTGGCAACCGTGGCTGTGGGTGCAGACGGAAAATACATCAGTGACTGTTATAATTTTACGGAGTTCTGTATTGATCTGACGAGAGGAAGCGCAGAGGGGAAAAAGCGCTGCGAGCAGTGTGACAGAGAAGGCCATGGTGTGTATCCCTGCCATGCGGGACTTGTGGATTTTGGTATTCCGATCACACTGGAGGATGGAACCGTGCTGGGCAGTATTATCGGAGGACAGGTGCTGCCGGAGAATCCGGATGAGGAGAAGTTCCGTCAGACAGCGAGAGAGCTGGGTATTGACGAGGATAAATATATTAAGGCCCTGAAAAAGGTAAATGTGAAGACTAAGGAGCAGATAGATGCATCTGCAAATCTGCTGGGAGATGTGATCAACATGTTTGTGAGATCAAGCTATGCTCATCGTAGAAATACAAATCTGGTAGGAGAATTAAAAGGCGGTATTGCAGATGCTGCACAGCAGATCGCAGAAGCGGAAGACAGAACGAAGGAAATCGACGGTTATAGCAAGAGACAGCAGATTCTGGCGCTGAATGCATCCATTGAAGCAGCCAGGGCAGGAGATCAGGGAAAGGGCTTTGCGGTGGTAGCAACGGAGGTCCAGAAGCTGGCGAGAGATATGGCAGCCTCCAGTGAAGCGATCAAGAAGATTCTCGGACAGTTATCTCATACGATCAACAATTTGAATCAGTAAGAAAAAATATAATATAAAGACCGCATTTCTGATCGGTGACAAGGATCGGAAATGTGGTCTTTTGGCATTATTACTATCAATGTATTCAGAAAAGAAGACGATATACATAGTAAGATAACTGTGAAAACAAACGGATTTGGCATCTATTTTCAAGGAGGAGATAAGTATGACAGAGATAGGGGTAAGCAGCATCGGTGCATATGCTGCGCAGAGTAATTACAGCAAGAATACCAAGAACAAGACAATGAAGGATACGACGAGTGCTTCAGGCACGGTCGATACTTCCAAAGCAAAGCAGACGACGGGGAATTATGGTCAGACCATCGGTCAGCCGGAGTTGTCGGAGAAGGCTGCGAAATACTATGAGCAGCTGAAGAAGAAGTACGGAAATTATGATTTTATTCTGGTCAGCAGAGATCAGAAGGAGAATGCAAAAGCCAATGCTGCAAAATATGCCAATGGATATAAGACGGTCGTCCTCATTGATGAAGACAAGATCGAACAGATGGCGACGGATGAGAAATTCCGCAAACAGTATGAGGGAATCCTGAGCGGTGCCGCTGCACAGATACAGCATTTAAAGACCAGCCTGCAGAGTTCCGGTGCGAATGTCAAGGGCTTTGGAATGCAGGTAAATGATGGAGGAACACTGTCATTTTTCGCTGTATTGAAGAAATCCAGCGCCGAGCAGAAGGCCCGGATCGAGAAAAAGGCTGAGCAGAAGAAAACAGAGAAAAAGGCTGCGGAGAAGAAGGCTGCTAAGAAAGAAAAGGAAGAACGGCTAAAAGACAAGAAGTCGGATAAGGTAGCAGACAGCAAGGAGGAAGCCGGCACAGAGGATACGGTAACGATCAGCGCCGGTTCCATAGAAGAACTGTTGTCTAAGATAGAAACCTACAATTTCAACACACGGAGTGACAGTGTGCAGACCGCAGGCGAACGGCAGGTCGGTCAGAACTTTGACTTCAGAGGGTAAGGTGAGGTTGCATGATTTCTATGGGGAAGTCCGGAGGTGTTTACGGGAGCGGCAATACCGGTTTGCCGCAGGCATTTTCCGGAGGAAGAAAGACGCAGAACAATCAGAAGAGTATCTTTGGAGCAAAAAATAGTCAGAGCGGTATTTTCGGGCAGAAGAGCGGCAATAGCATGTTTGCAACGAAAAGTTCCGTCACCGACATCCGGAGAATGCTGTCCAAAGACAGTCAAAGTGCGCAGATGCAGGCGGCGAACAGCTGGAGCCAGGATTCCATCGTTACAAGTTCCCTGAGTTACAGTGAATCGCTGCGCAATCAGAGGCAGCAGACGAAGAACACGACGCTGGCGCTGAAGAAATTGAAGTACCAGTTCAAAAATATCTCGTCCAAGATACTGCGGAGCAAGACGTCCCAGGCGGCAAAGCAGGCAGCCGGGCAGGCGCGGAGAGAAGTCCTGCGCCTGAAACGGCAGAAGCAGA
>OICH01000568.1_pt1 | contig 14455 bp, 12 predicted proteins | sample 1581271 | NCBI WGS metagenome assembly OICH01 (sample SAMEA3882547, study PRJEB24775) | human gut metagenome | biome: human-associated habitat; feature: intestine environment; material: feces | place: Netherlands | collected 2009/2010 | reverse complement strand
CCCTGCTGGCCCCGTTCAAGGTCACGCCGACGACCGCGCAGAAGATCTATCAGCATTTCGGCCCTGCCTGTGCAGACATCGTGAGACAGAGTCCCTTCAATCTCTGTCAGGTGCCGGGGTTCGGCTTCAAGAGGATTGACGCCATCGTACAAAAATCCGGTGGAGATCTGCGTGATCCGAAGCGCGTCCACGGTGCGCTCTTTTATGCGCTGGAGGACGCACGGACAAAGGACGGACATCTCTATCTGGAGGCGGAGTCTTTGCTCAAAGCGGCTATGCAGCTGCTCAATGAGCGGATACCCCTCCCACAGATGCGCGTCCCCATGAGCCAGGTCGAACAGGAGCTGTCTGCCATGATCCGGCAGGATGAGGTGGTATCGAATCACGGCAACGTGTATCTGCCCAAGCAATTCCTGCAGGAGAGCGAAACCGCACAGAAAGCGGTAGAGCTGTTTCTGGCAAATCCGGCGGTGGTAGACATTGCGCAGCCGTTGGAGCGAGTGAAGCATAGCTTAGGGCTCAACCTGTCCAAACGCCAGTCAGAAGGCGTGGAAATGGTGTTCCGGCATAACCTGTCCATCATCACAGGCGGCCCCGGCACCGGCAAGACCACGGTTCTGAAAACGGTGATCGAAGTGCACCGTCAGCTCTATCCTCAGCAGAAGATCGTACTCGGAGCGCCCACAGGTAAGGCGAGCCGGCGTATGGCAGAGGCAACGGGGATCGATGAAGCACAGACGCTCCACAGCATTCTGGGACTTCACGGTGATTCGGAATCGAAGAAAGACCGGGAACGGAAGCCGCTGGAAGCAGGGCTCCTGATCGTGGACGAGACTTCCATGGTCGATATGTGGCTGATCCATCAGCTCTTTTCACGCTTGCGCCCCGGCACCAAAGTCCTTTTGGTCGGTGATGCAGACCAGTTAGAGAGTGTGGGCGCCGGTGATGTATTTCACGAGCTGATCGGCTCCGGCGTCGTGCCAGTCACGGTGCTGGACGAGATCTTCCGTCAGGCACAGGACAGCCTGATCGCCCACAATGCCCGTTTTATCAACGAGGGCAAAACGACGCTCTACTATGGTGAGGACTTTGCCTTTCATAAGGCAGAGAGCCAGGAGGAGACTGCCGGCATCATCCGTGAGCTTTACCGGGAGCAGATCGCCGCAAAAGGAATTGAGCAGGTGGAGATTTTATCGCCGTTCCGCTCTGAGGGCGAGGCATCGGTCAACAGCCTGAATGAAGCTATCCGCGAAGAGATCAACCCCGCAGCGCCGCAGACGCCGGAGATCGTGTACGCCGGAAAGATATTCCGCCTCAACGACCGCGTGATGCAGATGCGGAATAATTACGACATCAAGCTGTATGACCGCTCCGGCAAGCAGGTCGGCGAGGGTATTTTCAACGGTGACATCGGTACCATCCGCAAGATCAGCGGCACCAATGTCGTAATCGAGTTTGACGGCCGCTATATGGATTGCCCGCAGGTACTTCTGGATGATTTGGAGCTGTCCTATGCCATTACGATCCACAAATCCATGGGCTCAGAGTATGATACGGTCATTATTCCACTGCTGGCTGCCCATAATGTGCTCCTGACGCGGAATCTTCTCTACACGGCAATCACGCGTGCCAAGCGCCGCGTGCTGCTGGTGGGTGAAAAAAGGGCGCTGTATATGGCGATCCATCGGAGCCGAAAAGGAAAACGCAATACCATGCTGGGCGAACGCATCGCCCTCTACTATAAGGCAGTCACGCTCAAGGCTCTCCGTAACGAAGAGGGCGAAGAATGGCAGCGTGCCAGTTAATGTGAGATGAATGTGCAAAAAAACGCACAGTCATCTCTTATTTATTTTATGAAGGGAGTATCAAACCATGTCCAGAGAAAGAATTATGCTGACCCAAGCGATTCCTGCCGTGCAGCAGCTTCGCAGGGTGCAGGGCTTTGACCCGCTGCGCTTTCTGAAAAGAAACGCCAACGGTGGAATCGAGCTGGAGCCGCGCTATCAGCGGCTCTGGTTCCGATTGGCCTGCCCTGATGGAAAAATGCTGCTGAACCGGCTGCAGATCACAGACCAAATCGCCGTTTATGAGGCGCAGGTATTTCTGTCCAGAGAGGACAACCAGCCCATTACCAATTTTACCGCGGCGGTGGAAAAGGCTCAGGCTCCTGCCGGACGCTATGTGCAGGCCGCGCAGGACGAGGCGCTGAAAACGGCGCTGGATAATGCAGGCTTCGGCATCCAGCTCTGTGAGATCACCCCCTCTGCGACGGTAGATGCACAGGCCGATGGGAAACAGGAAGTCGCAACGGGCACTGTAAATCGTCAGGAGACTGCTCCGGCGGTAAATGGAGCCGCAGCGCCGCAGCGAGAAGATCCTATCGGCGAAAATCATCCGGTACAGGCAGTGCCTACACCGCAAGAGGTTCAACCGCAGGAGGCGGCAAAGACGCCCAACGTAAATCAGCAAGAGGTTCACACCACCCAGCAGACGGAAAGCGTTTCAGACGCCATGAGTCTGCTGCAGGCGTTAAGCGGCGGAGCTGCGGCTTCTGAGCCTGATCCGGTTATGCCCCAAAAGGCGCAGGAGGTTCCTTCGGAAACAGCGGAGCCTGCGGTCATGGAGCGGGCTGAAACAGCGCGGACGGTGAAGCCTGTCGTGGTCGATATGCCGGCAGCGGCATCGACAGCGGCTGCACCGAAATATTCGGACGATATGACGGTGGACGAGATCCTTTCGCTGATGACAGAAGAGGAAGCCGCGGAGCTGGTCGTAACCACCGGTGTCAATAAGGGCTGGACGATGGCACAGGTTTCTGAGCAGCGTCCCTCCAGCCTGAAATATTACGCCTATCTCTGTGAGGATGGCGGCAATATTATGAAGGCTGCCGCCATGCTTCTGATGGGCGGTTCGCAGAAGTTAAAGGCAAGCTGACCGCTTTCCATCCGTAAATTTTGCGTCTTGGGAGGGATGCTGGTTTGAATTACGGGAAAAAGCATGATCTCCCCTTTGGCATTATGGATGTGGCCGGGCTCCTCCGCCTGAATATCAGGCGGAGGGCTCCCGGTCAGGTATATGTGGATTGTCCCATCTGCGGTGACCGCCGGGGAAAAATGAATCTGAACACGGCAAAAGACCTGTGGCGCTGTAACTACTGCGGTGAAGGCGGCGGAATGCTGTCCCTTTACGCAAAGGTATATGGCGTCAGCAATTCAGACGCTTATCGGGAGATCTGCGACGCTTTGGCGGTAAATGGTTTTTCACCGGACTATACCGTTCCGGAGAAGACGACGCCTGCGGAGGCCGAGCAGTCTGACGCGGCTTCTGTTCAGGAAGTGCATCAGACCCTCTCCATGCTGCTGTCCATGCTGACCCTCATTCCGGCGCACCGCGCACACCTCCAGTCTGTGCGGGGGCTGTCCGACGATGAGATCACACGCTTTGGCTTCAAGAGCACGCCGCCCCCTTTCCTGTGTCGCTCCCTGACCAATCGGTTGGTCAAGGCGGGCTGCAGGGTGCAGGGTGTTCCCGGCTTCTATGTGGATGATAACGGCTGCTGGACGGTCAAATTCCACCAGCGGACATCCGGCATCATCATTCCCATCTTCGGTGTAGACGGTCTGATCCGCGGCGCACAGATCCGGTTGGATCATCCGCTCAAGGATAAAGACGATCCACCGGAGAAAACGGGCGTGAAATACCTGACGCTGTCCTCCACGGGAAAGCGCATGGGAACGACCTCGGGGAGCCCCATTCATTTTGTGGGCGACCCCTGCTCCCGCGTTGTATATGTGACGGAAGGCTGCCTCAAGGCGGATGTCGCTCACGCGCTGATGCACAGGACCTTTGTTGCCACACTGGGAGCCAACAACACCGCCAAGCTGGATGAACTGTTTGCGTTCCTGCACCGAAACGGAACGGAGGAGATCATCGAGGCGGAGGACATGGATAAGTACAGTAATGAAATGGTGGGAAAAGGCGCATCGAAGATCTATGCGCTGGCGGCCAGGCACGGGATGCGCTGCCGCAGGCTCACATGGAATCCCAATTACAAGGGTATTGATGACTGGCAGCTTGCGCTGCGCCGGAAAGAACAGAAAATGAAGGAGGATCCAGAAATGACATTTAAGGAGCAATATCTCAACGGGCTGTGCGGGCTGGAAATGCTGGAAGCCTGTACGGAAAAATGGCACACGATGAAGGTGGACAGTATTTCCCTGCGGGACTATCTGGGGCTGACGGAGCAGGAATACGATGCGTACTTACAGACTGCCCCCGGCGTTTCTTTTCAGGAGTTGTTGGACAGTCAGCGCAAAATGCAGCGGTTTCGTGTTTACCAGCTGGATCTGGAGCATGGCAAGACGCGCGCATTCGCCTTTGGCGGCATTGACGCGCTGCACAAGGCCGGCTTTCAGCAGCCCCCGGCGGCGGAATACACACTCGTTTACGACGGTGAGCTAACCTGCCCGGTCGGGCAAGATGAACGTGATATTCTGGAACGCATTTTTGCACGCTATAATCAGGCGTTCCCCCCGGACTATCACGGCCGCAGCATTGCCCCATCCGATGTGCTGGAGTTGTATGATGAAAGCGAGCGCAGATACTTTTACTGCGATATGGCTGGTTTTCCGCAGGTGAAATTCTCTCCCGCGCTGGCAAAGAAGGCATGAGTATGCTGCGATGGAGAAACAAAGGAAGGAATCTCTTGAAGCGGTATTACAGCTTTGCGGAAATTTAGGCGCGGAGATCCGGTATCATCCGGAGTACCGCTATTTTACAGCTATGGTCTGGACCGGCTGGGATACGCCCTGCGGAATGGGTGAGGCCCTTGCCATCCAACAGGAAATTCAAAGAACGGCTGCTCAGTATCCGACTGTTGTGTGCTACTGCTTCGACCCATTCAGCACACTGGTCTACACGGTCTGAGCCAAGTATGTAAAAAAAGGACGCCTTGTGCCATTGGCACAGGAGCGTCCTTTTCAAAATTTTATTTAGGAGGAATGTACGAATGGGCGCTTTTTCAAATATGGATTACGAGCTCCAAAGCAGCGAGGCTGCCGTTTCTGACGCCTTTACGGAAGATGATGCTATGGATATGCCGCAGACGGCTCCTGTGGAACCGGCGACAGCAAGTTCTCCGACTGCAGCTCCGACTCCGGCGGCGGCCAGCGAACCGGCAACCGCCCCCAACACCCAAAGCGAGGATGAGGCACGCCGTGCGCACGAAGCGTCTGAAGCCAAGCGCAAAGCAGAGTGGGACGCCAAGCAGGCGGAAAAGCTGCGGGCGGAACAGGCCGCGCTGGAAAGGTTGGATGCCATGGGCCCGGCAGAGCTGCTCAAGGCTGCCGCAAAGCGTGTGTCCGCAGATACGGAGAAGCTGACGCGACGCAACATGAAAGAGAGCGTTGCCGAGTTTATCCAGACCAAGTGTATTGATGACCTCGGCTTTGCCCGGCTCACCATGCACCCGCGTAAGAGCATGATCCACTGTTTCCAGTATATCAGCCGGAAGGCATGGGATTATGTGCAGGACGAGCTGAAGGCAAACGGCGTTCAGCCGGGCCCCGGTCAGCAGGCATACGGCTGCGATATTCCCGATGATCTCTGCTATCAGTGGGCGGAGGACTATTTCCGTGACCCCGATGCCAAGGAGGATCAGGGGGATGAAGAGGAGTTTGTCCCGCAGCCCTATCGCGGGAAAACATCTTCCAAGTCCGTTTCCAAGAAGAAAAAGGAAGAAAAGAAGAAAGAGCCGGAGAAGAAAGAACCGCCGAAAAAAGCGGAAGCCGATGATGGGCAGATCTCGCTGGGAGACCTCTCCTCTTTTGGGGAGGCCGCCTGATGTACGCTTATAAAGGCTTTGAGCCGGATCTCTCCTGCCGTGGCTATCGGTTCGTCATGGGAAAGAATGTCACCCCGGAGGCAAACTGCGCCAGCAACGGTTTCCATTGTGCGGAGGACCCGCTGGATTGTCTTTCCTACTATGGCGACATGAATCGCTCCATTTACTGCTTGGTGCAACCCGGCGGGGATATTGACGAGGACGATCGTGACTCCAAAATTGCCTGCACGGAACTGACAATCCTGCGGCGGCTGACGAGGAAAGAATTCTTTCTTCATGCACTTGCCTACATGGTGGATCACCCATGCCGCAAGGTGAGCGGCAAGGTACAGCGTGAGCACGGCGTTAGCCGCAGCGGCTATGCCATCGTTCGAGGCAAGACACCAACTGCATGTGGAAAACTGGGCGATGTTCTCGCATTTGCCAGAGAGCGGCGTGAAACCGAAGTAATCTGTCAGATTGCGGTCGTTGAGGTCGATGGAGAAAAAATTCTGCCTGATGTATGGTATGACATTGATTTTGTGAAAAGAGAGGCGGTGCAGAAATGAAAAAAAGCAGTTTGCTGAAAATGAAGAATTTGCCTGCGACTGAAGAAATGCTTGCGGTTGCCCGCGAGGATGTGCCGGTCAAGGTCGGTTCGGGCTGGAACACTTTCTATCGATGCCGATACAGCGGTTTTGTACGAAGCGCGGTAGAGGGCGGCATTTTGAAAGTCACCCTGTATGATCCGGATGCAATGCGCCTTGGAGGAACGCTGCCGGTCTATGAGATTTTCATGGAGAAAGAAAAGCAGCAGTTTCTCACCTATGACCGTACCCGTAACGAGTGGCGGGCGGCAAAGATCGACTATCTGGAATGGCAGGCGAAGGGGTCCAATAATGTGTGGATCAGCGCCGTGGATGATGCACAGATCCGGCAATATCTGGTGTCGGATGAAAAAAGCGTGTATCAGTCTATTCTGAAATTCCAGCGTGCTGTTCGTGATGCTGAACTGGAACGCCGCCACAGAAAGGAAACCGATCCATGGGACGCGGAGCTCTCTCAGACGCCGCCGCTGCCGAAGGACTGGGAGCGGTGGGTCAATAAGGTGGGTATTCAGGAAAACTACATCTTCTACGATTACCGCAGAGGCGGAGCAAAGTACGGCTACTGCACCTACTGTGAGAAGGAAGTCGCACTGAAACGGCAGCCTTATCATAACAGAACTGGAACGTGCCCGAGATGCCGGCATAAGGTCACGTTCAAGGCAAAAGGGAAAATAACGGAGTACCTGCGCTCACCGACCGAATGTGTGTATCTGGCGCAAAAGTGCGCGGATGGGTTTGTGATCCGCCAATTTCAGGTGAACAGACAGTATCGGAAAGAGGAGAACGCTATCGTATCGAAAACCTCCAGCTTTGAGAAGCAGCGTATTTTCTACCGTGCGGATCTGTCTTCACATTCGTATTACTGGGGCTGGTACAAACAGCGCCGCACCCGATGGGTGGAGGGCATCGATGAGTACGTCTACACGGGTATGGGCTATTCCTACAACGAGTATTGTTATCAGCCGGGGAGCATCTATGGAAAAACGCTTTCCAGCATTGCACCACTTCTTGCAAGAACCGGATTGAGGGAGTATGTAAGACTTTGCCGGGGCTGTGTAAGCCCCAACTGGTACCTGTTTGCGTGGGGGAGGTTTCCCCGCATTGAGCAGATCTGCAAAGCCAATCTTCCGCGGCTGACCACGGAGTGCTTGGAAAATTTTGGAGCCGTAAAAAGCTGTATCCGGCAGGAGTCTGAAACCAGTCTCGTCAAGGCATTGGCACTTGATACGCACCGGCTTTCGCGGCTCCGGACACTCAACGGCGGCGCCATTATGCTCGACTGGCTGCAGCGGGAGAAATGCAGCGGCAGAATCATCCCGGATCATGCGCTGCGCTGGCTGGAGCAGGAGAAGATCCATGTTTCCGATATCGCCTTTATTCTGGATCGAATGTCGGAGCAGCAGGTCTGCAACTATCTTCAGCGTCAGAAAAGCGGCACGCGGGATTCCCTGCGGCAGATTATTTCCACATGGCGGGATTACCTTTCCATGGCGGACAAGCTGGGAATCAACACCCATGATGAGATCGTGTACCGCGTCAAGCTGCTGCGCCAGCGTCACGATGAACTGGTGGAGCAGCTGCGGAAAAGAGAACGGGACATGGAAGCTGCCGCAACAGCAAGAAAGTATCGGAAAATTGCAGGCATCTGCCGCTCGATCAAACCGAAATACGAATACACCGGCGAGGTGTATTCCATCGTTGTCCCGTCAGGTGTGCGCGATGTTATGCGCGAGGGCGATGCGCTTTCCCACTGTGTCGGCAAGTCAGACCGCTATTGGGAGCGCATCGAGCAGCAGGAGGCATATATCCTGTTCCTGCGCAAGACCGCAGAGATCGACAAGCCATACTACACCCTTGAGGTGGAGCCAAACGGCACGATACGGCAGAAACGGACCTACTTTGACCGACAGAACGATGACCTCAAGGACGCAGAGATGTTCCTGAAGGAATGGCAGAAGGTTGTCTCCGAGCGCTTGACAGAGAGCGACCGGGAAAAAGCGGAAAAGAGCAAGGTCCTTCGCCTGCAGGAATTCGAGCAGCTGCGGCAGGATGACATTCGCATCCATACCGGCGACCTTGCCGGTCAGCGGCTGGTGGATGTTCTGGTGTCGGATCTCATGGAAACTGCGGCCTAAGCCGCAGCACAATACATTTGAACGAAGGAAAGGAAGTTGTAGAGAATATGAAAAACGGATTTACGATCACGCAGCGCAATGCTGTGGTGGAGCAGCATCTTTGGTGCATTGACACGATCATGGCGCAGTACGCCGCGTTTATGCAGACAGAACCCGTAGACCCCGATGATGTGTACCAGTCTTTGGCGGTACGCCTGATCCGGGCAGTCAACAGCTATGATCCCTGCAAGGGGTATCTGAAAGAGTACATCCTCTCTCAGCTCAAGCGGGAGATGGTTCGCGTCCGGAGTACGCAGGCTGTCTATGGACTGACGCAGGCGCCGGCCAATATCGGCAGCACCATTGTTCCGCTCACAATCGCTGTGCGGCAGGAATCGTGTTTGGAAACCTATATTGCTGTATAAAAGGAGTCATGTGAAAATGAAACAGTTGGGAAACCTCGCAGTTATTTGTGCCCAACGCCCGGAGCTGCTGATGCAGCTCCGGGACGGTCTGGTCTTGGTACAGGCAAAAAACCGTGCGGCGATGGAGGCCGCATGGAACGATGATACGCGGATTGAAAAGATGATCTATGAACTGAATTTTGGAGCTTTCTCCAAGGAAAGGCTGGTGTGAGGAATGGAGCAGAGCAAGCAGCAGCAGATACGGGAATTGACCGACCGGCTGAATCGCTGCCGGTATGAATACTACAATCTGAACGCGTCGTCTCTGACAGACGCCGAATATGACGCGCTTTTTGATGAACTGAGTATGTTGGAAAAGGAAACCGGCTTCAGCATGACGAACTCGCCCACGCAGACTGTAGGCTGCTATCCCGCTGTCAGCGCCTTGGTGAAAACAGTGCATCCGATTCCGCTGCTGTCGTTGGATAAAACGAAGAGCAGCGCGGAGCTTCTGTGCTTTGCGGGAGAGCAGATGGTCATGCTGATGCTCAAACTGGACGGCCTGACGGTAAAGCTGACCTATGAAAATGGCCTTCTGATGGAGGCCGCTACCCGCGGCGATGGAGATACAGGTGAGAACATTACTCACAATGTGCTGGGGATCTCCGGCATCCCGGATAAGATCCCGTACAAGGAACGGCTGGTCGTTACCGGCGAAGCATTTATCCGTCTCAGCGATTTTGAGGCGTTAAAGGACACGCTGCGGGACGGAAATGGCGAACCTTATAAAAACGGGCGTAATCTGGCTGCCGGCTCTGTCCGACTGCTGGACTGCGGCGCCTGCAAGGATCGCCGTGTGACCTTTAGGGCTTTCAACGTGCTGGAGGGCTTTACAGAATACGCTTGGAAGTCGCAGCGGCTTCGAGCCATCGAACAGCTCGGCTTTCCCATTTGCAAGTATCTGGCGAGCAAGCAGGCGTTGACGCAGTTCGATATGGACGCCGGTATCCGGCACCTGCGGAAATACGCGCAGGAAAACGACATACCTATCGATGGCATTGTGGTCACCTACAACGACGCCGCCTACGCAAAGTCCTGCGGTCGAACCGGGCATCACTATAAGGATGGATTGGCGTTCAAATTTGAGGACGACACCTATGAAACCGTCCTGCGTTCGATTGAATGGACGCCCAGCCGCACAGGGGAAATCACGCCGGTGGCGGTCTTTGACACGGTGGAGATCGACGGCTGCGCGGTATCCAGAGCGAGCCTCCACAACCTCTCCTTCATTGAGAATTTGGAACTGATGCCGGGATGCCGTATCAAGGTGAGCAAGCGGAACCAGATCATTCCCCATGTGGAGGAAAATCTGGATCGGGACTGCTACGCCAGAGAGAAGGTCGTTCCGGCCAGATGCCCGTGCTGCGGACAGCCTACCCGTATCCATACGACCAAAAACACTGTGAACGGGGAGGAAAAGGTCACGGCGGCGCTGTTCTGCGATAATGAGCAGTGCGAAACGCGGAAGCTGCGCAAGTTCGTCCACTTTTCAAGCCAGAAGGCGATGAATATCGTGGGATTGTCTGAAGCAATTCTGGAAAAATTCATTGGAAAGGGCTGGCTCCACTCCTATATGGACATCTTCTTTTTGGACAAACACAGGTCGGAGATCGTTCAGATGGAGGGCTTTGGGGTGAGATCCTGGCAAAATCTTTGGGACGCCATCCAGCACAGCCGCATTACCACTTTTGAGCAGTATTTGACCGCAATGGATATTCCCATGGTAGGCAGTACAGCCAGCAAAGCTATCTGCCAAAGGTTCCGCGGAAATCTTTCGGAATTTGAAACGGCTGTATGCATGGGCTTTGATTTTACACAGCTCCCGGACTTCGGAGAGACACTGCACAGAAATATCTGTCAGTGGTTCCGCAGCGAGGAAAACTGGACGGTCTGGACGGAGCTTCGGCTGCTGGTGTGCATTAAGACCTATCAGCCGCCTGCGGCCAGCACCGATATGGGCAATCCCTTTGTCGGCAAGACCCTTGTGGTGACCGGCAAAGTAGAGCCATACACCCGCGATGGGATCAACACAAAAATCGAATCTCTGGGCGCTCATGCCGGCAGCTCGGTGAGCAGCAAGACAGATTATCTGATCTGCGGCGAGAACGCCGGAAGCAAGCTGGCAAAGGCACAGGAGCTTGGAATCAAGATTCTGTCGCCAGATAAGTTCTTCCGCATGGCCGGAGAAAGTGCATAAGGATATAGCGGGAGACTGACATACAGTCTCCCGCTTCAACTATATGGAGATGGTAAGGTTGCTACAGAAAAAAGGCAACCTTGACGCGGGGAAATAATTCTTGTATCATATTTTCACTATAAAGTGATACAACGACTGATACTTTAGGAAGGGATACATATTTTACTATGTTTTTAGATACGATTTTTTTGATAACTTAAATTCTTGCTGTCATTGTAGTGACAATAGCTGGTGCGACGCTTTTATATTTGCTTGTTGATTTTATTCTTAACTGTTTAGCTGAGCGACAGGATGTAGAAGCATCCATCATTGGTATTGAAAAGGAAAAAGATTTCTATCACTACCCGATTTTTACCGGTTCGATTACTGCTTTTTCGCATTTCGAAGAAGAGAAAGCATATGTGGCGTTTAAAACTGATGCCGATAATGAACTGTGCTTTGCTGTTTCGTCAGAAGAGTGTAAGAATATGAAGAAGGGACAGAGAGGTGCCCTTTCTTATAAGCGAAATAGGATACTTGATTTTGCGACGAATAGCAATAAAGATAAGAGTTAACAAGACACAAATCGCCCTGTCAGGATTCATGCTGGCAGGGCGATAGCATTTGTTGAGATGTTATTTCAAGTTTGCCTGAGAAAGTGCTGAGACCAACCACATCCGTTGTAGCATTAATTTTGCTCAAACATTTGCAGCGAGTTCAGGATAGTTGACATGCCATCCTGCCCGCCAAACCATTGCTCCAGATCCGCCGTATTGATTAACGAAGCATCCTTGCATTCAGGCTCATGGTTGGCTTGAATCTGTAGTTCGACCGTATTTTTCTCTACGTGCCATGAATGCTCCGCCAGAATAGCGAGAATTTGCTCTTCTAGATATTTCTTGTCTGGAACAGTTGGTATATGGAGTTCTGGAGCTTCTGTGCAGTTGATGTAGTGAAGGACTGCATTAGTAAGAAATTGTGCCTTGCTGCGGCCTTGCTGATTGAGCAGATCGACCACCGCTTTGTGCTGGGGATCACAAATGTTGAAGCGGACCGTAAACTTGCCGGGATCTTTTTTTTCGGCCATGGTATCACCGCACACCGTGCTGAAGCCGGTAAAGATATTCGTAACCTTTGGCATTGGCGTTGATGTCCTCCACGAAGGTGGCTTGTCTAATTTTACCAGAGACTTCAATCTGGCGGCGCAGCAGCTTTGCACCGCCACCAAGGAAAACCACCTTGCCAGACTTGAGTTCTATCATTCGCTCGCGCAGACCACTGAGCAAATCGTTAATAAATTCCTGTGATTCCTGCTCAATCAATGCGACAATTTTCGGAGTCGCGTCCTTATCCTCACCGCGCAGAATATGGTCAATCTCGTTTTCCTCTAACAGTATGTCTAGTTCAGCATTTGCTCTTGTGCGGATGCGGTTATAGAGTAGGATCACGCCGCTTTCCATTGAGTCGCAGGCAGCCATATCCGGTACACCATTCCGGAGACACACGTAGTCTGCGGTGAAGCCGCCGATATCCACCACCAATACTTTGGGAATCGATGCAAGGCCTTTTATAGTAGCGGCAGCAGCTGAAAAAGACTGTGGGAAGCAAGTGGCACTCTCAATAAAAATGGCATATGCCTTTCCGTGGAATTGAAAAGAGATCGCCCCGCGACCCTCAAAGTAGACAGTAAACCGCTTTGCTTGCACACCAAAATGTGCCGGCGGCAGTCCAACTGCCAACTGAACGCGCATGAGATTGTCGCTGTACTGTTCCGTTGCCTCAATCTCATAGGCAATGGCAAACAGGGTAAGAATGAAGAAGCGTTCATCCTCTGTCTTGTCCCGCCGATAGGGAATACGCTGATCAGTCAGAGCGTAGTATTTTCCCTGATATGCAAGATAATCTGTACCGAAACCCAGTGCGTCGCTCTGAATGAGCCCAGATGTAAATGGCATGGCGTGGACGGTTTTGATCTGCTTGTTTCCATGATCAATTGCGATTAACATAGCTGTGTACCTCCTATATTACTCTTATACGGATGTAATACGCATAAAAGCAACAAGAACAGAGAGAAGGTGAAACTGCACCTCATTTTATATTATCTAGTAGATTGAGCTACTGGCGTATAATTGGCGATCCTGTTTTGACACATTTCATTGAGAAAAAAGGCCCGCAGTAGCGGGATACTTTAAGTATCGTCCTTAACTACTACGAGCCCTTGCACTTATGTGACTAGACTGCCGTGTACCGGCCGGTATGCGCAATGGGGAGAAGAATGACAGGGAGCACCTGCCTAATTTGAGTTATTGGGATCAGGAAGAATGTTCGTCAGCGATTAGCTTAAAGAAGACGGCGGATTCCATTGTTCGATAGTGTAATTTTTGATTTGGTATATTTCGTCACACAACTCAAGAATGTCGGCCATGTTATGACTTGTAAGAAGAATTGTAGTTGACTTATCTTTTAATTCTTTGATCACATTACACATTCGCCGATGCGAAGACTCATCTAACGCATTGAAAGGTTCATCTAAAAGAAGAATATCTTGAGATTCCATTATGGCTTGTGCAATCCCAAGTTTTTGCTTCATTCCGAGAGAGTAATTTTTGACCAAAGTTTTGCAACTGCTTTCAAGGCCGACCAAGTTCATTGCATCTCGGATGGCTTCATCAGAAGTAGTCCCTTTTATGTCTGCAAGCATTCTCAGATTTTTAAACCCTGAAAATATCTGTATGAACCCGGGGGCATCAATAAAAACACCAACATTAGGAGGAAAGTCAAAACGATCTCCAATCCTTTCTCCGCGGACGTATATTTCCCCACTGTCGGGGCGGTATAACCCGGAAATCATTTTGAATAAGACTGATTTTCCAGAACCGTTTGCTCCGATAATACCGACAACGTGCCCTTTTTGAATTGTTAGGCTGGTATTGCGAAATATAACAGTATCTCCAAAGCTTTTTGAAATGTGATCAACTAAGATTTGCTGCATTTAGAGAATCACCTCGATAATAATTTTTTGACATTTTTAATAGCCGCTAAATGAAGAATGACGATAAGAACTGCGAATATAGTGATTGTGGTTATGAAAGAGAAAAATGTGCATAAAGTGGAAGCTTTAATTTTACCAGAAAGAGATGTACCAAATAGTGGAGAAGGAAAGGGGAATAGAGAAAACAATAGATAGATGAAGAAAATTAGTATAAATGAAAGGACACTATTACTTGTACAAAGATAGCAGTTGAAGAAACAGAGTGTTGCTGCAAAGAGCT
>OICH01000557.1_pt1 | contig 14633 bp, 13 predicted proteins | sample 1581271 | NCBI WGS metagenome assembly OICH01 (sample SAMEA3882547, study PRJEB24775) | human gut metagenome | biome: human-associated habitat; feature: intestine environment; material: feces | place: Netherlands | collected 2009/2010 | reverse complement strand
CTTTGGTGCGGATGTAGATTTATACGATGATCTGCTGGTAAATGCAGGAGCGATCGCAAGTTATCTGCCCGCAGCACAGTCTGAGACCTATAATGAGGGCAATGAGTTCTACGGCGGTCAGGCAGTGTACAAGGATATCGTAGAGTTCGCCGGACATGTTCCCGGAATTGACTACGGTGCATACTACTCTGACATCAGAAGCGCACTGACAGATGCGATCACCAACGTTGTCCAGAAGAACGCTGATATCGATACAGAGATCAAAAACGCTCAGGATACCGTAGAGTTTAATATCGCAGAATAATCACCAGAGTATGGAAACTGGATAGTACCGGGGGTGCAGCAGTGCGTTCCCGGTACTGTTGTAGGAGAGAAACATGGAAAAGAAGAAAGCAAAATTAAGTTTGGAAAAAAGGCATAATCTGACCGGATGGGCATTCCTGCTCCCGGCATCGATTTTAATATTTGTATTTTGTTTCTATCCGATGTCACAGGCCATCCTTCTTTCTTTCCGGAAGACAGGAGGAGTCTTTAATGGTGTAGCGAATTATGCCAGGATCTTCAAGGATAAAACATTCCAGCAATGCTTGTTCAATACCTTCTTTTATTTTGTGATTCAGGTACCGATCATGCTTGTGCTCGCACTGATGCTGGCGCAGCTGCTGAATAATCCGAAGATAAAAGGGAAAGGTATTTTCCGTACTTTGATCTTCCTTCCGTGTGCAACGTCACTGGTATCTTATTCCATGATATTTAAGTCATTGTTTGCTCCGGATGGAGTGGTCAACAGAGTACTTATGGCCATCGGACTGTCTTCTGTGGACTGGTTCCAGAGCACATGGCCGGCGCGCTGGGTCATCGTGATCGCACTGATCTGGAGATGGACCGGATATAATATGGTATTCTATCTGGCAGGATTACAGAATATCGACTATTCTGTATATGAGGCAAGCTACATCGACGGAGCGACACCGTTCCAGCAGTTTATGAAGATCACGATACCGTTGTTAAAGCCGACCATTCTGATGACGGCGATCATGTCTACTTCGGGAACACTGCAGCTGTTCGATGAGTCTATGAACCTGACAGCAGGCGGTCCCGGAAAATCTACAATGACATTGGCGCATTACATCTACAATATCTCCTTTGTGGAGACACCGAAATTTAATTATGCGGCAGCGTTGTCTGTATGCATACTTGTGATGGTAGCGGTTCTGTCTGCAATTCAGATGAAGGTGGGTGACAAACGTGACTAAATTCAAACAAATAATTTCCTACGCGATCTTAGTGATAGCAAGTTTTCTGTCGGCATTTCCGCTGTATTATATGCTGTGCGGTGCGACCAACCAGAGTATTGATGTGGTAAGAGGACGGCTGATCCCGGGTACCTATCTGATCGAGAATTTTAAGACCCTGGTCGACATGCAGAATCTGGGACTTGCGATGTTTAACTCCTTCCGCAATGCGATCGTGATCACGGTTGTGACACTGCTGATCTGTTCCATTGCCGGTTATGGATTTGAGATCTATCATGATAAGGGCAAGGATATTCTAATGAGTATTCTGCTGTTGGCAATGATGCTTCCGTTCGTAGCGATCATGATCCCCCTGTTCAAGATGTTTACCTCCTGGAAGCTGGTAAACACCTGGATCGCACTGGCACTGCCATCCATCTCGACACCGTTTATGATCATGCTTTTCAGACAGGCGGCACGTTCTTTCCCTCATGATATTATCGAGGCTGCCAGACTGGAAGGTCTGAGCGAAATACAGATTTTCTTCCGGATGTTCATTCCGGTGATGAAATCTACCTATGGAGCGGCGATGACGGTTACATTTATGAATGCGTGGAACAATTATCTGTGGCCGACGATCATTTTACAGGACAGCAAGGCGATCACCATGCCGATGTTAGTAGCCAATCTGAAGAGTGGATACAGTGTGGATTATGGTATGCTGATGCTGGGAGTATTGATCTGTACACTTCCTACAGCGATCATCTTCCTGTGTTTACAGAAGAGCTTTGCAAATGGAATTACGGGAGCAGTGAAATAATGCAACAGAAAATGCCAAAACAGGAAACTATGACACAGGCGCATATCAGGAAGGCTCAGGGAGCCTTCCTTTTGGCGCATAGAATGGGCCTGATCGAGGATCCCTCCATGGAGGGACTAAAGGCCAGACGTAAGAAGCACAACGAAGAGCTGCGGAGAATGGAACAGGAAGGACAGCGGTTTTACGGACCGCATTATTTTTCCGCACCGGCGTATCTGCAATATGAGCTGACCCGCCTGAAGCTGGATTTTGTACAGCCGTGTGAGAAGGTCCGGGAAGGCGGCTTCTGCCCGGATTTCACAGAGCAGGAGAAGAGGGACTTTTACGAACAGAACAGAGATCTGTTCGGACGCTATCATGGGGATCATTTTACCTATGAGGAGGTGTCACAGATCATTGAGAAACGGTTACGGGAGGATGCATATGACAAGCTTATCCGCGACATATTATGTGAGTCAGAGAACAGGCAGTGATGAAAATGACGGACGGACGTGCAGTACGGCGTTTGCCAGTCTGTCTGCTATTAATCGAAGAAGCTTGCAGCCGGGAGACCGTGTCCTGCTGGAGCGGGGCAGTGTGTTTTACGGACAATATCTGCATGTGACAGACAGCGGTACGAAAGAGGCACCGATCGTGATCGGAGCATACGGCACAGCAGATGCACCGCCGCGGATCGATGCCTGCGGACAGGGGATCTGGTACCAGGATTATGGGACTCCGCTGGATTCGCCTACGCATGTGTATCACGGCTATGTATCTTCTGCAGTGCTTTTGTACGATGCAGAGCATATTGTGGTCGAGGATCTGGAGATCACGAATGAAGGCAGCATGATCCCGGGAGAGCGCTATAGCCTGGGTGAGAAAATGAACCGTACCGGTGTGGCTGTGGTGGCTAAGGACAAAGGGGTGCGGGACGGCATCACACTTAGGAATCTGTGGATCCATGATGTCCATGGGAATGTCTACGATAAGCACATGAACAACGGTGGGATCTATATGACAGCGCTCCGTCCGGAATGTGAGGAGCTGACGGGTGTGGCACGGTATCGGGATATCGTTATTGAAGGATGCTTCGTACACCGGGTCAGCCGCTGGGGAATTGCAGCGGGCTATACCTATGCTCATGATAAGTTCCGGGGAGCAGAGCTTAAGGAAGCCGTTTTTCTGAACTATGGGCATGAAAATATGCAGATACGGAATAATTATGTAAAAGAGGCCGGTGGAGATGGGATCACGCCGATGTATGCCCTGCGTCCTCTGGTGGAGCATAATATGGCAGATTCTGTGGCCTGCGAGATCAATGACAGGATCTATTGCGAGCCGGGCGACCGGATGGGAAAAGTGGCAGCCGGGATCTGGCCCTGGAAATGCAAGGACGCCCTGTTTCGCTATAATGAAGTCACAGACACCAGACTCAATCAGGACGGCATGGCATATGATGCGGATTCCGGGGACGGAACGGTGTATGAATCTAATTACAGCAGGCAGAATGAGGGCGGATGTGTGATGTTCTGTCTGCAGGAGGCGATCCATAATACCTTCCGCGATAATATCAGCTATGATGATCTCGGTGGTACGATCAGCCCGTCAGAGAATCCGGATGCCCTGCTTCAGGACAATGTATACTATGTGCGCAGGGGTGTTCCCTTTGTACGTAAAAATATGGACGGAGGCAGCTTTACACAGGTGAATGACAGGGTTGTTGAACTGGACTTTGCTCCGGACAAATAAAAACAGATATGGTGATAAATGGTTTGACGGACGAGAAAAGAACTGTTAAACTATTATGTGCGGCTGCTTAGAGAGAAGCAGCCGCTTTTTGCCATAAAAGGAGCAGGGAAAACATGCGGGAAAAACAGAAAAAGATCATACAATGGAGCAGTCTTGCACTGATCCTGCTGACAGGGATCATTGTATGGCGGGTCAATTATGAGATTGATTTTATGATGGACGATGAATGGTATTCCACGTTGTTGTATGCGGATACACCGATCCGCAATCTCGGGGATATTGTCCATGCGCAGATCTGGCATTATTTTAACTGGGGCGGCAGAAGCATGGCTCACGCGCTGCTGCAGATGATCCTGTTAACCGGTGAGAGCTGGGCGGATATTCTGAACACGGCAATGACGTTTATACTGGCGTGGCTGATCTGCCAGGCTGCCGGCAGAGTCCGTATGCCTTATTATTTTGCGGCACTGGGAATGCTGTTTGGACTGAATGCCAACTGGAAAATGAGCATGTTCTGGGAAGCGGGTGCAGCGAATTATCTGTACATGACAGGATTTATCCTGGCGTTTCTGCTCTGCTATCTGAAATATAAGGAGAAGAATCTGTGGGGGATCACAGTCTGGATCCTTCCGCTGGGACTGATCGCTGGCTGGAGCAATGAAAATATGGGGCCGACGGTCTGGATCTTAAGCCTGGTGGTAATGCTACTCCGCCGCAGAGAACAAAAAAAGATTCCGGTATGGATGTATCTGGGAAATATCAGCTGCCTCGCGGGAAGCATTCTGATGATCGTGGCACCGGGGAATTTTGTCCGCAGCGGGGAGACGGCGGAGAGCACCCGGGGAATACTGTGGAACCTCTATCTGCGCTGCTACAGCGAGGCGAGAGGAGCATTGGAATATCTGTTTCCCACGCTGCTGCTTACGGCGGTTGCCCTTGTGATATGCAAGGGGATTTTAAAAGAAAAAATAGGAAGAGATAACGTACTGCTTTTGCTGGGAGCACTGCTGTCGTGGGGAGCAATGATATTGTCGCCCCATTATCCGGACAGAGCAAGCTTTGGAACAATGGCACTGTTGCTCTGCGTGATATTGTCTCTGGCGGGAAAAGCGGTGGACAGGCAGAAGGAAAATGCCTGGATGTATTACGGCTGTGCAATGCTGGTATGGCTGAGGGGCATGTATTATCTTGCGGAATTCCTGGGATTATGCTGGGGATGGATCAGATAAGGACAGGCGGAACAGTCTGCACAGATTAGATAGATTAAGATAGATGGAATAAGGAAGGAGCCGGAGCATGGGCGAAAGTATATTGAAACTGCAGCAGATCCGGAAATCTTTTGATCATACGGAAGTATTAAAGGGAGTGGACCTGGAGGTGGCACAGGGCGAGTTTATTACGCTGTTAGGAGCCTCCGGATGCGGCAAGACCACCACACTCCGGATCATTGCGGGACTGGAGCTGCCGGATTCCGGAAGTGTGATCCTGGAGGGAAGAGACATTACGGACTGGGAACCCAATAAGCGGGACGTGAATACGGTTTTCCAAAATTACGCATTGTTTCCGCATATGAATGTGGCGGATAATGTAGGATACGGACTGAAGATCCGTAAAGTGCCGAAAGCAGAGATCGCAGAGCGGGTGAAGCAGGCCCTGCGGCTGGTACAGCTGGAAGAATACGGAAAACGTATGCCGGATCAGCTGTCCGGTGGACAGAGGCAGCGGATTGCCATCGCAAGAGCTGTGATCAACGAACCGAAAGTATTGCTGTTAGATGAGCCGCTGGGTGCACTGGATCTGAAACTGCGCAGGCAGATGCAGCTGGAACTGAAGCGGCTGCAGAAACAGCTGGGTATCACGTTTATTTATATTACCCATGATCAGGAAGAAGCCATTAATATGTCGGACCGCATCGGTGTCATGCACGAAGGGGTACTGGAGCAGCTGGGGACTCCGAATGAGGTATACTATCAGCCCAGGACCAGCTATGTGGCGGATTTTGTGGGCAATGCGAATATTCTGCATCTGGGATCCGAGACGCTGGCGATCCGTACGGAGAACATTCTGATGAATGGGGAAGAGGGCTGTGTCCATGAGGCGTCCGTGGTGGAAAAAAGCTTTGCCGGCGGACAACTGCGGATCCTGTTCCGCTTGCCTGACGGACAGCTTCTGACAGCCAGCCGCTATGGGATCGATCATGATCTGCAGCCGGGACAGACGGTAAAGATCGGCTGGGATGCGAAAAATGCTGTGAAGGTAATAGACAATGATGAAGACGAAAAAAAGTAGCGGCAGGCGGGATGCCGGGAATATAGGACTGCTCATACCCATGTATGTGTTCACTGTGCTGTTCGTAGCGCTGCCGATCCTGTATATGTTCCTGCTGAGCTTTTTACAGCGTGCGCAGGTCTGGGGTGTGGATTTTACATTTACACTGGATAATTACAAACGCATATTGGAACCGTTGTATCTGAATACTTTTCTGCAATCTCTGAAGCTGGCATTCACGTCTACACTGCTCGTGGCGCTGATCGGCTACCCTTATGGGTATTTTATGGCACAGATGAATGCGGTATGGAAGCGCAGAATGCTGCTGCTTATCATGATCCCGTTCTGGACCAGTGGGTTGATCCGCCTGTATGGATGGATCATCGTGTTCCGCAGTAACGGCGTACTGGATAAGATTTTGATGGGACTGCATCTGACGGATCAGCCGTTAAAGCTGCTCTACACTTATCCGGCAGTCGTAGTGGGCATGGTATATGCTCTGCTGCCTTTTATGATCCTGGCAGTGTATTCCAGTGCGGAGAAACTGGATCATTCTCTGGTGGAAGCCTCCAGGGATCTGGGAGCATCCTCATGGAAAGCATTTTGGACAGTCAGCTTCCGGCTGACCCTGCCTGGACTTTTGTCCGGAGTGGTTCTTTCTTTTATCCCATCCATGGGTCTGTTCTTCATCGCGGATATTCTGGGAGGCAATAAGATCGTTCTGGTGGGAAGTGTGATCCAGGAGCAGATCACCAAGGGGCGTAACCAGCCTTTTGCGGCGGCACTGTCAGCTGTATTGATGGTACTGACTTCCGTGATGATCCGCCTGTATCGTAAGATTACCGGAACCTCGCAGTTAGAAGGGATGCTGTAAGTATGAAGAAGAAAAAATGGCCCTTTATTTATGTGGCTGTGATCACGATCCTGACCTATATTCCGATCTTGTTAACAGTGGTGTATTCTTTTAATGCCTCCAAACTGACCTCTGTCTGGGAGGGATTTTCCCTGAAGTGGTACCGGGAATTATTCCGGGACAGAGATCTGGGAGAAGCGCTGATTAACAGCCTGATCCTGGCGGTGCTCAGTTGTACCTTCGCTGTGCTGATCGGTACCTCGGGGGCACTGGGGATGAGTCGCAGGAAGAGAAAACTGAATGAGGCTGTGGCTTATGTGTCTACCCTGCCGATCATGATCCCGGAGATCATTCTGGGTATGGTATTTTTGTCCGTATTTTCCCTGATGGGTCTGCCCTTTGGTATGGTCACTCTGGTGATCGCCCATACTACATTCTGCGTGCCGTATATTTTTACGATGGTAAGGGCGAGGCTGGTGGGAATGGACCATTCCCTGGAAGAAGCGTCCTTGGATCTGGGAGCGTCGAAATGGCAGGTATTCCGGGACGTGATACTTCCGCAGATCCTGCCGGCGATCCTGTCAGGGGTACTGCTGGCATTTGCCATGTCTTTTGATGATGTGGTGATCAGCATATTTGTCACCGGACCGAAGGTCAATACTCTGCCGGTGAAGATCTATACGAAATTGAAGACCGGTGTGACACCGGAGATCAACGCACTTGCAACAGTCATGCTGCTTGTGATATTGTTGTGTCTGGCGGGAGTGTATTCCCATAATCATCATGGGAAAATAGAAGCGGATGCAGAAAATCTGCATCGAAGGAGGAGATTATGAAGAAAAAGCTGGCGATGCTGTTGGCAGCGACCATGCTGGTCACGCTGTTTACCGGCTGTGGAGCAGGCGGGAAAGAAGATAAGGGAGAACTGAATCTCTATACCTGGGATGGCATGTTCCCTCAGGAGATCCTGGACGGTTTTGAAAAAGAGACCGGTATCCGGATCAATTATTCCAACTTTGATTATGATGAAGACATGCTGGCAAAGCTGGAGGAGACCAAGGGCGGTGATTACGATCTGGTCATTGCGGATGATTATATCATCGAACTTGCGATACAGGAGGGACTGGTACAGAAGCTGGATACATCCAGGATCAGCAGCTATGATAATCTGAATCCGGTGTTTATGTCACAGTTCTATGATCCGCAGAATGAATACACTGTGCCCTACGGAGCGGGCATTCCTCTGATCGTATACGATCCGGGACTGACGGATGTGAAGATTACGGGATATGAAGATCTGTGGAATCCGGAATTGGAAAACAATGTGGCACTGACTGCAAATTACCGTGTCATTGATGGAATTACCCTAAAGACCATGGGAGAATCCTTTAACACAGAGGATCTGGATGTGATCCGGGCAGCGGGAGATAAACTGCTGACACTGGCTCCCAACATCCGTGTGATCAATGACAATAATACGCAGGATTATCTGATCAGCGGGGAAGTCGCAGCGGCATTTCTGTACACTTCCCAGGTGTCCACGGCACTGCAGGCCAGACCGGACCTGGAGGTAGTATATCCGAAGGAAGGTCTCGGATTCGGTATCATGGCAGGGTTTGTTCCTGCGAAGGCACCCAATGCAGATGCGGCATATGCATTTTTAGATTATATCAACCAACCGGAAAATGCGGCAAAATGCTTTGAATATATCGGCTATTACTGCACAAATAAAGCCGCGGAAGAGTATATTTCCGAGGATATGAAGAAAATGATCGTATTGCCGGAAGATGCTGCGGAGGGCGAGATCGTGCAGAATATCTCCCAGGAGGCAGAGGATCTGCATGCGGAGATCTGGAATCAGTTCAAGAATGCATGTAATTAACCTTCCGTTCAGCCCGCGCCATTCGCTGAATGGATGAAAAAAGTTCTTGACAGATTTCTTTCGTGCGCATATTATAAACCTAAGTTGAAAAACTATTTTGTAAATGCTATGAAAGAGACTCTTGCCAAGGGAAACGACAGGAATACAGCGTCACCGACTGAGAGCGCTGTTTGCGGAAGCTGGCGAAGGGAACACTCCGGAGCAGGTGATCTGAACTGCAGAATATCACATGCAGCTAGGATGACACGTTGCACGCGTTAAGTGACAAGAGTGGATAGGCAAAGGCGCCTGTCAATTCGGGTGGTACCACGGATTAGATGATTCGTCCCGGGATATGTTTTAACATGTCCCGGGGCTTTTTGTATTCAAAAATAAGCTGTACAGGGAGCGCACATTCGGGACACTATATAACAGGAGGTGCGATATGTACAGAGATTTAACAATGAAAGAGATCAGTGAACAGCAGATCGGACAGACTTTGCAGGTGGCAGGCTGGGTGGAGAATATCCGTGACCACGGTGGCGTATCCTTTATCGATCTGCGGGATATGTACGGTGTATTACAGGTGGTCATCCGTAAGCCGGAGCTTTTAAAGGGCATCACCAAGGAAATGTGCCTGTCCATAACCGGTCTCATGGAGCACAGAGACGAAGAGACCTACAACCCGAAGATTCCTTCCGGCACCATCGAACTGGAAGCACACAAGATCGATGTGTTGGGAAGAGTATATAAACAGCTTCCTTTCGAGATCCAGACGTCTAAAGAGATCCGGGAAGATGTGAGATTAAAATATCGTTATCTTGACCTTAGAAATGCAAAAGTAAAGGACAACATTGTATTTCGTTCCAAGGTGATCAGTTATCTGCGCCAGAAGATGACGGACATGGGATTTTTGGAGATCCAGACCCCAATCCTGTGTGCTTCTTCTCCCGAGGGCGCCAGAGACTATATTGTTCCCAGCAGAAAATTTAAAGGAAAATTCTATGCGCTGCCTCAGGCACCGCAGCAATATAAGCAGCTGCTCATGGCTTCCGGCTTCGATAAGTATTTTCAGATCGCGCCCTGCTTCCGCGACGAGGATGCCAGAGCAGACAGATCTCCCGGAGAGTTCTATCAGCTGGATTTCGAGATGAGCTTCGTGACCCAGGAGGATGTATTCAAGGTCGGTGAGGAAGTATTGCATGACACCTTTGTAAAGTTTGCTCCCGAAGGCAGCAGGATCACAGAGACACCGTTCCCCATCATCAGTTACAAACAGGCAATGCTGGAGTTCGGCTGTGACAAGCCGGATCTGCGCAATCCTTTGAGAATTATGGATGTGACGGAGTTTTTCCAGAGATGTACGTTTAAACCTTTTATCGGCAGAACCGTCCGTGCCATCAAAGTACATGCGGAGATGTCCAAAGGCTTCCATGAGAATCTGTTAAGCTTTGCGACTTCTCTTGGTATGGGTGGACTTGGTTATCTCGAAGTGGCAGAGGATATGAGTTACAAGGGACCCATCGATAAATTTATCCCCGAAGAGATGAAGGGAGAACTGGCAGAAATGGCAGGACTTTCTGCCGGAGATACCATCTTCTTCATTGCGGACAAAGAGGATAAGGCGAACTACTATGCAGGTCATATTCGTACCGAGCTGGGCGAGAAGCTGGATCTGATCGAGAAGGATGCTTACCGTTTCTGCTATGTGAATGATTTCCCGATGTTTGAGCTGGATCCCGAGACGAAGCAGATCGGATTCACCCACAATCCGTTCTCTATGCCCCAGAGCGGCCTGGAAGCATTGAATACTATGGATCCGCTGGAGATCCTGGCTTATCAGTACGACATCGTATGCAACGGCGTGGAACTGTCCTCCGGCGCAGTACGTAACCATGACATCGAGATCATGAAAAAAGCTTTCGCCATCGCAGGTTATGACGAAGAGACATTAAAGACCAAGTTTGGAGCACTGTATCAGGCGTTCCAGTTCGGAGCACCCCCTCATGCGGGAATGGCTCCCGGTGTGGATCGTATGATCATGCTGCTTCGGAACGAGGAGAACATCCGTGAGGTCATCGCCTTCCCCATGAACGGCAATGCACAGGATCTCATGTGCGGGGCTCCCGGCGAAGTGACAGAGCAGCAGCTGCGTGAGGTACACATTAAAGTGAGAGATTAGTGAGGAAAGAACTCCTGATAGTACGTGTAAATATGTGACTGCGCAGGGTGCTATTTGTTTCGTAGGAAAGTACCTGTAAGCAGGCAGGAATGGAAAGGAATGGAAATTAGTATGGCGAACGTGATCAGTGACGAGACCATAGAATATGTAGGCATTCTGGCAAAACTCGAGCTTTCTGACGAAGAGAAGGAAGCGGCGAAAAAGGATATGGGAAGAATGCTGGACTATATCGACAAACTAAGCGAACTGGATACTACCGGTGTGGAACCTATGTCCCATGTATTCCCGGTTCAGAATGTCTTCCGTGAGGATGTGGTGACCAATGGGGACGAGAGTGAACAGACCCTGGCCAATGCACCCGGCGAGAAGGACAACATGTTTGTTGTACCAAAGACTTTTGATTAGAAATCGGGTAGAATACCGCTTTATAATCTGGTTACAGCATTTGGGCGGTAATGGTTTTCCGTCAGACATTAAAAAAGGAGAATGGATATGGATATTTTATCCCTGACAGCAGTAGAGCTGGCGAAGGCGATCCGGGAAGGTAAGACTACGGCGGTGGAAGCGACGCAGGCCGTTCTGGATGAGATCGCAGCCGGTGAGGATACTTACCACTGCTATGTGACCGTGGAACGGGAAAAGGCTTTGAAACAGGCAGAGGAAGTACAAAAGAAAATCGAAGCGGGAGAACTGACAGGCCCCCTGGCCGGTGTCCCTTTCGCTATCAAAGACAATATGTGTACCGAGGGAACCCTGACCACCTGCTCTTCTAAAATTTTGGAGAATTTTATTCCGACCTTCAGTGCGGAAGCAGTGCTGAATCTGGAAAAAGCCGGTGCAGTCATCCTGGGCAAGACCAACATGGATGAGTTCGCTATGGGAAGTACCACAGAGACTTCCTATTACGGTGTGACGAGAAATCCGAGAAACCCGGAGCATGTTCCCGGAGGTTCTTCCGGCGGTTCCGCGGCGGCAGTAGCAGCGCAGGAATGTTTTGCGGCACTGGGCTCCGATACCGGCGGTTCCATCAGACAGCCAGCATCCTATTGCGGGGTGGTCGGTATGAAACCTACTTACGGAACGGTCTCCCGTTACGGACTGATCGCTTATGGTTCCTCTCTGGATCAGATCGGACCGCTGACTAAGGACGTGACAGACTGTGCCACGGTGCTGGAGACGATCACTTCCCATGATCCCAAAGACTCCACTTCCATGAAGCGGGAGGATACGGATTTTACCTCTGCGCTAGTAGCGGATGTGAAAGGAATGAAGATCGGTATTCCCAGAGACTATTTTGGAGAAGGGCTGGATCCCGAGGTCAGGGATGCGGTACTGGCAGCAGCGGAAGTGTTGAAAGCGCAGGGTGCAGAAGTGGAGGAGTTCGACTTAAGTCTGGTAGACTATGCGATCCCCACTTATTATACGATCGCGGCTGCAGAGGCAAGTTCCAATCTCGAGCGTTTCGACGGTGTAAAATACGGTTACCGTGCACAGGATGCGGAGGATCTGCACACCATGTACAAGAGAAGCCGTTCTCAGGGCTTTGGCCCCGAGGTAAAACGTCGTATCATGCTGGGATCCTTTGTATTAAGCTCCGGTTATTATGATGCTTATTACCTGAAGGCACTCCGTGTAAAAGCGCTGATCAAAAAAGCTTTTGATGAAGCTTTTGCAAAATATGATGTGATCTTAGGACCTGTGGCACCTACTACAGCACCGAAGTTAGGCAGTAGTCTGGCGGATCCCATCAAGATGTATTTAGGAGACATCTACACTATCTCCATCAACCTGGCGGGACTGCCCGGTATCAGCGTTCCCTGCGGTACGGATTCCCAGGGTCTGCCTATCGGCATGCAGCTCATCGGTGACTGCTTCAAAGAGAAGACACTGATCCGTGCAGCCTATACCTATGAGCAGAGCGTGAAGTAGAACAACGAAAATATACACATATATAAAGTAACAATGCAGATACGGAAAGGTATTTATTATGGCAAAACAATATGAAACAGTGATCGGTCTGGAAGTTCATGTAGAGCTTGCCACGAAGACGAAAATATTCTGCGGCTGTTCCACAGCGTTCGGTGGCAGACCCAATACCCACACCTGTCCGGTATGTACCGGTATGCCGGGATCTCTTCCGGTGCTGAATAAACAGGTGGTGGAATATGCGGTGGCAGTAGGCCTTGCGACGAATTGTACCATCACACAGTATTGTAAATTTGACAGAAAAAATTATTTCTATCCCGAACCCTCAAAACTATCAGATTTCCCAGCTGTATCTACCGATCTGTAGGAATGGCTCGGTGGAGATCGAGGTGGCAGGAGAGGACGGCAGCACCTATACAAAGCCGGTGCGTATCCACGAGATCCACATGGAGGAGGATGCCGGTAAACTGGTGCATGACGACTGGGAAGATTGCACACTGGTGGACTACAACCGTTCCGGCGTGCCTCTGATCGAGATCGTATCGGAGCCGGATATGCGCAGCGCAGAGGAGGTCATTGCTTATCTGGAAAAATTACGTCTGCTGATCCAGTATCTGGGAGCGTCCGACTGTAAGCTTCAGGAAGGCTCTATGCGTGCCGATGTCAATCTGTCCGTGAGCGAAGTGGGAGCGGAAAAGTTCGGAACCCGTACCGAGATGAAGAACCTGAATTCCTTCAAGGCCATCGCCAGAGCCATTCAGGGGGAGCGGGAGCGACAGATCGATCTGCTGGAGGCCGGCAAAGAGGTCATTCAGGAGACGAGACGCTGGGATGACAACAAGGAATATTCCTATGCGATGCGTTCCAAGGAGGATGCACAGGATTATCGTTACTTCCCGGATCCTGATCTGGTACCGGTCTATATCAGTGATGAGTGGCTGGAAAGCATCCGCAGCAAACAGCCGGAATTCCGCACCGAGAAGATGAAGCGTTACAAGGAAGAATACGATATTCCGGAATATGATATCGATATCATCACCGGTTCCAAGCATCTGGCAGATATCTTCGAAGCTTCCGTGGCACTGGGAAGCCAGCCCAAGAAGGTGTCCAACTGGCTGATGGTGGAGACTATGCGCCTGTTAAAAGAAAAAGAGATGGAGCCGGAGGATATCCGTTTCTCACCGGAGCATCTGAGCAGGCTGATCGCGCTGGTAGATGGCAAGGTTATCAACTCTTCTGTAGCAAAAGAAGTATTCCAGGTGATGTTTGAGGAAGATGTAGATCCCGAACAGTATGTGGAGGAGAAGGGACTGAAGACCGTCAATGACGAAGGTGCATTGCGTAAAGTCGTGGAGGAAGTCATTGCCGCTAATCCGCAGTCTGTGGAGGATTACCATAACGGCAAAGAAAAAGCCATCGGCTTCCTGGTAGGTCAGACCATGAAGGCAATGAAAGGCAAGGCAGATCCCGCCAGTGTCAATCAGATGCTGAAGGAACTGCTGTGAATTGAGAGTTAGTTAAGCAAATCCACGAACGCCCACGGCGAACGGAACATCACGCCTTGATGTCGCGTCTCCGGGTGTGAATTTTCTAATGAAAAGTGATACAGTGGTTCTCATCATGACGGGGTCGCCTACACGCGCCATCCATGGCGCGGATCGGCTGACGCGGACATCGTGTCCGCTTTCCCCCTGTCTTTTAACACTTTTCAAGAAAATATCAACACCCTCCGACAGACATCGCGGCATGACATTCCG
>OICH01000552.1_pt1 | contig 14727 bp, 16 predicted proteins | sample 1581271 | NCBI WGS metagenome assembly OICH01 (sample SAMEA3882547, study PRJEB24775) | human gut metagenome | biome: human-associated habitat; feature: intestine environment; material: feces | place: Netherlands | collected 2009/2010 | reverse complement strand
GAGGCGGCGGAGGCGCTGGCGGTGGAGGACGTGCCGGCGCCGGAGCTGCTCTCCCTGGTGCTCAACAGCCTGTATGCCCTGGACCAGATGCCCCAGAAGCCCCTGGCCCTGGTCAAGGCGGCCTTTGATTGCCGCCGCGGCATTCTGTCTGGCCTTTCCCGATTCCGGAAAATAGCCTGCATCCGTTCCAGGGATGGGGAGAAGGTCGCCTTAATTCCGGAGAATTGTCCGGAAGAGGATAAAATGGAAATCATGGGGCGTTTGAACTCTTGAGTGTTGGAATATGATGAAAGATGAGGAAAAAGCCTTGAAGCTCCGTCCCCTGTCTATTGGGAGCATGGAGCTGATGCAGCGGTTTAACTGTGGATTCATGGACGGGAGCATGAATCTGGGCTGCATTGTGGAATATATTTATATTCATACGGAGGATATTGAAACGCTTGAGTCCATGAGCCTTGAAGCGTTTAAGGAAGCCGTCCGAAGATTCAAATATGAATTAAGCCCTGATGAAATGCAGCGTATTTCCTCCCTGGTAGGCCTGCAGGCGCAGCAGGTGGATGAAGCCGCTTTTACTGTTGAGGACTCCAAAAAAAACGGGAGGGGACAGGCCGGATTATTTTATCCAGGTGGTTTGGGCGATTGCGTCGAAAACGGGCTATCCCTTAAATTACATTAAATATGATATTCCCTACAGCATGATCCTGCAGTTCCTGATGAGCGAGTGTGTTGCAAATGGCGTAAGCTGTTATTACACCCATGCCCGGAAGGTGGATCATGCTGATTTGGAGCGTTTGGACGCTCTGTTTAACAAGCCTGTTGATGTTGAAGAATGAGTGCCGTAAAATTTAAATTCTCCGGAGATTCTTCGGAATTGCTCAAAGAACTGGAGAACATTAAGGAAAAGATCCGCGAGACCTCGGGGCAGGCGGCAAATATGCGTGTTGCTAAGGGCGGTAAGGCTGACGTAGAGGGATTGGGGGCGTCTTTCAAGAAGTTATTGCCTGCAATTACGGCTGCCGGCGCTGCCGCGGCAGGATTTGGGGCGGCATGGAGCGCTGTCAAAACAGGAATCAATGACGCGATGGATGATGAATACATGGCGGTACAGTTATCTTCCTATACAAAAAATATTGAGTCGGCCAGGGATTTGCAGTCCCAGCTTGATCATCTGGCGGCAAATGGCGTTGTTAGCCTGGACGATTTAGGGAAAGCCGCTCAAAACCTGGCCATGCATTTTCGGACAAATAATACGGCTATCATGAGCTGGTCGAAAGTTTTTGCAGATATTGCCGCGTCCGGAAAGATTTCCGCAGAGCAGCTTTCCAATTCATGGGCGAAGGTGATGGCAAACGGATTTGCCGATTCACGGGCCATTAACCAGCTGCAGAATCAGGGCATTCCCATTATCAAGGCTTTGGCGGAAGAAATGGGCGTGGCGGAAAGACAGGTTGTTGAGCTCGCCAAGAAGCGGGAAATTTCCGCTGACCAGTACGTGAACGCCATGAAGAAAATGCGTGACGCGGAATTTTCCGGGAAGAATTCCGCATTGTCTAATACGACCATCGGTTCATGGGAAACGCTCAAGGCTACTTTTGAAAATACTATGGGGGATCTGGTGAGTGATAATGTCTCAAAAACGGCCGGGCTTTTTCAGTACCTGACATCTCGAATAGAAGAGGCCTCCGAGGTTGGTTTTCATTTTTACGCCATGAATCAAGAGAATTTATCTCTTTTTGAGATCATGTTATCTAGAGTTCAGGCTGGTTTTGCTGGTCTTACAGGGATTTTTGTGAATGGAAAGTGGGAAAATCCATATCAAGAGGGGACGTATGACCAAAGGAAAAATCTGATTGATTACGGTTCATCTGATAAAATCAGGGAAGAAATATCCAAGGCCAAAAGCAATGATGAAATTGAGCTTGTTCAAGAGCGGCTAGGTAAAGAATGGGATGATCTTATTAAACAACGCGGCATCCGTCAGAATTATATTGCAAACGATGGCGTAAACAGTGCAGAAGCAAAGGCGGAAATTGAGGCTATTGACAGGATGATTGCCGCCCGTCAAGAACTTCTTGAGGAAATAGAAGAAGGAGTTTTGTGGAGGGAGAATGAGAAGCAATCAATTAAAGAGATCGTAGAAAACAATCAGAAGGAAGCGAGGGCTGCCGCTGATTTGAACGATGCAATGGAGAAGCTTAATGAAACAAGAGATAAAGCAAATAAGCAAAAGCCTAAAAAGAAACAGGATGATTTATCAGTCGATGGTCTAAAGAAACAGCTTGAAGACGAATTAGCCGCTGTTCAACATATTTCCTTGGATGATTTGGAAGAGGAATTGAAATTACTTGAAAAAGAATTCCAAGCAGGAGCTTTAGATTTTAATGCAGCCACGAGATATGAAAAGCTGTTATCCGTGGCTGACTCCATCCGGGAAATTAACGCTCAATTAAATAAAAAGAACAGAGCCGTTAATGATGTGAGACAGGATGCGCAGGAAGAAATTGCCATCATGCAGGCCGAACTTGACGGCGAAAAGGAAAAGCGGCGCGAACTGGAAAAGCAGCGGGATGTGCGGAAGGAAATGCAATCCCTCGTGAAAAGCGGCATGAATGAGCATGACGCCCTGGGGCTGGCGGAACAGAAGGTTTCCCTGACATACAAGATTGAGGACAAAAGGGAAAGGGAGAAAAAGGAAAAAGAGGATTCCAGGGCGCGGGCGCAGGAAATATCCGATGCGTTTAAAACGCGGTTTGACGCAGTACAGCAGACGCTTTCAAGCGTATCCCGTGTGGGGTCTGGTTTCGGTTCCCTCTTTAGCCTGGTGGGAAAGGGGGATGCCGGCCTTTCCGCTGCCGTGGACTCCCTCACAAAGGAAGTGCAGACTTCCAACGGATACCTCAGGACGATTGCGGAAAAGGCCGAGAAAGGCGGTGTTGCCCTCTTTAGCTGACATGAACAAGGATATTAAACACACAGGCGGGTACGGATGGCAGGGAGACTTTGAAGCATCCATGTCTGATGATGGCTCCTGGTCGGCAAGCGTTTCTTACGTGGCGCCCCCCGGGGAGAAATTCACTCCTTCTTACTCTCTGCATTGCCATGTTCCGGGCTTCACGGATTTGACCCTGTCCGGTTACCAGCATTCACGGATGGCGGATTTGTGGAAAACGTCCTGTACCTTTAAAAAAGACGCTCCGCAGGAGGATGAAGAGCCTGACGATCCGGAACCCGGAGATCCGGACACATGGGACTTTGACCCCAAAGACACGAAAACCACCTGGGAATTTACGGCCGGCGTGGCGAGCAAGAGCATCTTTGACCATCCGGATTTCAAATCCATGTTTCAGGATAATCCGGATCTGAAGAAAGCTTATGAAGCAATTATGTCGGGCCGCGTGGATATTGAATCATTGAAGATTGATTCCAGGCTGAAGAGGAAAGATCCGTATGATTTCGGCCTGGGGGGTGTTAAATACTCCCAGGAACTTTCTGACTTGTTCAACAAGATCATTAATAAGGGAATCACTGACTATTACACAAGATCCTGCTCCTATTCCATCACGACCACGGAAGGAAAGGGGCCTGATGCCGCCCTTCAATCATTGATTTCTGCGGGAGGCGGCAATTTCGTAAAGATGGGGGAAGACAAGAATACCTATGGGCGGAACATGGAAACCACGCAATCCTTCTCCCAGATTTTAGAAGAAGGAATTTTGATTATTGGCTCATGATCTGGACAAACGATTTACGGATTAACACGGACATTACGCCGGATGCCGGTAGTCACCAGGCCTACGGGACATACAGAGTGAACCGTACCGTCTCGCAATCGGAAATTGTTCCCATTGCCGGGTTCCGGCGTCCCAAATGGGCGGCCGCGTCAACCAATCCCAATGCTCCCGGCATGGTGGCGACGGGTTATAAAATCTCCCTGCATTCTCCGACAGCTTACAAGGTCACCGTAACGTACTCCTATCCATCCGAAGGTGTCAAAGAGGATGAGGAGGGCAACCCATCCCCGGATGATCCGGAAGGCGGAGGTGAGGCGAGCGAGAAATACAAAGTCAAGATCAGCGACCGTTCAAATATGACTCTTGAACCCTTGCTGAGCTATTACAAGCTGCGGAATCCGGACGGAAGCAGCAAATATCCGGAGGGGGATATGCTGATTCTGGCCGTTTATTTGTCCGGCGGCCTTGTCATGTGCAGCAATGGACAGTACCGGCTGAAATGCGAAAAAGACGAAACGCCGGGACATATTCAATTGCCCGTTACGCCCATCACGCCGTATATCACGCTCGGGTATAAAAAAATATCACAGAACAATACGGTCATCACGAAAACCTACACGGCGCGCCGTGTGGAACCGTCCAAGGTGGAACGCGTGGGTAAGATTGTCCAGGGCGGTGAGTTTGGAGGCGCAACGAACGTGCAAGAGTATAAGCTTGATTACCTCTTTACCCGGTATTCCGTCCACAAAGTAGGCAATCGGGAATACGAAATTACGGAAGAATACACCCAATCCAACCCCGGAGGCTGGTCTGCGGACCTGTACAAAAATGGATAATATCACCAAGGGCGACCCAATTAAGGCGGATTGGGCCAATGCTCTTACAAATGCCGTCAATGCGGCCGCGCATGGCAAAACAGCCTTGCGCGGTGGCGGCGGGCAGAACGTTTTCATTTCCCCTTATCAGCGCGGTTCCCGCCCCCTGGCCTTTGATTTGGTGGAAATCACGGATGATGAGGAAGGTAGCCTTTCCGGCAAGATCTCCGGGGGTGTGCTGTTGTCCGCATACAAAGAGGAACAGGAAGAAAAAATATCGCTGAAAACGGAATGCATGGAAATCAGCGAATATGAAGCAACCTTCCAATCAGGCGATAAGGTGTGGGTTCATGTGACCTATGATCCGGACACATGGGAGGCTTATGTTGCAATCCTGGAAAAAGGGAAAGAACCGCCGGGGGCAGAAGAGGGTGAGGCCTACATTATTGTTGGCGAGTTTGAGGAACGCGACCAATCCATTATCTACAGGCACAAAGGAATTACCTGTATCAACTGGGATGCAATCAAATGGGAATTTGAGAAATTCAAGCTCAAGACGGATCCTTTGTGCGCGCTGGAACTCAAGGAAGAAAAGAACGAAAAGGAAGAAGAGACCGAAAAGGAACTGACTCTGAATATTGAATCTTCCAGTGAAGAAGAAGAAGATTTGGGTGCCGACAGCAATTTGAAGGTATGGCTGGTGCAGAAAAAGGGGAAAGGGGAGGGCGGGGCAGAAGATGGGCCGGTCAGGCTTGGCGTGAGAATCAAAGATTCACGGAGTTTTCAGCAGGTGCAGCCGGGAGACGGCCTTGAATGGAAAACGGAAAAAGGGGCGGATGGCCATAACATCCAGACGGAAATCCTGCAGGTCAGGATTGATTCCACGGTTTCTTCTTCAACGGGGCAAGAGGGAAGAATCCCCGTTGACCTGAGTGTGTCGCAGGAGGGATTGAAAGGCGAGGTGGATTTGACAATTGATGATACGGAGCATGATTTATGGGGAGGGTGGAAAATCAAGCTGTCCAGGGCCACCAGGGGAGTATTGTCTCTTGCGGTCACTCCTGGAGGCGACGCGGAAGAATTGAGTTTTCGCGCCCCTTTGCGGAAAAATGGGAAGTATGTTGTGCTTGATTATGTCAAGGATCCTCACACCCTGCCGGACGGCACGACTATTGCCTTGTATGACCGGAATGGACAGCTTGATCTTGAGGTCGATACGTCCAACACGACCGGCGGCGGGGACGGAGCCCTGATCAGCGATTCCTGGACAGCGTTGGCCTGCGACACTGACCACGCCTTACGCCTGCACCGGGACGAAAACGGGAAAATCTATATCCAGCAGGGGGAATGGATTGTGACTTCCAAAATTTATTCACCAATAAATTAATAAAAATGAATTACGCAATATTCTGTTATAGAGAAGATTATAAATGCCTTGAATTGTGCGTTGGTCAAATCCGCCGGGTTGATCCTGATTGTACGATTTACCTGTTTGACGACGGAAAAGCCCCTCTCGCAAGAAAAGACATCCCAAGGGGAAGGGACATCATTTACAAAAAGACCTATTTTGAACGCAACAGGAACTTGAATGGCCTCGAATGTATCCGCGGCATGTTGTCCTGCATGCGTGATATCCCGGGCCGGGAGCCCATCATCAAAATAGACGCTGATACACTGCTGATGTCCCTTGAAGAAATACGGAAATCACTGTTTGAGCGCAGGAAACTGGCAGGGGGATATCAGTGCGCCTTTCCATTCGCCTGGTCCGGAGTATGTTATTGGGTAACGCGGAAATTCATCAGTGATGCTCTTGATATCCTGGTAACGCGTGAATTCCCGACACGCAATCAGGATTATCCGGAGGACGTGACCGTTTCCAGGCTGGCTCTGTACCTGTACGGCCGCAAGGGGGTTGATGTCATTGAGTTCCAGGGAGGCAAGTACCTGATCGGCATCAGAACATGTGATTCTGGCCAGTTATCAAAGCTGGCGAAACTGGCCCGCCGCGTGTCTGCCGTTCACTGCGGACAGCAGGATTTTTATGAGCCGATCATCCAGCAATCAGGCTGTACCATCCGGGAAGCTTGCGCCCGTATCATGTGGGAAATCCTTCACCCGGGTGAACCGGAAGGATTCAGGCTTTGAACAGATCCAGAATCATCTGGTTTTCCTCAAAACGTTTCTTTCCCGTGCCGTATGCTTTCATGATTTGTTCCGGCGTCTTTTTCCGCGGTGCCTCCAGCTTTTTGACAGGGAGGCGCTTCATGGCCGCATGTTCCGTCTGCTGCATCATCAGGGAGGGCGGGAGTCCGCTCTCAGCAAGGAATTTGGAAGCAGCGCGGGAAATGGCCGCTTTATGCACGCCCAGTTTCCGCGCCCTCTGGGCCATGCGTTCATTTCCGAGCACAGACGTCAACCCCAGAGCGTATGCCACGCCGAATGCGGTGACATTGGGAGTGCGGCTGTTAATGACGTGATACAGGGCCAGGGACATGATCCGGATCATTTCAAGGGCGCGTTCCCGAAATTCGTTTTCCTGCTCCTGCCCTTCTTCCGGATACTCAAAATCCGTATGTGCTGTGTAGTATGACTGTTGCGGTTCCATGCTTGGTGTATTTACATATCAATATATCATGATATAATAATATGTAAAGAAGGGAATAATGGCAGGGATTTCACAGGCGGAACTTGCCCGGCAATTGGGCGTCAATAAAAGCACGATCACGTACCACGTGAAGCGTGGTCTGACGCATGCGCAAATCCGGGAGCTGATTGAAGCCAGGAGGAAGGAAAATCCAATTGCTGAACCTGCTTCTCCAGAAATTGGGAAAAACGCTCCGGAGGAAGGGGTAGCGGAACTGAGAAAAAGGAAACTTGCTGCGGAAATTACCTACAAGAATTTGCAGGCTGAACAGGCCCGCGTGAAGCTTGAAAAGGATAAGGCCCGGCTGGTGGACATGGAAGATGTGAATGAGCTTGTCGTACATCTGGCCAGTATTACCAAAGGCGTTCTCCAGGCATTTGAAAATAAACTGCCGGGGAAGCTGGAAGGATTGACGGCTGCGGAAATGGTTCCCATGCTGCGGGAGGAAATCAAGGCCGCTCTGTATTCCATTGCGGAAGAATCCAGGGCCCAGATCAAGATAATCAGCCGGGCGGAACAATGAGAGACGTTGAAAAGGCTGCCGGATTTCTGAATCTTTTCGCGGATAACGTATCCGCTGGAATGGACGTGGAGCCGATAGAATGGATACGTGAAAACGTGGTAGACCAGCAATCGGCGCGGTCTACCCATATTGATTTTACGTTGAGCCCGTTTCTGCTGGAACCCATTGACAAATTCCTGAATGACGGCACGGTCAGGCACATTAACCTGATGGCTCCCACCGGTTCCGGAAAGTCGACATTGTTCGTCGGCTTGCTTAATTACCTCATTGCCAATGATGCGGGGAATACCTTGGTCGCTTTCCAGAATGAACAGGAAACCTCTGATTTCGCGGAAACGAGGCTTTTTCCCACATTCCGGGATAATAAGGCTTTAAAAAACTTGCTGCCGAAGAAAAGGCATGCGGCCAGGAAAACGGAGATTCTTTTTCCGCACATGAACTTGTGGATGGTCTCCGCTACCAAGGGGCAGTTGCAGTCGAAGTCCTGCCGGTATTTGATTGGTGATGAAATGTGGGCGTGGGAAAAGGGAATGGTCCGGGAGTTCCTGGCCCGCCACCATGATCGGTTCAACCGTAAAATCCTGATGGTTTCCCAGGGAGGGGACAAGGGGACGGACTGGGTTGACGAGTACGGAAAGGGCCGCATCCACCATTACCATTGGCAATGCCCCGGCTGCCAGGGATGGAATGCCTATGACTGGCGGGATGTCATTTACAGCAAAGAAGAAAATATTGATTGGGAACGTTTTAAGGAATCCGTCAAAATGGTTTGTCCCCGGTGTTTGCACGAAATAGAGGATACTGTTCACAACCGGCGCCATCTGGCCGGCGGCGGCAAGTACGTGTTTTCCGGCAATACGAGCGCCTTGCCGGAGATCGTAAGCTACAATTTTAATGCTTTGGCCTGTTACTGGGTATCATGGGCGGATTTGGCCGTGGAATGGATCCTGGCCAATAAAAAGAAGAGGAACGGGGATATAGAACCGCTGAAAAAGTTTATCCAGAAGCGGCTTGCTCAAAACATTGTGGATTTGGGCGAGAAAGACGACGTGTTGAAAATCCCGCTCACGGCGGAAAGCATGGAGGGGTACGCCGTGGAAAACGAACGGGCGCGCTTCTTAACGGTAGATGTCCAGAAAGGGCACTTTTGGCATACTGTTTACGGCGTGGATGCCGGAGGGGCTTTCCATTTACTTTCAGAGGGGCGTCTTGAAACGTTGGAGGATATTGAACGTAAACAGGCGGAGTTTAACGTGCCTGATCATTGCGTTGCTTTGGACTGCGCTTTTGATACGGATGCCGTGCGGAAGATATGCGGGCTTCATCACTGGTTTTCCATGAATGGGACGGTCAAGGAAGAATACGTGCATAAAATCAGGGGGCGGGGGATTAAATTGATTTATGCGCCTCTTGAGCGGCACATGGTGGAGGGGATTCAATGCCTTCATTTCAACTTTTCTTCCCAGCGGGCGAAGGACGTTCTTGCCGCGCGGATTAAATCGGGGCATTTCAAGGTTCCCCATGATGTTTCTGCCGAGTACATCAAGCAGATGCAGGCTGAAAGCAAACAGGAGTCCATAGACAAGCGCACGGGGAGGGTTTCTCTCAAATGGCTTGCGTCCGGTAATAATTCCCACATGTGGGACTGTTCCTGCATGGCGGTGATTTTTGCCATGATTCACCGGATGATTTAAGCGCAACGGGCGCGCACTAGTATATGATGATTCTGAGTCAGGCAGCCCCGTTTGACATGGCCACTACCAGCGGCATTGCCCAATCGGTGACGCTTCGTTTTGTGGACGGTGCCGGCGCCGCAAAAGATATTTCCGGCCATGAGTTCCGTTGTGCTGTCCGCGGCCCTGGCGCCGCCGCCATCAAATGCGAGCCTGTAGACGCCAATACGGCTCTTTTGTCGTGGAGCCCTCTCAAGGCCGGAACGCATGCTTATGACCTTTTCATGACCTCTCCTGATGGGGCGGAGCGCCCCTTGATTAAAGGGGAAATCCAGGCCGCTTCCCGTGTTACGCCGCCGGGCAGTGAAGATGTGGTTACAATTGGAGACGTGAAAATCATGATCCCTGACGCCGCGGAAGGAGAGGTGAAAATTATCGATCCTTCCGTGGATGCTGCTGAACGGGCTGAATCCGCTGCTCAAGAAGCCTCAAATGCCAGGAACGATGCTCAGAATGCCAAAAAAGAAGCGGAAAAATCAGCAGAAAGTGCCGCGACATCCGCCACGGCGGCCCAACAGGCCCTTGAGGCCATTCCGCAGGTGGACGCATCCGGCAACATGACGCTGGACGGCAATATCACCGCGGCGGGAGGCACGTTTGACGGGGCCGTCAACGCCAATGGAGGTATCAACATCCCGCTTGCCGCGGGGGCGCTGACCGATATGTCAGCGGTCAACCGCCTTTACGCCGCCGGGCTGGCTGCCGTGACGGACGCTTTTTCCGTCAGGTGTTATCCGCTCCCGGCGAATTGCTCGTCTTCCAACGGGACGGTTTTCAAAACAGACAAGGAACCCAATTCCCTTTATTTCAATGTCCCTCCCAATTCCTCTTTTACCGTGAAATGCGGCCTCGTGACCAACGCGAGGCCCATGCACAATTATTCCAGCATCCGGGGGTGGGTGGCCCCGCTGCGCCTGCCGTCTGTCAGCGCTAAATTCACGACCAGGTTCGGCCAGATGAAAACGGTCGTGCGCATGGGAAGGGACAGGGACGCGTTTACGCTGGTGCCGGATCAGGCGGCGGGCGGCTACAGGATTGGGGAGATTATCGATATTACGTTTGATCATGTCCGGGACGCGGCCGCAGGGGGGTATCACATTCGTGTCCGGGAGATTTATTATTCCAATGCCGAGCAGAAATGGAAGATGAAGACGACGCAGGCCCTCGCGCCGGAGACGTCTTCCAATAACGGTTATCCCGTCTGCGTGTACGCGGTGGTTTACGAGCAATACCAGGACGGAGGATATGATACCGAAGACAGGGGAGCGTTGTGGCTGCTGCATGGCGGGAATTCCACCCGCGGCTGCGTCAAGATCGCCACGGTGAGGGGAGTCCATTGCTTTGAGAATATTTATCCCTTTTCCGGATATTATCTTGATATGGAGAATGCCAACAGCTGGGCGTTGGCCGGAGCGTTCCTTCCGGCGACGATGCACTTGCATTGCAATAATGTCAATCCGGCGTATTACGGGTTTTCCTCCATGGAGAGCAATATCATTGTCTCCGAGGCGGTGGAGGATTTTGTTGACCCGGAAGCCGAATAAGAAACGACGGAAGAAACGACTACCGAAGATTGAGCATGAATAATTCAGAGATACAGATACAGTTTCCCCGGCCCGGCGAGTGGGGAGAATTCACCCTGACGGCCATTTATCAGGACAAGGGCGGTTATAGACCTCCGGCGCGCTATACGCAGGACGAGATACCAACGGACCATGCCCCGGCCATGCAGGCCGTCGTTGCCTCTCTGGTGGGCATGGGTGAGGACTGGCAGGCGGTGCAGGTGTGGGCACGGCTGGGAAAAGATGTCCTGACCCTTGCGGAGGATGGTGCCTATACAATGATTGATGCGGTGTCTTTGACCGTTGAGGCCGTCCATGCGGAGACCAAAGGCCGCAGGATTTTTACAGTCTCGGACTACCCGGCTTTTATCCTGACCGACCCCGCCGCCGTGGAGTTTTTTCAAGCACTTCACTACCTCTACCAATAACAACATAATCATATGACTACTAATAATCAATGCAATCATGCCGAGGCTATCGCCAGAGAAATGCACATGTACTATGCAGCCCAGGCACACAATGAGTCCAACACTCCAATCCCTCACTGGGCAGACCTGACGGAAAACGATCAACAAGGATGGATTGCCGTAGCAAATACTGCCCTCCCGATCATCGGTAAGCATGCGCTGGAAGATGTTCGGGCCTATCTCGGCCTCAAGGCTTCCGGCGCGTCCACTTGGTGGAAAAAGGCCCTATATGCAGCCGGAGCGGTTATCGCTGGCGCCATCCTTGGCGGCTTGGGAATGTCCCTCTCCGGCTGCGGTCATTCCGTGGACGTAACGCCGGGCCGCGCCGAGGTATGCAAAGACGGCTCCTGCCTCGTCATTGAGCAGGGGCATATCTCCTATTCCCAGGCCCAGCCGGAAACGGACATTCCGCCCGTTGTTCAACCTCTGAAAAAGTGAAGCCATGACCGGATCTGTTGTCAACGCGGGCCTGCTGGGGGCTAATGCCCTGTCCGTGATTGCGTCCGTCACGTCAGGCAACCCGTTTTTGGAGTACATCCAGAACGGGGCGAGCGTGGCCGCGGTCATGGGAATTTTTCTGTGGCGGGAAATGAAACGGGCGGAACGTTATGAGCGGCTCTATGACGAGGAACGCAAAAAACGCATTGATGCGGACAGCCTGCATGCGGTATGAAAATCGGCAGAATAGACATAGATATCCCTTCTTTTGAACAAAAACACAGCTTTTATGTAAATTTTTCAGGAAAAACTAATTAATGATAACTATTCCTATTGACATTATCCCCTGTAGGGGGTTATTATAGTGTTGCAAGAAATTTAATAGGAATGTGGTGCAGCAATGAAATTATCTCACATGAAGTTTATAAAAACAAGTCTTCCCTTTACCTTTTCTACAATGGCGGCCTCGCTTATGGGTGCCGTCGACACTGCCGTAGTCGGGCATTTGGGAAATTATACATACATTAACGCTGTTTCTTTGGGCGCAGTAATCTTCAGCACAGTCTATTGGCTTTTCGGCTTTCTGAAAATATCTACCAGCGGCTTTGCAGCGCAAGCCTTAGGTCAGCACGATCCCAAGCTGCTCGCCGGTGCTTTTATCCGCGGAGTGTTGGCAGCCTTCGGCATCGGCCTGCTGCTCGTAATTTTGCAGGAGCCTATCTGGCGGACAGCTCTGCTGCTCTTCACCCCCGACGCAGCAACCAGGCCTATGTTTGAGCAATATTATCGCATGCTCATCTGGATTATGCCGCTGACGCTCGTCTTCCAGACAGCACAGGGATGGTTCGCCGGTACACTGCATGTACGTATCGCCGTGCTCACCGCACTTGCCAGCAACATCATCAACCTGCTGCTGGACGTACTTTTTGTCATTGTATTGCACTATGAGGTAACCGGCGTTGCTGCTGCTACCTGCATTGCCAATATTACCGGCTTTCTGGCCATTCTGTACTTTTATGCCAAGCACAAGCCCCTACCGCTGACAGCAGTTCCACTGCGAAAAATCTTTTCCGGCCCCACCTGCCGCCAGATGCTGCAATGCGGTTCGCATCTCACCGTGCGTATGTTCTGCATGATTATCATGGTCAACAGCTTTATGCATCAAAGCTCAGCCTTCGGCGGCGAGCTTTTGGCCGCTAATTCTATTCTTTTCCAGATACAGTTCATTATGGGCGATATTCTGACCGGTCTTTCGCAGGCAGGTGCCATCTATTCCGGCATTGCCTTCGGCGAGCACGACCGCTCCATGCTCAATGATACGCTGCGGATCAGCTTTATCTGGGCCATCGGCTTCGGCCTGCTGCAGACTGTCGGCTATTATTGCTGCCGTCACGCCATTCTTGGCTGCTTCACCAATCTGCACAGCGTTATTGCCACGGCGCAGCAGTACGATTTGTTTATAGCCTTCTTCCCGCTTATCAGTGCACTCGGTATCGTCTACTACGGCGTATTCAATGGTGCGCTCTACACCAAGCCTATCTGCATCTCCATGCTGCTTACAGCAGGCTGTTACCTTACCGCCTACTTTACACTCATCCCGCTTTATGGCAACATCGGCCTGTGGCTGGCCTTCCTCATCTTCTATATTGCCCGCAGCAGCTTTTTACTGTTCTTTGTTCCCAAGCTGCAGCAAAGAGTAGCTTTGGCGTAATCTCAAACAAGACTGCACGTTCTTAACGTGCAGTCTTTTTAACTTCAGCGCAGATATTGGTCAATGGCCGCTTCAAAATCCTCCAAGCTTTTGCTGCCCTCACCTTTTTCGATAGCATGCAAAATGCAATGCTCCAGGTGGTCCTTCAAAATAACCTTGGCTGTATTATCCAGCGCTTTGCGCACCGCAGCTATCTGAATCAGCACCTCCGAGCAATCCCTGTCGTTATCTATCATAGTCTTGATAGAACGCACATGTCCTTCAATGCGCGCCAGGCGGTTGACAACCTTCTTCTTATTAGGATGGTTGTGAGCGTGTGCATGAGCTTCCTGCAAAGCCTGCTGCTTTTTATCATCCTGCTGCGTAAGCTCCGCCTGTCTGCGCACATATTCCAATAAAGATTTTTCCTCTGCCATTACTGTCACCAACCTTATCTCTACATTATTAAAAGGGAGCGCACTAAACACGCTCCCTCATTTTATTCCGCTGCCTGCGGTGTCAAAATGCTTTCGATTACCAAAGCCACGCCGTCATCATTATTGGATGCCGTAATGATTTTTGCATTCTGCTTCACGCTGTCCTTAGCATTAGCAACAGCAACGCCGATACCGGCATTGGCAATCATCTTCACATCGTTATTGGAATCACCGATACACATAATTTCCTGCGGCTGTACGCCATAGCTTGCAGCTACGCTTTTTACCGCCTCCCATTTGTTGACACCGGGCTCCATCAGCTCCAGAAAATTGTCTTTGGAGCTGGTAACATCCAGCTTACCGGCAAAGTCCTCTTTGAACTGCTGCCATACATCGGCGAATTCTTCGCTCTTAGTCATAACAAGAATCTTGTACGGTTCTTCATCCGTATGATACAGCGCCTCACCGATAGCAGTCGTCTGGATGCCGCTGATTTTGGTATACATCCGGGAGCAGTCATTCTCCTGCTTAATCAAAATGCTGTCACCCACATAAAGCTGCAGGTAATAGCCCTTCTCGCGGCAGTACTCCAGTACCTCGTTGGCTGTAGACAGCTTCATCTTGTGCTCGTAATAAACCTTGCCGCTCAGGCTGCCCTTAACGAGAGCGCCGTTATAGGTAACCAGC
>OICH01000538.1_pt1 | contig 15148 bp, 15 predicted proteins | sample 1581271 | NCBI WGS metagenome assembly OICH01 (sample SAMEA3882547, study PRJEB24775) | human gut metagenome | biome: human-associated habitat; feature: intestine environment; material: feces | place: Netherlands | collected 2009/2010 | reverse complement strand
AAGGCGCCAGCTTCACCGGGTGTTTGACACCCCGGACGGGCGTGAGGCGCTTACCTTTCTGGAAACCCGTTTCCAGACTGATTTGCCCGTTTTTCAAGGAAGTCCGGGGAATTACGACCCTCTGGACGCCATGAGGAGGGATGCCTACAGGGAGATATTTCTGTACATCCGCCGCCAGCTTCAATTAGCCATTAAAGAAACCACAGAAGAAGAGAAAAATGATTGATTCCATTGATAACAGCATGGCCGCTCCTTTCAGGGATGCGGAGGGTTCCGGGGTCGTTTCCCCAGAGACGGACGCACTGTCCGAAACCGAAGTTCAAACTGAACCTTTTCCTCCCCTTCTGGGTGAGGACGGTGGTTTTGCTCCGGACTGGTACGCCCGGTTTGATGAGTTGAAAGGGATGGAGAAATCTCTTTCCAAGTTTAAGACGCCGGAGGCTCTGGCGAAGAGTTACGCGGAGCTGGAACGCCTGCGACGTTATCCCGGCGTGGAGAATGAAGAACAGATGGCGCGGTTCCGCCGGCTGGCCGGATTGCCGGAGTCGGAGGAAGAATACCGCCTGGAACGTCCAGAATCCACGCCGGAAAGCGAATGGAATGCTGACCTGGCAGAACGCATGGCCCGCACGGCCTATCGTTACGGAGTGCCGCCGGAGGCAATGAACGCTCTTCAGGAGACGATGGCTCAGGCATATGATGAGGCCCGCGAGCACATGGAAGATGCCCGGATGGAGATGGAAATGCAGGCGGAACAGTCCCTTCAGCAGGAATGGGGTTCCAATTATGAACGCAACATGGGCAGGGCTGCTGCCGTTCTTCGGCGGCTTGCCTCTGAAACAGGGGTGGATGCGGATGCTTTACTGGATAATCCGGGACTCGGTTCCAATCCGGATGCAATCCGCCTGTTGTACCAGGCATCACGCCTGCTTGATGAAGCTCCTCTCCATCATACAGGAAATGCGGCGCCTTCCCCCGCGGAGGAAGCCATGCGGATGGAATCGGATCCATCCCATCCTCTTTATGAGGCGTATATGAATGTGAACCATCCCAATCATAAATATGCCAATGAGTTATATGATCGTTTGACTACCCGTTAATTTCCAGGACGTTTTAACCGGTGGAGTCTCATAAAAAGCAAGCCCGGCGGAATGCTTTCCGCCGGGCTTTTAATAGTCATTGTTTCATCAGGGAAGGAGGGGGTAAGGGCTGGGGCCTTAAGCTGCCCTCCTACCATTAGCGTCCCGGGAAGGGGCTTGTGTTCAAAAAAAGTTGGAAAAACATTTTTCCCTGTATGGGAGACCAATGAGGTTAAATACTCATTATATCTTTCACTGTAAGTGAGTAAAGATAGGATTATCCCGTATTTTTCTTATCAACGCAAACTTTTGCATTAACCGTCTCTTTATGCCGGCATTTTTCAATTGAGCCTGTTACGGGGAAAAGAAGATGCTATGTCTATTGACTGGAGGGAGGCAATGAAAAACCCCGTCCGTAAAGGAACGGGGTTTTAAAAAAAATGGTACGCGGTATAGGATTTGAACCTACGACCTCCACCATGTCAAGGTGTTGCTCTACCACTGAGCTAACCGCGCATTTGTAAGTGCGGGCGGATTATTACCCGATTAAGGAGGAAAGAGCAATACTTTTTTTGAGAACGCCTCATTTTGGGGACAGGGGACGGAAGCGTTCCTTCTAGGAAAAAGACACCGATTTCTCTTCCTATACAAAGTATTTCTGCTAGTCTGAGAGGAACGTTTCACAGAGTATGATGAACAGACATTTTATTTTTGCATTGTGTACTGTGCTGGGATTCAGCGTTTCCGGCATTTCCATGGCTCAAAGCGTTCCCTCGGACAAGGAAGCCGCAGCCAAGGCCGCCAAGGCGGCGAAAGTGAAATTCCGCTGGGGCAAGAGCCTGAAAAGCGCTCAAAAGCAGGCGGCGGAAACCGGCCTTCCCATTGTTCTTCTTTTCACGGGAACGTCCTGGTGCGGCTTTTGTGTTAAGTTGGAGAAAGAAATCCTTTCCAAAAAGGATTTCAAACAAGGCATGGACGGCGTGGCCATTGGCGTCAAATTTGAGTTCGGCAGTTCGGATTTCAGCAAGTCCAAGGAAGCCAAGACGTATAACATTACCGGCGTGCCGGCCATGGTGGTGGTGGATGCGGATGGCAAGGAGCTGGGCCGCACGGGTTATGTTCCCGGCCGTACTCCCGCCCAGTACGTTGAATTTTTCAAGAAATACGCACCCAAGACAGCGGAAGGCAAGTAAGGCAGGTGTTCCGGAGAGGAACTTGATTAACAGGAGCGGCGGGAGAAAATCCGGCGCTCTTTTTTTGTTCCGGCAAGAGAGGCTGGAAATTTGTTCGCTGGACTGCTTTAAGGCCACTGTCGTATAAAAGTTATGACAAAGCATATTGAATGAAGGGGTTACGTATCAGGTCCCATCTGCATGCCTGAATTTACAAATGCATTTAGCGGCCTAAAAGAGGATCGGAAACTCACCCATGACGAATTGGTGAGAGCCATCCGGTTCATGATTGCAGCGGAATATGAATCCATTCAGCTTTATACCCAGCTTGCCGCCTCCATTGATGACAAGCTGGCTCAAGAGGTGCTTTGGGATATTTCCAATGAGGAAAAAGAACACGCGGGCGAATTTCTCCGCCTCCTCCAGGTGCTGGCCCCGGACGAGCAGGGCTTTTATGACGAGGGGATGGGGGAAACCAATGAAAAGATTGACAAGCTGAAGGCGTCCTGCCCGGACGGCGCATGCAGCAGTTCTGCCGCTCATTGACGGTGCTTTTCATCCTTTGCTGTAAAACGTCCGGTTTTCTTCAGGAGAAGCCGGGCGTTTTTTCTGTTCCGGTCTTGCGGTATCTTTTTTCCTTATTACGTGCCAGTGGCGGGAATGTATTGTAAAAGCGGAGTATAAGCGAACCCCCGTGTTTCATCCGTATTCGGGATGATACTGACCTCTTTAGACCATTGGTTATGAATAAAAGTTCAAAGAATGTCGCTGAAAATATATGACAGGAACATTTTGAATGTATTCATTGCGGTCTGGGTCATATCTGCATGCCTGAATTTACGAATGCATTTAGCGGATTAAAGGAAAACCGGAAACTTACCCATGACGAATTAGTGAGAGCCATCCGGTTCATGATTGCAGCGGAATATGAAGCTATCCAGCTTTATACCCAGCTTGCAGAATCCATAGACCATAAACTGGCCCAGGAAGTTCTGCTGGATATTTCCAATGAGGAAAAGGAACACGCGGGCGAATTTCTCCGCCTCCTCCAGGTGCTGGCCCCGGACGAGCAGGGCTTTTATGACGAGGGGATGGGGGAAACCAATGAAAAGATTGACAAGCTGAAGGCGTCCTGCCCGGACGGCGCATGCAGCAGTTCCGCCGCCCATTGACGGCACCTTGCTCATGGTTAAAGCGCCCGGTTCCCCTGCAAGGGGGGCCGGGTATTTTCGTGACGTCGGGCTTTTGCTTCCAGATCGGCCGCGCGGCGGGCGCAGAAGGCAATGCAGCGTTCACAGGGGCGGGAGGCGTAATAGGCGGCAGTCCTTTCTCCGGGGCGCGCCGTTTCCGCAGCCAGGCGCTCCGGAGACAGCCCCAGCAGTTCCCGGCAGTAAAGCGTGCCGAATTCCTGTTTGAAGGAGGCGGCCAGGGATTGGACTAGGGAAAAGATTTTTTCCTTTTCTCCGGTTTCCGGGGAACTGTTTCCGTACAGGCTCCCCGCCAGCATGCTCAGTCCGCAAAAAGCACCGCATACCTCCCGCATGCGTCCAATGCCTGCCCCCAGGGGAGAGGACAGCTTCAGGGCCGTTTCTTCCGTCAGGCCGCAGACATCTGCAAAAGCAGCAAAAACGGATTGGGAACAATTATATCCCTGGTGGAAATAATCCAGCGCCCGGGCTGCCCGGTCTTCCTTGGAAGGGATCATGGGAAAAAGGGAGGGTTATTGTTCTTTTTCTGCGGACGTGTCCGCTGCGGCTTTTTCCGGCTTGTTGCGGTCCGTCAGACGAAGCATGAGTATGTAACAGACGGCCAGAACCAGCACGGCCAGAATAAGGGGAAGGCTTTCACTCTTGACGGTACGGATCAGCTCCTCCGGAGATTTGAGCAGTTCCGGATGCCGTTCACCGATGCGGTGCCCGTACCAGGCGAGCACCGTGCACCAGGCAAACGAGCCGAGCACGGTGACCAGGGAGAAAATGCCGAAGCCCATGCGGACAATGCCGGCGGGAATGGAAATGAGGTGGCGGATAACGGGCAGAAGGCGGGCGAAGAAGACACCGGAAACTTCGTACCGCTGAAGGAAGATTTCCGCCTTTTCCACCTTGTGGGGCGGCATGAAAAAGAATTTGCCCCAGCGCATGATGACCGGGCGGCCCACGATTCGGGCCACGGCGTAGGTAATGGCAGAACCCAGCCAGGAGCCGAACGTTCCGGCAGCCACCACTCCCCAGAAGCTCATGGATGCTCCTTCCTGGGCGGACAGGATGGCCGCGGGCGGGATGACCACTTCGCTGGGAACGGGAAAGATGGAGCTTTCCATGGCCATCAGGACGATGACAACCGCATATCCCCAGTCCTGCACCCAGGACATCCAAAGTGAGATCAACTCATGCATAACGGCGCGTATCTTGCATTAAAATCCTTGAAAGGAAAGTCTTTTATTGCGTCCCGGGAACGGGGCTGGTAAGGTAGAAAGGCGTCCGGCGTGCGCCGATGCAGATAGTGATGAAGCTTTATATCATAGCAGGCGAAAAGAGCGGGGACATTCATGGCGCCCTGCTGTTGAAGAATCTGCTGCGCCTGATGCCCGGCATGGAGGTCGCAGGGCTGGGCGGCCAGGGCATGCACGCGTTATGTCCCGGCGTGGAAGACTGGGCGGATGAAGCCGCCGTTATCGGCGTGGTGGAGGTGCTCAAAAAATACGGATGGTTCAGAAGGCGTTTTCTCTCCATTCTGTAGAGGATACGGCAGGACCAGCCGGATTGCCTTGTTTTGATTGATTATCCGGGGTTCAATCTGCGGCTGGCGGAGAGGGTCCGCAAGTGTTGCCCCCACACCAAAATCGTTTATTTTATCTCCCCGCAGGTGTGGGCATGGCATCGCGGGCGCATTCCCAAGATGGTGCGCATGCTGGATTTGATGATGTGCATCTTCCCTTTTGAGGCTCCCTTGTTCCAGGAAGCCGGCCTGAGAACGGAGTTTGTGGGGCATCCCCTGGTGGATGAAATTGCATCCATCCGTAAGGAGGGCGTCCGGGAGCCGTCACTGGTCGGTCTGTTTCCCGGCAGCCGGAACCGTGAAATTGACAGGCATTTCCCGGTATTTATAGAGGTAGTGAGCCGTCTTTCCCGGGAACGGCCGGAACTGTCCTTTGAAACCGCCGCTTCCACGGAGGCTCTGGCGGAAAGAATGCGCGGCATGGCGCGGAAGGCCGGCATGCCGCCGGAGCTGTTCCACATTACGGTGGGGGGATATCATGAGCTGATGGACCGCGCCGCCGTGGGGGTAGTGGCTTCCGGCACCGCCACCATGGAGGCCGCCTTGCACCGCCTGCCGTACACGCTGGTGTACAAGGTTCCCCTGCTGACGTACTGGATGGCCCGCATGCTCATCAAGATACGCTTCATCGGCATGGTGAATATCCTGGCGCAGAAACCTGTGGTGAAGGAGCTGATTCAGTTTGATTTTACGCCGGACAAGGTGATTGGTGAAATAGAACGCCTGCTTGTTCCGGAAAACAGGGATGCCCTGCTGAAGGAAATGAAACAGGCCTCCGACAAGTTGGGGCAGGGAGGGGCGGCGGAACATGCGGCCCAGGCCGTCTGCCGCCTGTTAAAGGAATAACAGTACCTTTTAAGAATTGGAGCCGGGGAAGCGTTTTTCCGGTTCTTGATGCAGGAAAATGGGAAAGGGGGAAGAGAATAGCCCTTCAAATTCCGGAAGCAGGTCATCTGGCTCGCTTTTGACCGCCCAGTCTGAATAGTCGGAGACTGCCGTGATGCAGCAGATAAAGTCCCTGCAGCCGGGAAAAAGTCCTGAGGGTGGTTGTCCCCAATGCCGGGAGGCTTTTGAAGTCCTTCCGCCGCCATGTCTGGCCCATACGGGAAAAAGGAACTTCCGGAATGGAGACATTTCCGTAGAAAAGAGAAGCGCCGGGCGAACCCGGCGCTTCTGGTGTGTTTTACATTGGCAGCAAGTATGTCGGGCCGGGGTCAGACTACCCCCTGGTCGATCATGGAATCCGCCACTTTCACGAAGCCGGCGATGTTGGCGCCGGTGACGTAGTTGGTGAAGGATTTGTCGGAGGAGTATTCCTGGGCGTGGGCCACGGCGTTTGCGTGGATGTTGGCCATGATGGTTTTCAGCTTGTGGTCCACTTCTTCACGCGTCCAGGAGAGGCGCTGGCTGTTCTGGGACATTTCCAGGCCGGAGGTTGCCACACCGCCGGCATTGGCGGCCTTGGCCGGGCCGTACAGGATTTTGGCGGCCAGGTAGGTTTCAATGCCTTCCAGGTCCGTAGGCATGTTGGCACCTTCCGCCACCAGGGTGCATCCGTTCTTGATGAGGGTACGGGCGTCTTCCCCGTTGATTTCATTCTGCGTGGCGGAGGGGAAGGCGCAGTCGCACGGAACGCTCCAGGGGCGCTGGCCTTCAAAGTATTGGGCCTTCGGGAACTGCTTCACGTATTCCGCAATGCGTCCGCGGCGCTTGTTCTTGAGTTCCATGACCCAGGCCAGTTTTTCCGGGGAAATGCCGTCCGGATCGTAAACATAGCCGTTGGAGTCGGACATCGTGACCGCTTTCGCGCCCAGTTCGTTAAGTTTTTCCACCGTGTACTGGGCTACATTGCCGGAACCGGACACCAGGCAGACCTTGCCCTGCAGGCCGTCGTTGCGGGTGGCAAGCATGTTCTGGGCAAAGTATACGCAACCGTAGCCGGTGGCTTCCGGACGGATGAGGGAGCCGCCCCAGTTCAGGCTCTTGCCGGTGAGAACGCCGGTGAATTCGTTGCGAATTCTCTTGTATTGTCCGAACAGGTAGCCGATTTCGCGGCCGCCCACGCCGATGTCCCCCGCGGGAACGTCCGTATCCGCGCCGATGTGGCGCTGAAGCTCCGTCATGAAGCTCTGGCAGAAGCGCATCACTTCATTATCGCTCTTGCCCTTGGGGTCGAAGTCGGAACCGCCCTTGCCGCCGCCCATGGGAAGGGTGGTGAGGGAGTTTTTGAAAACCTGTTCAAAACCCAGGAACTTCAGGATGCCGAGGTTGACGCTGGGGTGGAAGCGGAGGCCGCCCTTGTACGGTCCGATGGAGCTGTTGAATTCCACACGGTACCCGCGGTTCACCTGAACCTTGCCCTGGTCATCGATCCACGGCACGCGGAACAGGATGGTTCTTTCCGGTTCCACGATCCGTTCCAGAATCGCGTGGTCTTCATACTTGGAATTCGCGGCCAAAACCGGTTCAATTGTGCTGAGCACTTCCTGAACGGCCTGGATGAATTCTTTTTCGTGGCTATGCTTGGCCTTAACCAAGTCGAGCACGCGCTGGGAATATGTCTGTGCCATCTTTTCTGTTGTTGTATTTGGGTTGACGCTTTACGCGCAGTTTTTCGCACGCGCTTTCCGTTTATCATTCCGCGAAGCGGGCTGGCAATCATTTTTTTCCCTGGCGGCTTTCAGGGGTCAGTAAGAAAATAGAAAATATGTTTATATGTTGTGATTTGTAAACTGACCCCGTTCTTGCTGATTGACGCCTGCCAGAACTGCGTGTTTCGGATGCTGGGGACATGGAGTTTGTATGCGGTTATTCGGGTTCCTGTTTCCATAAGGCGGATTTTGAATCCGGTGTCCATGCAGAATGGATGACAAAGGAAAAAATTATCAGGAACAGACAAGGCGGCAGAGATGGAATGTTACAAACAACGCTGGGTGGGAGCCATCTTGGTTTCCGCATTGGTGGCAGAAAGCCGGAATTGCCGCCATGGCTTTTTCAGTAGTTCCGGAACCGGCTGCGGCATCCGTGGGATTGCTTGGGCCGGTCTGCATGATGATGTGCCGGAGAAGGGGCTGACCTTGAGTGCTTCCTGCCGCGGGATGACGGTTTCATGCCCGGCGCATCCTTGTGGCGGGAGGAAAGTTTTTCAAATTATTCCGTGGGAGGAACGGAGGTCAGGAGCTCAGGCGCTCGATCCACGCCCTCGTTTTCAAATCCGTTTCCGCCATTTTTTTTGCCCGGTGGAGCAAGGTTCCCATGGATTTGGGAATGCCCATGTGCAGCCGGTTGCTAATCCAGGCATACGGTACCAGCGTGCTTTGCCGGACGGCCAGGGCGATGATGAGCTTGGACGGGTGACTGTAAGGCGTGACAAGCAGCTCCTCCTCCGATAGGCCGAATGCTTTCAACCCGTTTTTGACGATGATTTCCGCCTGGTATTCCCCGATTTCCGACGCGCGTATCCCCGTCGTGACGGGCTTTCTGCGCGCCAGCCGGGGAAGTTCCCCCACCAGCCTGGCACGGAAGGCGCTGGAGCCGTAGCACCAGCCCCGCTGGACGGTGCCGGGGCCAACGTGGCCGGCGGGCAGCAGGGAGCGTTCATCCATGCGTTCCGCTTCAAAGCGGCCCATCAGATGGTTGAGGTACTTTTGGCGTCCGTCCTCCGTGTCGTCGCAGCCGAAGCAGACGAGGCCGCGTTCCGGATGAATCCATTTGGGTCTTTTTGCGGGAGAGTCCAGCCATGCGGGCAGGCTCGTCCATTTGCAGCCGGAAAGGAACGTATGGCGGCGCGCCAGGCCGGACCGGGCCGGATTCAGGTGGATGTAGTCAATGATAGTTGAAAAATAGTGGGCGTTATCCGCTTCCACCACCATGGCGTGGTATCTGCCCGCGAACAGATGCCCACGCATTCGGTGGCGCGCGTTAAAACGCTGGGTATAAGCGGTCTGGAGCCATTTCATGCCATCCACCAGATTGGCGCGCGCGGTTTGGAAAAGAATGTGGTAGTGATTGGCCATCAGGGCGTAGGCGTACACGGTCCATCCGCTTCTGCGGGACGCCTCCTGAAAAGTCCGCAGAAAGATTTCCCTGTCTTCGTCATCCAGATAAATGGCGTCTCCGCGGTTGCCCTCGCTCTGCACGTGATAGACTGCTCCGGGGTATTCTATTCTCAGGGTGCGGCTCATGCCGGAAGCGTACCGGAAAAGGTCTGAAATGCAAGTTTGTTGTTATTTTTAACCTGACCCCTATTGTGAAAAAAGAAGAGGAAAAAAATACGCTTCCCGGCTCTTCCGCGTTTTCCGGAGGAAGTAAATTTTGCCGGAGAGGCTCCGGGCAAAGGTCTTTGGAAGAAGTCGGATTCACTTTCCGCAATGGCGGCAGGGCGCTTGTGCCGGGGAAAGCATGCCTTTGCCCTGTGTTTTTTCATGAACGGGATGGAGAAACATCCCCGAATACGTCGTCTCTCTGATGCCATGCCCGGATAAGGCGTGAAAGGAAGGCGGGGCGCTGCGGACACGGAGAAAGGAAAATGTCCTTTGGACGGGCCGGGTGTTCGGTTTTGAACGGACATTTCCCGTAATCCGAGGATGGAAGCGGCGTTTTTTTCCGCTATTTCAACGGATGTTAATGCGGAAAGGCAGCCCTTATTGCAGCTTTTCCCTGCGCATGATTTCGGAGAGCACCAGGTAGAGGTCCGTCTTGTTGACCACGCCCAGCAGCAGATCGTTGTTCGGGTTCACAAGGGCCAGGGATTCCGCGCAGTGGGGGCGGGAGAAAATGCCCAGGGCTTCCGGGAGGTGCATGTCCGCAGGAAGCGTAGGCATGTCGCTGCGCAGCACATCCATGGCCAGTACGGCCTGGGCCAGCTCTTTGTTGCGGGCAAAGGCCGCCACGTCTTCCGCCACCACGCTTCCCAGGTATTTGCCGGTCGGGGAAGTGACGAAGATGGGCTGGGCCGGGTTTTTAATGAGCATGGCGGCAATGGTGCCGAATTTGTCCAGGGGATGCACCACGGGCGGATCCTTGCGCGCTACATCCTGAAGCTGTACCTGGGCCAGGGGTTTGTCAAAGGTGCTTCTGGGGCCGAAGGCCAGGGAATCATGGTACATGGACTGGGCTTTGGTGAGCTTGGCCATTCCGTAGGAAACCAGCACTCCGATAATCAGGGGGAACATCATCTGCCCGGCCATGGTGAATTCCACCACCAGCACCAGAGAGGTGATTGGGGCGTTCGCGGCTGTAGTGAAAAAGGCGGCCATGCCCACCAGGGAATAGGCGATGGCATGGTCCCCGGGCACCCCCAGCTGGGTAAGAGCCGCGCTGAACAGGAAGCCGCAGACGCTCCCGATAGTCAGGCTGGGGGTCAGGGCGCCCCCCACGGTTCCCACGCCGAAGACGATGGCGACGGTGAATATTTTCAGGAACAGCAGGACGGCGGCTCTCGCGGCGTCAAATTCATAATGAATGAGGGAGGTGATGATATTTTTGCCGTTCCCTACGATTTCCGGGTAAAAGATGGCGATGGCTCCCACCAGCACGCCTGCCGCCGTCAGGCGCACGGGCAGCCATTGGCGCTTGCCGTTCAGGTACCGGCGCGATTTTTTGAGGATGAGGAGCCAGAAACTGGCGACCAGGGAGGCCAGGGCCCCCAGCAGCACGCACCAGAGCACATGCTGGTTGCCTGCCAGAGAGACTTCCTGCTGGAGCTGGTAGATGGGGGCGGGTTCATGGAACAGGCCCATGGTAAAATAGCCCGCGCAGCTGGCCACGAGCAGGGGAGCCAGGAAATCAATCGTCAGCGCGCCCAGAACGATTTCACTTACGAACAGGCCGCCCGCCAGGGGCGTATGGAAGGCGGAGGACATGCCGGAGGCGGCGGCGCAGGCCACTACCAGGCGCAGGCGAGGAGCTGAGAGGTGAAAGAAACGCCCCAGGGCGGAGCCCGCTACGGCGGCGGCCTGCACCAGCGGGCCTTCACGGCCGATGGAGGCGCCGGAACCTACGGAGAAAACGGCGGACAGGGAACGCAGAAGGCTGGGCTTGGGAGGCACGTATCCATTGCCCAGCGCCACGGCTTCCATGTATTCCGTCGCCTTGGCCGGCACAAAGCGGTGGGTGAAAAGAAGCGTAAGCCCCGCCAAAAGGCCGCCCGCCGCCGGAACGAAGATGCACCAGGCCGGGTCCTGGCCGGCCATTTCCTGAAAGACCTGAATTTGCCTGTAGCTGGTCCGCCCCGTCAGGACGTCCTGCACCAGTTCCACACCCATTTCAAAGACAAGGGCCATCAGGGCGCCCAGCGCTCCGACGACGACCGCCCAGATGAAGATGACCTGCTTGTCCCCCAGCTTGACTTTTTCACGCAGGTTCAACGCCATGCGCAGCCATGACCAGGAAAGGCGCGTCTTTTCCGCAGGCTGGTTTTTCTTGTCCGTCATTGCAGGGCTTGTTGAAGGGACGCCAGGAGGCTGGCTTCATCTCCCGTCCATTCCCCGTTGGGGCCCAGGGGGGCGTTTTTATGCCACCGCAGCAATTTCTGCATGGTGGTCAGGTAGCCGGTCACCATGGCGGCGGGCACGCCCAGCATCACAATGAGATGGGCGTTGCGGGAATCGTCCGGCCAGAGGACGCCCTCTGGGCTGATGCCTACGGTGACCTGCATGGAATCCAGCGCGCTGGTGCGTCCGTGGGGGACGGCCAGGCCGTGATCCAGATAGGTGGTCTGCGTTTCCTCACGCAGAAGAACCGCATTCTTGATGTGTCTTAGCTGTCGGTCGTCAAGGACTTCCGCCATGGAATCCGTCAGGGTTTCCAGAGCCTGTGCCTGAGTGGTTGAGGGCTGGAACGTGCGTACGTGAATTTGAAGATTGTCTGCCACCGGGTCTTCTGAAGGCTTTTGGTTTTTCATTCTATGAAGGGAGGCATGATTATCAAGGAAATTCTGGCCTGCATACGGGGGAAGGAGGCTTTCCCCCGTGAATGGGAGGCGGGAAAAAGGGGGAGGAAACCTTTCCGGAGGGGCTTTTTTGACACCATGGCGGCGGAAGAGCCTGCTTTTAGGCTTTTTCTTCAGCGGGAATGAAGCTACCCTGCCGCCATGATGCAGGATTCAGAAGTCATCAAACTCGTCAAGCCCGTACCTTCCGACCGCCTGGCAACCCAGGTGCTGGTGGCATGGTACCATGCGGTGCGCCCCAGGTGGAAAAAGCCGCTGGACCTGGCCATTACGGCCTTTTTTGTGTTGATGGCGCTGTATTCCTTTTCCCTGCGCCCTTTGCCCTTATTCGCCTGGCTGTCCCTGGCCGGGGCGCTGATGGCGATTATCCTGTCCTGGTTTTACGTCCCCTTTCTGGCAAAGGCCGCTCTGGCCGCCAATAAAAAGGTGCCCATGTACCATCAGGAAAAGGATTACGTTTTTCATGAGGATTACCTGACGTTCTCCAGCAAGGGCGTTGACCCCATGAATATTCCCTACGACCGTTTTTCCACGTTGTGCAGGACGCGCCACGCGCTGCTGTTCCTGTTCGGCAAGAAGCTGGTGCTGTGGCTGCCGCTCCATCTCATGGATGCGGAACAGCTGGAAAGCATCATGCGCAGGTTCCGGAATCATGGCGTGGAAGTGAGGGATGTCTCCTGATGCGGAGGGGCAGCCCGCGCCTTCCTGAAGGAAGGGGCAAATTTGCCGTTTCAGCGCCTTTTTTGTTGAGCGCGGGATGAAAACGGGTAGGGTGTCTCCATGTCACGTTACCATGGAGAACAGGTTCTGGTGGTTCCCCGCGCCGCCTTTGAGGAAGCGGGCTATTTCCAGGGACACCGGGAAGGCGGGGATCATTATCTGAATGCGTTCATGAAGCCGGGCGTCGCCTCGTTCATGGACCGGGAGGCTGCGGAAAATGATCCTTCCCACAAACAGATCATCGCCTATGCCATTTTCTGCCACCAGGGCCGCATTCTGCATTACATGCGCGGAGGCTCCGGCGGCGAGGCCCGCCTGCATGACAAGGGTTCCATCGGCATCGGAGGCCATATCAATCCGGTGGACCGCCAATCCGGCCATGACGACGTTTCCACCTATCTGGCCGGAGTGGAGCGCGAAATCCGCGAGGAACTGGTTATTGACGGGAACTGCACCCAGCGGGTTCTCGGCGTGATTAATGACGATACCAATGACGTAGGGGCCGTGCATCTGGGCATTGTCCACCTGTTTGAGCTGGATACGGACCGTGTGCGCGCGAATGAAGCAGCCCTGGCCAATCTCCGTTTTGTTTCTCCGGAGGAACTGTCCGGGGAAATGTTTGAGAAACTGGAGACCTGGTCTCAGCTCGCACTGGAACTGTTTAAAAACAGAGGGGCCTGATCTCCTCCCGTTCCATGAAAAACGCCCGGGGAGGGATGGATGCTTTTCCTTTTCTTCTCTGCCGTTTTTCCGCATGGGAAGCCCCCGCCGGCGTTGCGCCGGCGGGGGCTTCTTTTGTCCATCAGGGCCTGAAGAAAACGAAGGGCCTCAATGGGACATTTTTCTGCGCCTCCTCCACAGGAGGGGGGCCAGTCCGGCCAAGGCCAGGGCGGCGCTTCCGGGTTCCGGCACCTGGGCGAAAAGCATGGCGGAATTGGCCTGAAGATCCATGGACATGGCCGCGTCGTACAGAACGCCGTCGTTCAGGAATTTGATGTTGTCCAGGCTGGCAGGTATCTCTGTCAGGGAGAGTGTGTAATTGGTTGTTCCCGTGATGTCCACGACGACCGCATCTGCGGCGAGCCCCTGAAGCGTCAGGGAGGCGTGTTCCCCCAGAATAAGCGTGGTCAGGTCAGAGGTTCCGTTCAGGATAAGGCTGCTTCCCGCCTCAATGGTTACGGTGAGCGCCCCGCCCAGGGAATCCAGCGAGGTGCGGGTCTGGTTGACGGCGGAAACATGGGTGAAGTCACTCAGGGAAGCCTGGAGGCTGTCCACGGTTACATGGTCCAGCACCAGGCTCCTGTCTCCGCTTACATTGGTTCCGCCGCTGATGTTTCCGGCGTACTTGTCAAAGCCGTAGGCCGTCGTTCCTGAGGAAAGATTCTGGATGCGTACGGTGGAGTTTCCCTTCACCGTTCCGCCGGAACCGCCGCCGGAGATGCTGCCCCAGGAGCTCCCGTTATAAAGCGTGGCCGTGTTTCCGGTGATGGTGACGGACGTGTCCCCCTGAATGGAACCCGCCTTGCCACCGGCGTAAACGTCCCCTTTCACCAGGCCTCCTGTCAAGCAAACCGAGCTTCCTGCAAGGATAGAGCCTCCCTGGCCCGCGCCGTAAACGGAACCGCTGATAACGCCGCCTGTGACGGTGACGTTGGCGCCGCCGGAAATGGAGCCTGTCAGGCCGCCGCCCATAACATTTCCGGTGACGGAGCCGCCATTGATGTAAACATGCGTGTTTCCTCCAATGGTGGTATTGGCATTTGCGAAGATGCCGCCCATGATTTGATGGTTGAAGGTGCCGGAGTTGACCACAATGTCCACATTCCCCTGGATATCCGTGGCATAGGAGCCGACCACAGAGGAGGAATTACTGCTGGTGAAGGTGCCGAAGGAGGCGTTTTCCGCAGAGAATTCCAGATAAACGTTTCCGGTGACGCCGGCGGCGTTCACGGCACCGAAGACCGTGCTTCCGCCTGTGGCGGCATCCGTGAAACGGAGGAAGACGTTCCCGTTGAGCGTGCCGGAAGCTCCGTGAGCTCCGTACCAGGCGGAGGCCTGTCCCTCCTTGGAGATGGTCAGCCAGACGTCTCCCGTGTAGTTGCCGCTGTTCGCATAAATATGAGTGGCGTTTCCGGAGGTAATGGAGACGTTTACGGAATTCCCCGTTCCCCCTGCGGAGGAATCCGCCTGGGCGCGGGCATTAAAGGTACCGGAGCCGGTCAGATTATCAGCGGTTTTGGTGAATCCCTCCGTTTTCCACTCAATATTGCCTTCCGGTGTTCCACTCTGGGTGAAGGAGCCGGAAGAAATAAAAGACTTTTCCGCGTTAAGCGTTCCGGAAGTGGCTGGGGCATAGGAACCCGTGCCGTCCAGGGCCAGGTCGTGCAGAACAGCGGTTCCGCTGCCGTTGTATTGAATGGTGAGGCCGTTGCAGCCGGAGCCGGAGG
>OICH01000518.1_pt1 | contig 15503 bp, 12 predicted proteins | sample 1581271 | NCBI WGS metagenome assembly OICH01 (sample SAMEA3882547, study PRJEB24775) | human gut metagenome | biome: human-associated habitat; feature: intestine environment; material: feces | place: Netherlands | collected 2009/2010 | reverse complement strand
AAAAGGATAACAACGGATACACATCCTCTTCCCAAAGATAGGATAAGTCATTTGTTTGCTATTGCCAATGATGATAAGTATGATTTTGACACAGTGGATGGAAATCATTTGTACAGTGGATTTTTGGATGCATATGACGAATATCGTACACAGTTAATTCTGAAAAAAGAGAGAGGGAAATTGGCTAAGATTATTCGAACAGAAGAAAGAGAACGGAGGCAGAGAAGAGATGAACAGAACGGAAGCCAGACAATTGGATTGTGAAATAAGAGAATGTTTAGAGAACTTTTCAATAGAGCAAGGTTTAAATCCTAAATTTGGAGAATTGATAATGGATAATTACTTAGAAATTATTCCAGATGATTCAAAGAGAGAGATGATTTTTCTTGGAAAAGAGTCATCTTCATACAAAATGGGAAATATTAGGTTGGATTTAAGAAGCGTATTAATTGCACTTGCAGATTTTGTGGCATCTTTGAATAAACCGGAAACCTTTTTTCAATATGTACAATTAGTAATCATATCTATTTTTTGCGTAGGAGCTATTACAAAAAAGGAATTAGATTTTAATTGTGCAGTAATAGTATCGGTGCTTCATAGACGAAATGCTTATGAGATAGGATTTACTGTTGAACAAGTGAAAGCAGAAATTAATAAAATGAAGGACGATGATCAATTAGAAGAATTTGTCATGGAGAGATTAGAGAAAAATATTGGAAACTTGTTAAAGTGGAATGTCATCTGTATGGAAGAAGAAAAAATATATCTTAGCTGTCCAAATCAGGAATTCTGCAAGGAAATCCATCCGTTCTTAATCCCGATCCAGATGGGAGAAAAGGACGCAGGAGAGGTGCTTTCAGTCAGCAGGGATGTAGCGGAACAGTATTTCCGGGAAGAGGATGAGGCAGCAACCATGGCTGAAATCGGGATGATGTAAAGGTGTTTCTTCTGGGCGGAAGTGTTTTTCTTGGGAGAATGAATTTAACTTACTTAAATTGCGGGAGGAAAAAGGGGGAGAGATGATGGAAGGCGGAGCGAATGAGGTGCGGTATAAGATTGCCGAAATTCTCTTGAAAAGGATGCATGAAGATAAGCTGTTAACCGAGGAAGAATGGGAAAAAATCCGGGTTTTGAATGTCAAGACCTTTTCCCCAGAACTGGCAAAAGTATATCTGTAATAACACTGGATATATCAAGGACTATGTGGTAGTGTATGTTGCTGACAGGGAGTGCAAACCCTTGAAAATACTGGGAAAGGAGAAAATAGCATGGCAAAAAAAGTGACTGTCATAAAGGCAGCAAAAGAGCAGAAACATACACAGGAAGAACGCAGACTGAAAGTGTGCGGGTATGCCAGAGTCAGTACCGGCAGTCAGGCACAGGCAACTTCCTATACTGCACAGGTCGAGTACTATACAGAAAAAATCGGGAGCAATCCCCTGTGGGAGTTTGCAGGGGTGTATGCGGATGAAGGAATCAGCGGAACAAACGTAAAGCACAGGGATGAGTTCCAGATGATGATTTCAGACTGTGAGGATGGGAACATCGACCTGATTCTTACGAAATCCATCACAAGATTTGCAAGAAATACGGTGGAATGCATCCAGACCATCCGAAAACTGAAGGAGATAGGTGTTGGAATCTACTTTGAGAAAGAGAACATCAACACACTGTCAGAAAAAAGCGAACTGTTCATTACCATTCTGGCATCGGTGGCGCAGGGGGAATCAGAAAACATCTCAAGCAACAACCGCTGGGCGATACAGAAACGCTTTCAGGATGGAACCTATATCATATCCACACCAGCGTATGGCTATGGAAAAGATGAGGATGGAAATTTAGTCATCATAGAATCCGAGGCAGAAACTGTAAGGTGGATTTATGAATCCTACCTAAACGGCATGGGAGTGTATGCGATAGCAAAGGCACTGAACCAGAAAGGCATTCCGACAATCCGGGGTGCAGAAAAATGGCAGGACGGGGTGATACAGGACATTCTGAAAAATCCGATTTATGAGGGCGATATGCTGCAGCAGAGAACCTATACAGAAACAAGGTTCCCATTTGTCCGCAGGGTAAACAACGGACAGAGAAACCAGTATCTCATCAAAGACAGCCATCCGCCAATCGTCACACATGAGGAGGCAGAAGCGGTGCGAAACCTGATGGCATACCGGGTGGACGTACTGCACATGAACAAGAGTGACTACACCAAAAGATACCTGTTTTCCGGCAGAATCATCTGCGGGGAGTGCGGAAAAACCTTCCGGCGGCAGAAAATCTACATCGGGAAACCATATGAAAAAATCATCTGGACGTGCAGCGGACATGTGGAGGATAAAGAGACTTGCTGCATGAAAGCCATCCGGGAGGATGTACTGCACCGGGCTTTTACAGACATGTGGAACAAGCTGTACACCAATCAGGGAACGATATTAGAGCCGCTGTTAAAAGAGCTGACAGAACTTGTGGCAGCAAGGCAGGACAGTGAGGAAATCAGACAACTGGATAGGGAAATCAAAGATATAAGCGGGCAGAGCCAAATCCTAAACCAAGTCATGAGGAAAGGATATATGGACTCTGCTCTTTTTATGGAGAGCAGTAACAAACTTGGCTGGCAACTGACGGAATGCAGGAGAAAAAAGACACTTTTGACCAGAAAGCTGCGGAGGACAAAAGAAATCGTGTGGACCGAACAGCTTATCCAACTGATCGCAGAACAGGACGGATTAAGGGAGGAGTTTGACGAGCAACTGTTTAAAATGACAGCGGAGAAGATTGTGGTCTCCAAGGAACACGATATCACCTTCTGCCTGCACAACGGACTGAAACTGACGGAGAGGGGAGGCGGACAGGATGCAGTGGCACATGCCAATCGGCTATAAGGTTGTGGATGGAAAAATCACCATCTGTGAAGAGCAGAGAAAGATTGTGGAACAGATATTTACAGATTATGACAGCGGAGTGGCGGCAGGCAGGATCGCCCAGAACCTGAAAGGGAGAAACATATGCAATGCAAAAGGGAAAGTGTCCTGGACCCATGCATCCATCGGCAGGATACTGGAAAATCCAAGCTACCTTGGCACAGAATACTATCCGCAGCTCATAGGAGAAGAACTGTTTGAGAGAGTCCAGCGCAGGCGGGAAAAGGTGAGGGCAGAGCTTGGAAGGGCAGACCACAGGCCCGGCAGGGATGAGAGAATCCTCTTCGGAGGAGTCATCTGGTGTGCAGAATGCGGGGCAGTATGCAGCCATATCCAGCCGAGTCACAAAAAAGAGCGTGGCGGCACTGCCAAGTGGAAGTGCAGGAACTATGTGACTGGCAGAGCAAAAAACTGCAGGAACAGTTTTATTACAGACGGGCAGGCAAAGCAGGTGTGTGTGGAAGCCATCAATGCAGTGATACGGAACAAAGGCCTGCTCCGGGTACACAGGCAGGAGGAAAAGGTCAGCCCGCAGTACCGGATTCTGGAGCGGAACCTGCAGCACATGAAAGAAGAGCAGGAAAGCACAGAAGCAGACCGGATGAAACTGCTCTATGAAAGGGCAGAGGAACGCTACCTGACACTGGAGGTCAGGGATGGGGAGTTCCGGACAGGGGAGATCAAAAGCATCCTTGCAGGAAAAAAGGAACTGGAAACATTTGATAAAAACTTATATAGAAAAATAATCGCACGCATCTGGGTGCATGGTGGAAACATGGCAGAAGTAGAGTTTATCAATGGGAGCCGTGTCACAGCCGGATACAAGGATTAGGAGGGAGAGCAGATGGCAGAAACAGCAAAAAAGATCAGCATGATACCTGCCAAGGTGCAGTATGACCGGAATGTGAAACTGTCAGAGAAGAAAATGAAGGTCGCTGCCTACTGCCGTGTCAGTACGGAACTGGAAGAGCAGGACAGCAGCTACGAGGCACAGGTGGAGTATTATACCAGCAAGATATCCGAAAACGAAAACTGGAAAAATGCAGGCATCTATGCGGATGATGGAAAGAGTGGAACAAACACCAAAAAGAGGGCAGATTTTAATGCCATGATACAGGATGCCCTTGCCGGGAGAATCGATATGATCCTTACAAAGTCGGTCAGCAGGTTTGCGAGGAACACGGTAGACTCACTGGTGACCATCCGAAAGCTGAAGGAAAAGAACGTGGCGGTGGTGTTCGAGAAAGAGGGGATCAATACACTGGAGGGAACCGGTGAAATCCTTATCACCATCTTGAGCAGTCTGGCGCAGGAGGAGAGCCGCAACATCAGTGAGAACATCCGCTGGGGAGTCGTGAGGAAATTTGAAAAAGGCAAGGTCATCGTGAACTGCACAAAGTTCATGGGATACACCAAAAACGAGGACGGGGACTTGGTCATCGTACCCGAAGAGGCAGAGATCGTAAAGCTGATCTTCCGGCTTTATCTGGAAGGCTACAGTACCGGGAAGATTGCAAAGCATCTGGAGGAGCAGGGAATCAAAACTGCCACAGGGCAGGACAAATGGCATTCCACGGTAATAGACAAAATGCTCCGAAATGAAAAATACATGGGAGATGCATTACTGCAGAAAACCTATACGGTGGATTTCATGACAAAAAAGAAAGTCAAGAACACTGGAATCGTACCGCAGTATTATGTGGAAGATGACCATGAGGCAATCATACCGAAGGAGCTGTTCTACAGGGTACAGGAAGAGATGATGCGCAGGGCATCCTTATGCAAGGCGGCTGTCACCCGGAAGAAGAACCAGAGGAGCAGGTATTCCTCCACCTATGCACTGACCGGCATGCTGATCTGCGGAAAATGCGGGCAGGAGTACCGGAGAGTCACCTGGGCGAGAAACGGGAAAAAGAAAGTGGTCTGGAGATGCAGCAACCGGCTGACCAACGGAGTGAAGAAATGCGGGGAATCCGAGACACTCGAAGAGAACGCATTAAACAGGGCAGTGATGGAGACCATCCACAGGATCACGAGTGATGATATGGAATTTATGGAAAACTTCCGGCAGAACATCATCCATGTCATCGGGAACTACAACACCGCAAAAGAGTCCGGGGAATATGAAGAAAAGATAAAAGAAAAGCAGGAAGAGATGGTGGCACTGATTGCGGAGAATGCAAAGACCGGCTCCTACACACCGGAGTTTGATGAACGCTACCGCACCATAGCAGAGGAAATCAATGCCCTAAAAGAGGCACAGAAAACAGCCAGAAACGAGAAACGGATGGCTGACAGCTATGAACAGAGAATCCAAGATATCGACCATTACTTAAGCACAAGCACCTGCCAGATACAGGAGTTCGACAATGACCTTGTCAGACGGCTGATCTCGACCATCAAAGTGGAATCCAGCGAGAAGCTGCTGATACAGTTCCAGTCAGGCATTGTCATGGAACAGGAGATTCGATATGAGTAAGACTGCGGCAGGAATGGCAGCAAGTAAATAGGAAACGTTGTTCCTGCCAGTTTATGGTAAGAATAAAATGCCCGATGATCCGGGCGTTTTATTGTTGGCATAAAAATAGGAAACAAATGCAGAACAATAGGAACAGAAAAGTGTGCAATAGGGAAATAAACGGAAGAACGATTATAGAAAGAAACACAAGATTGTGTGACAGGAGAGGAGGAGAAAAGCGTATGAATTATGAGCAACTGATAGAAGAACTGAGGGAGGAAATGTTACAGCTTGTAAACACCAAATGTGATGCACTGCTCCAGATGTACCGGAGTGGAGAAATGTGGACAGACATGAAAGATACAATCCGGGAAAGCAGCCTTATTACGGTGTCCCCGGCGGAACTGAAAGGAAAAAGACCGCTGGCAGTCCAGTTCGCACCGGGAGAATGGATAGAGACACCTACATGGAGAAAGGTGGCACAAAGGATTTTGCAGACCTGTAATGAACAGCCGGATATCCATGAAAGATTTATGGAAATGTGTGGAAAAGTAGCCGGACGCTGGAGGACGATCCTTGGCAGTTCACCGGAAGAAATGGATGTACCGATAAAGGTGGATGAGGAACTTTATTTTGAGGGAAAATTTGACACCGAGGCGATGTTAAACATGTTAGAGAAAAAAGTGCTGGAACCGGCAGGGGTTGATTACAGCAGCATTAAAATCCGGTATATGGGAAAAGGGCAGGAAGCAGCGAAAAATATAGAGCATGTATCAGAGCAGGATGCTTTGGAGCATGAGGAGCAGGAACAACATGCACCGGTGCAGACAATGTAAAAAATGGATGGAATCAAGACTCCGAGTCTATGACAGGTTTGGAGTTTTTCTTATGTTCTCTTTTCAAATGTAAAAATTGATTGTATAAAAGAAATGGGTAAGTTATAATATAGGTGTGGTCAGATGCCTTTTTGGGGATGACTATATCTGTTACAAAAAGGAGGAAGGCCAGTGAATACAGAATTAAAAAATGCAGTGAAAGCAACAGACAAGGATGCACAGTATGATACGAGTGCAAAGCGTCTGTTAGGGCAGAAGAGCATACTGGCACATATACTGGTAAAAACAGTTGATGAGTTTAAGGGCATGAATCCCAAGGATGTGGTCAACTGCATCGAGGGAACACCACATATCAGTACGGTACCGGTAGAGCCTGGACTCACAAATGCAGCCGGCGAAAAAAATGGTGAAAGACTGGTCGGTTTCAACACAGAAAATGAAGAGATCAATGAAGGTCTGGTAAGATTTGATATCGTTTTTTATGTGCGCATGAAAGATGGATTGTCACAGATTATCATCAATGTAGAAGCACAGAAAGACGAGCCGACGGGATATGAAATCTTAAACCGGGCAATCTTTTATGTGAGCAGACTGATTTCATCACAAAAAGAACGTGATTTTGAGAACTCCAGCTACGATGACATTAAGCGTGTATATTCAATCTGGGTATGTATGAATATGGACGAGAGCAGCATGAGCCATGTGCATCTCACAAAGGAAGATTTGATTGGTTCCTATGAATGGAAGGGAAATCTTGACCTGCTGAATATCATCATGCTTGGACTGGCAAAGAATCTGCCGGAACATGATGAGACGTATGAACTGCACCGTCTGCTGGGAGCATTGTTATCCAAGGAACTTACAATAGATGAAAAACTAAACATAATTGGAAATGAATACGATATTCCTATTGAGGAGAACTTCAGGAAGGATGTGAGCGTTATGTGTAACTTGAGTCAGGGAATAAAAGAAGATGGTATTGCGATTGGAGAGGCAGGACTCATTATGAAAATGTATAAGAATGGTTTTACAGCAGAGCAGATAGCCTCAGCCACAGATAAGGATATAGAAGAAGTGAAAGCGATTATTGCAGGGAAAGAACCTGCACTTGCATAGTTCTTTTACAGTAGCAGGAAAACAGTTTTCTGTGAATAAAATGGTTGGAATCAAGCCTCCAAGTCTATAATAGATTTGGAGGTTTTCTTCTGCCCATTTTCAGAGGAGAATAATTTTCGAAACAAACAATCTGTGATACAATGTCCTTGAAGGTATTCAGAATAGAATTGGAGCGACCGTTGATACAACGGATCAGGAATCCTCACGCTTGTCATCAAATACAGCAGAAGCATTGTCGAGGAATTCTTTTTTCCAGTTGCGGAGCAGATTCGGCCGATTTGGAAGAAAGGCGGCGGATGTACTCAGTTCTTTACAGCTTATGGTGCAGATAATGCAAAAAATTGATTGTATAAAAGAAATGGGTAAGTTATAATATAGGCGTGGTCAGATGTCTTTTTGGGGATAACAATATTTGTTACAAAAAGGAGAAAGACCAGTGAATACAGAATTGAAAATGAAGTGAAAGCGATTATTGCAGGAAAAGAACCTGCACTTGCATAAAGTTATGTAAGAAAAAGAGCCTTTGAGTTAAAATGACTTGGAGGCTCCTGTTATTTTTCAGTAAGGAGTTAGGAGTAGTAAATGGATATTAATAGACAGCAGAAAGCTCCAATTTATGAGGCACTTGAGGAATTTAAAAAAAGAAGAGTGGTTCCATTTGACGTGCCTGGGCACAAAAGAGGCAGGGGAAACCCGGAACTGGTACAGCTTCTTGGACAAAAGTGCGTGGAACTGGACGTAAATTCCATGAAACCACTGGATAATTTGTGCCATCCGGTTTCTGTTATCCGCGAAGCAGAAGAACTGACGGCAGATGCATTTGGCGCAGAAAATGCATTCCTCATGGTTGGGGGAACGACATCGGCAGTGCAGGCAATGATATTGTCAACCTGTAAGGCGGGCGATAAAATTATATTACCGAGAAATGTCCATAAAAGTGCACTTAATGCACTGGTGCTCTGTGGGGCAGTTCCGGTTTATGTGAATCCGGAGATGAATGCGAAACTTGGGATTTCTCTCGGAATGGAAATAGACCAGGTTGCCAGGGCGATTGAGGACAACCCGGATGCAAAAGCGGTTCTGGTAAACAATCCGACGTATTACGGGATATGTTCAGACCTCCGGGCAATCGTAAAACTTGCTCATTCCAGAGGAATCAAGGTGCTTACAGATGAAGCACATGGGACGCATCTGTATTTTGGGGAAAACCTTCCGGTATGTGGTATGGCAGCAGGCGCAGACATGTCTGCCATCTCCATGCACAAATCCGGGGGAAGCCTTACACAAAGCTCCATCCTTCTTACCGGGAAAGCGGTAAAAGCAGATCATGTCAGGCAGATTATCAATCTGACACAGACAACCAGTGCATCGTATCTCCTTTTATCGAGTCTTGATATTTCAAGAAGAAATCTTGCGTTGCGTGGAAGAGAATCTTTTGCCAGAGTTGCAAAAATGGCAGAATATGCCAGGAATGAAATCAATTCTATTGGCGGTTACTATGCCTATGGACGTGATCTGGTAAATGGAACCAGCATTTACGATTACGATGTCACCAAGCTGTCCGTTTATACACTGGATATCGGGCTTGCCGGAATAGAAGTATATGACCTGCTCCGGGATGAATATGACATACAGATCGAATTCGGTGATATCTGTAATATCCTTGCGTATATTTCCATTGGTGACAGAATTCAGGATATTGAGAGACTCGTAGGGGCATTGCAGGATATCAAGAGGTTATACAGCAGGGACAGGACAGGGCTTTTGTCCGGGGAATATATCAATCCGGAGGTGGCGGTATCTCCGCAGAAAGCTTTTTATGCAGAAAAAAAATCGCTAAGCATAAAAGATTCCGTGGGATGCATCAGTGGAGAGTTTGTCATGTGCTACCCACCGGGGATTCCGATCCTTGCCCCGGGAGAACGGATTACAAAAGAGATTGCGGAATATATTCTGTATGCAAAAGAAAAAGGATGCTCCATGCAGGGAACCGAAGATCCGGCAGTGGAATATCTTCAGGTACTGGCATGAGTGGCAACAGGAGGTAAAGATATGCAAATGTGGTTTTCGGAATATCATACAGTTAATGTAAAACTGGATGTCCGGATAGAGGAGCAGCTTTTTTCGGGGAAAAGTGAATATCAGGAGATAGATGTATTTAAATCCTATGAATTTGGAAAAATGGCAGCATTGGATGGTGAAATTGTTTTTTCCGATGCAGATGAATTTATATATGATGAAATGGTGACCCATGTGCCGATGGCAGTCCATCCCAATGCAAAAAAAATTCTGATTATCGGTGGCGGGGATGGGGGTGTGGCGAAAGAACTCATAAAATACCCGTTTGTTGAAAAGATTGACGTGGTAGAAACCGATAAAATGTTTGTGGATGTATGCAGAAAATTTTTCCCGGAGGTGGCATGTGGGTTAGAGGATCCCAGAATTTCAATGTATTATGATGATGGGCTTAGATTCCTGCGTGGGAAAAATGATGAATACGATCTGATCATCAACGATTCAACAGATCCATTGGGGCATACGGAAGGACTTTTTACAAAAGAATTTTACGGAAGCTGTTATAAAGCTCTCCGGGAGGACGGAATCATGGTGTATCAGCACGGAAGCCCGTTTTATGACGAGGATGAGGCTGAATGCCGGAAAATGCACAGAAAAGTCTACAAGTCATTCCCGATCAGCCGGGTATACCAGGCACATATCCCGACCTGTCCTTCCGGGTACTGGTTATTCGGATTCGCTTCTAAAAAGTATCATCCACTGAATGATCTTGATGCAGAAAGATGGGATGCACTTGGAATGAAAACATGGTACTATACTACAAATTTACACCGGGGGGCATTTATGCTTCCAAAATATGTAGAGGACTTACTCGAAGAGGAAGAAACCCGGTAAAATAAATGATACAGGAGGAATAAAAATGAGCAGATTACTTATTATTGGATGTGGCGGTGTTGCACAGGTGGCAATCAGAAAATGCTGTCAGAACAGTGAAGTTTTCACGGACATCATGATTGCAAGCCGTACCCTGTCAAAATGTGACGATTTAAAGGCAAAACTTGAAGGGAAAACAGCTTCCAGAATTGAGACGGCAAGGGTTGACGCGGACAACGTGGAAGAATTAAAAACACTGATCCGTTCGTACCGGCCGGATGCAGTGCTCAATGTGGCACTCCCTTATCAGGATCTTACGATTATGGATGCATGTCTTGCCTGTGGAGTTGACTATATTGATACCGCAAACTACGAGTGCGAGGATACGCAAGATCCACAGTGGAGGGAAATTTATGAGAAGCGGTGCAAAAAACTGGGATTTACCGCTTACTTTGATTATTCCTGGCAGTGGGCTTATCAGGAAAAATTCAAGGAGGCAGGACTTACCGCAATTCTTGGAAGCGGGTTTGACCCTGGTGTCACATCGGTATTTACGGCATATGCGCAGAAACATTATTTTGATGAAATCCACACCATTGATATACTTGACTGTAATGGCGGAGATCATGGATATCCGTTTGCCACAAACTTTAATCCGGAGATAAATCTTCGGGAGGTATCCGCTAACGGTTCCTACTGGACGGATGGGCACTGGGTAGAAACCGAGCCGATGGAGTGGCGGGCACAGTATAATTTTGACCAGGTCGGAGAAAAAGATATGTATCTTCTCCACCATGAGGAAATAGAATCCCTTGCCAAAAATATTCCGGGTGTGAAAAGAATCCGGTTTTTCATGACGTTTGGACAGAGTTATCTTACACACATGAAATGCCTTGAGGATGTGGGAATGCTCCGGACAGATCCGATTATGGTAGACGGAAAAGAAGTGGTGCCGTTACAGGTGTTAAAAGAACTGCTTCCAGATCCGGCATCACTTGGACCACGGACAGTAGGGAAGACAAATATCGGATGTATTTTTAATGGGATAAAGGACGGAAAAAAGAAATCTATTTATATTTATAATGTATGTGACCATCAGGAATGTTACAAAGAAGTGGAATCACAGGCAGTTTCCTATACAACAGGAGTACCGGCAATGATCGGTTCCATGATGGTTGTGACAGGACTCTGGAAAAAGCCCGGGGTATTCAATCTTGAGGAGATGGATCCGGATCCGTATATGGAGGCACTGAATAAATTTGGTCTTCCATGGAAGGTAGTTGAAAATCCGGTATCCGTGGATTGTTACAAGACAGCAGACCCTTCTGTTCATATGGATTGATGAGCCGGAGGGAAGGATGAAGATTAATGAACTGAAAACTCCCTGCTACGTGATAGATGAGGGAAAACTGACAGAAAACCTGAAGATTTTGCATCATGTAATGCAGAGAACGGGCGCAAAGATCCTTCTTGCACAGAAAGCATTCAGCGCATTTTGTGAATATCCCCTGATTGGAAAATATTTAAGCGGGACGACGGCAAGCGGGCTGTATGAAGCACGGCTGGCACAGGAAGAGATGGGAAAAGAAAACCATGTCTTCTGTCCGGCATATCTGCCGGAAGAAATGGACGAACTGGTAAAAATATGTGACCATATTGTTTTTAATTCCGTTTCCCAGTTTCTGGTTCATAAGGAAAAAATCAAAGAAGCAGCCGCAGGGGTAAGTACAGGACTTAGAATTAACCCGGAGTGTTCTACACAGGAAGGGCATGAGATTTATGATCCGTGCGGTACGGGTTCAAGGCTTGGTGTAACGAGGGCAGAGCTTGACAAAGCCATACAAAACGGTTTTGACCTGTCGCAGATAGACGGGTTTCACTTCCATACGCTCTGTGAACAGAATTCGGATGCCCTGGAAACGACACTTGATGCCGTGGAAAAAAAGTTTGGAGATCTGCTGTACGGACGGAAATGGCTTAATATGGGTGGCGGACATCATATCACAAAAGCCGGTTACGACATGGAAAAACTGGAGGACTGCATCCGGCGCATGCAGGAAACATATGACCTTGAAATTTATCTTGAGCCGGGGGAGGCAGTAGCCCTGAATGCAGGCTATCTTGAGACAACCGTACTCGATATTGTCGAAAACAATGGGATAAAGATACTGGTTCTGGACACTTCGGCGGCATGCCATATGCCGGATGTACTTGAAATGCCGTACCGTCCGCCGCTTAAGGACAGTGGAAAAGCAGGGGAGAAAGCATATACATACCGGCTTTCTTCCTGTACCTGTCTGGCAGGTGATGTGATCGGTGATTACTCATTTGATAAAGCGATAAAAGTGGGTGACAGGCTTACATTCTGTGACATGGCAATTTATTCCATGGTCAAAAATAATACGTTTAACGGTATGCCGCTTCCGGATATCGCGGTTATGGGGGCGGATAAAGAATGCAGGGTAATCAGGAGATTTGGATATGAAGATTTTAAAGGAAGGCTGTCCTAGCCAGGATGGATTTCATATGCCGGCGGAGTATGAACCGCATAAAGGGACAATACTTATATGGCCGAAACGGCCGGGTTCCTGGATATATGGTGCAAAAAAGGCAAGAGAGGCTTTTGCGGATGTCATATGTGCCACTGCGGAATCCGAGACGGTATATCTGCTGGTGGAAGCAGGGGAACTGGATCATGCACAAATGATCATTGAAGCTGTCCGGAAAGAAAAAAACTATCAGAAAAATTATCCGGTCCATTATATGGAAATTGCATCGGATGATGCATGGGCGAGGGATGTCGGACCGACCTTTGTTGTCAATGGGCAGGGGCAGGTACGGGGAATTGACTGGTGTTTTAATGCATGGGGTGGAATCTGTGACGGATTGTATGCAGACTGGGAAAAGGATGATAAAGTAGCGTCCTCTTTTTGCCGGAAGACAGGATATGATCTGTATGATGCGCATCCGTTTGTGTTAGAAGGCGGGGCAATCCATACCGATGGAGAGGGAACCATCCTTGTGACAGAAAGCTGTCTGCTCAGCAAAGGCAGGAATCCGGAACTTTCAAAAGAAAAGATCGGACAGAAGTTAAAGGATTATCTTGGGGCAGAAAAAATCATCTGGATTCCATATGGAATCTACAACGATGAGACAAACGGACACATAGACAATGTCTGTGCATTTACCGCTCCCGGACATGTGGTGCTTGCGTGGACGGAGGATTCCAAAGATCCGCAGTATCCCTTGTCATCTGCAGATCTTGCAATATTGGAAAAAGAGACAGATGCCAGGGGGCGGAAGCTCATAGTCCATAAAGTCCCGGTTCCGGGGAAGCCGGTTTGTATAACGGAATATGAACTTGCTGGTTTTTCCTTTGAAGAGGGGGAGGAGCAGCGAAAAGCAGGGGAGCGGCTTGCCGCAAGTTATGTTAATTTTTATATTACAAATGGAGGAGTACTGATTCCCCAGTTTGGTGATGAGATGGATGCAGAGGCTGTGAACATCATAGGGGGGCTTTTTCCCGGAAGGAAGGTATACCCGGTTTACGCACGTGATATTATTGTCGGTGGTGGGAACATTCATTGTATTACACAGCAGATACCGGCTGATTCCGGGAGGATGGGAGGAGCATGATATGAGAAAAACCACAGTGGCTGCCATACAGATGGGCTGCGGCAGCGATGTAAAAGAAAATATAGAAAAAGCATCGGAACTGATCAGGGAGGCCGCTGCACAGGGGGCGCAGGTCATTCTTCCTCCTGAACTTTTCGAAAGACCGTATTTCTGTCAGGAGAGAAGGTATGAATATTATGGATATGCAAGAACGCCAGAGGAAAATGATGCTGTCATCCATATGAAAAAACTGGCAAAAGAGCTGGAAACGGTGATTCCGGTGAGCTTTTATGAAGCCGGGGATCACAGACAGATGTTCAATTCCGTGGCAGTCATTGATGCCGATGGAAGTGTGCGCGGCATTTACAGGAAAACACATATTCCGGACGACCATTATTATCAGGAAAAATTTTATTTTACGCCCGGTGATACAGGGTTTCGGGCATTTAAAACCAGATATGGGACGATTGGTGTTGGAATCTGCTGGGATCAGTGGTTTCCGGAGACGGCAAGAGGCATGGCACTAAAAGGGGCGGAACTCCTTTTCTATCCAACTGCAATCGGAAGCGAGCCGATACTTGGCTGCGACAGCATGCCGCATTGGAGACGGTGCATGATGGGGCATGCGGCATGTAATCTTATGCCGGTCATTGCTGCAAACAGGATCGGGACAGAAACCGTGGAACCGTGCGCGGAAAATGGACAGCAGAGCTCAGCCCTCACGTTTTACGGTTCCTCTTTTATCACAGACGCAACAGGGGAAGTGACAGAAGAGATGGACAGGGTATCAGAAGGCTTTATCCTGCATACGTTTGATCTGGATGAAATAGAAGAAGAAAGAAGAAGCTGGGGGCTGTTCCGGGACAGAAGACCGGAAATATATTTGAAAGAATAATGACGGCGCGGCTGCACATATGGAAAATTTCTGTCATATGATAAAGCATACCTGAATAAAATGAAAGGATGCAAAAAAATGGCAATATTTACCAATCAGGCACAGCTCCGCTATGGAAACGCTGTAGCCAATTCCAACGTTGCAGTGGGAGAAATCCTTGAGGTACTTGCCGCAACCAAAACTGCGGTACGCAAAACATACGGGCAGAATGACCGTGTCACCTATGTTGTGAGCATAGTGAATTCCGGAAATACAGCCATGACAGGACTGACGGTTGCAGATGATCTGGGGGCATATGCATTTGGCACAGACACACTGGTGCCACTGACGTATGTGGCAGATACCGTGCGTTATTACAGCAATGGAATCTTACAGACCACACCGGCAGTCACGGCAGGACCACCCCTTTCCGTTTCCGGGATCAGTGTACCGGCGGGGGGAAACGTGACCATTGTATATGAGGCAGAAACCAATGCGTTCACCTCTGGCGGCAACCGGCGCAGTGGTGACAGATACATTCGATCCGGTACTTTCGAATCTTGCGGTATCGTATAATGGAACGGCTTGGTCGGATCCTGCAAATTATTCCTACAATGCCACGACCGGTACGTTTGCGACGCAGGAAGGGCAGATTACCGTACCGGCAGCAACCTTTACGCAGGATGCCACAACCGGCGAGTGGACAGTGACACCGGGCGCAGGCACACTTACCGTAACCGGAACAATCTGAGTTTTCTTTCCAGGGGATTACCACGAAATGGGTGGTAATC
>OICH01000483.1_pt1 | contig 16383 bp, 12 predicted proteins | sample 1581271 | NCBI WGS metagenome assembly OICH01 (sample SAMEA3882547, study PRJEB24775) | human gut metagenome | biome: human-associated habitat; feature: intestine environment; material: feces | place: Netherlands | collected 2009/2010 | reverse complement strand
CGATCAGCGCGGTCAGCAGCGCGCGGCGGCGCGGCTTGGTCAGCGCCGAATCGATGACGAACAGATTCTGCATACCGATCGGCGCGACATACGCCAATCCCAACGTCAGCCCTTGGAAAAAGAATCCCATACTCGCCTCTTATCCATCCAAACATATTTGGTTGGTTGTAATCAACCCAGCCAAAACCAACCAAATCGCTCATTTTGTAATCGCAGGAAAAACCTCTATTCTGCGAAAAACAACGTAACCAGTGTCATATTGTATAGGTGTTGCTACAATAGGCAACCAGCCAAAAGCTGAGGTTTGGCTCAGCCAATCGCAGGACGGTCCACTGTCAGAAAGCAGATGCGCCGACCGCGGAAAACGCCGAACCATACCGACACCACCAATGTGAAGGAGCGTCATGGCACGCATCGCGCCGCTGAACATCGATTGGAAACCGGACCGTACCACCGGTGAACCCGTCACCGAACAAATCGTCGGATACATGTGCGAACAGGTGCACAGCGGCAACTGGCCGATTGGCTCGCGTCTGCCGTCGCAACGCGCGCTCGCCGAATGGTTCGGCGTGAACCGGTCCACCGTCATCGCAGCCATCAACGAGCTGTCCGACTACGGCATCGTCGAAGGGCAGCATGGAGCGGGCACGCGAATCGTCAGCAACACGTGGTCGCTGATGCTGCCGGGCGCGCCCGACTGGGCCGATTACGTGGATTCCGGCTTCTTCAAAGCCAACAACGACACCATCCAAGCCATCAACCGGTACGAGTTCACGCCGAACATGACGCGCATCGGCACCGGCGAGCTCGACCCGCGGCTCTTTCCGAAAGCCATGTGGCGGCAGGTGCTCGGCGAGGCGGCGGACGAGATCGAAACGCTCGGCTACCCGCCGCCCGAAGGCCTGCCCGAACTGCGCGAGGCCATCGCGGCGCACATGCGCGCCACCGGCGTCGACTGCACGGCAAGCCAGGTGCTGGTCACATCCGGCGCGTTGCAGGCGCTGCAGATGATTTCGGTGAGCCTGCTGCCGGCCGGCACCACCGTATACGCGGAATCGCCGAGCTACATCAAGTCGCTGCAGGTGTTCCAGTCGGCCGGCATGCATCTGGAAGGCGTGCCGATGGACGACGACGGCCTCAACGTGCAGGCATTGCGCGGCCTGCTGGCGGAAGGGGAGCTTGACGCCGGCCGTCCGGCGCCGCTCAACGCGCGCAACCGCAAAGGCAATGCGATCCTGTACACGATTCCGACCAATCACAATCCGACAGGCGTCACCATGAGCGACAAACGCCGGCATGAACTGGTCGAGCTTTCCGTGGACAGCCGACTGCCGATCATCGAGGACGGCGCCTACCGCGACCTGTATTTCGAGGATGATGCCCCGCTGCCGTCGCTGAAGGCCCTCGATGAGACCGGCATGGTCATCACGCTCGGCAGCGCGTCCAAGTCGCTGGCTCCCGGCTTGCGCATCGGATGGCTGGTCGCCGCCGAACCGATCGTGCAGCGGCTCGCCGACGTGAAAATGCAGATGGACTACGGTGCGAGCGTGCTGAGCCAGTGGACGTTCGCGCGATTCCTCACGAACGGCATGTACGGCGAATACGTGGCCGGCCTGAAACGGGAGCTGCGGCACCGCCGCGACCGCGCGCTCGTTACGCTGCAGGAGAAAATGGACGGCCTCGTCCACTGGAACGTGCCGTCCGGCGGCTTCTACATTTGGATGACCTTCGACCGGCCGATACGCATGAACCGCCTGTTCCAGCTGGCCGCCGAACGTGGCGTGCTGCTCAACCCCGGCGACATCTACGATTTCGCCGCCGACAACTCCCTGCGCCTGAGCTACTCCTACACCACGCCGGAAGAGTTCGCCGACGCAGTGGACGTACTCGCCGCCGTCGCACGCGAGCTGGCGTAGCGCCTGGCGTAGCCCGAGCTTGCGTAACGGCTGGACGGGCTTTGCCTGTCCCGTGAATCTACGACAATATCTGATGGTCTTTTACGAGTAAGAGGAACATCCGTGCAAAGAAGAAACAAGCCAGAAGTGTTGGCCCCCGCAGGCAATTTGAGGGGACTGAAAACCGCGGTCGATTACGGTGCGGACGCCGTCTACTGCGGCGGCAAGGCGTTCGGCATGCGCAGCGCGCCGAAAAACCTGAGCCTCGAGGATTTCGAGGAAGGCGCACGCTACGCCCACGAGCGTGGGGCCCGCGTGTACGTCACCTTCAACGTGCTGCCGCGCAACAACGAGGTGGAAGCCATGCGCGAATACCTCGGCAAGCTGAAGGACACCGGCGTGGACGCGCTGATCGTCTCCGACATCGGCGTGATGCTCATGGCCAAGCAGGTGGCTCCGAACCTCGAACTGCATGTGAGCACGCAGGCCGGCGTCACCAACTACCAGGCCGCCAACGCGTTCTACGAACTGGGCGCACGCCGCGTGGTGCTGGCCCGCGAAATGGACCTGCAGGCCGTGCGCGACATCCGCGCCCGCATCCCCGACGACCTCGACATCGAATGCTTCGTGCATGGCGCGATGTGCATGGCCTTCTCCGGACGCTGCCTGTTCTCCAACTATCTGACCGGCCGCGACGGCAACCACGGCGAATGCGCGCAGCCGTGCCGCTGGAAGTATTCGATCGTCGAAGAGAAACGCCCCGGCCAGTACTTCCCGATCGAACAGACCGCGGAAGGCGCGTACCTGTTCAATTCGCAGGACATGAACATGCTCGCCCACATCGACGATCTGCTTGATTCGGGCGCGACGAGCCTCAAGATCGAAGGCCGTTCCAAGAGCGCCTACTACATCGCCGCCATGACGAACGCCTACAAGACGGCCGTCAACGAATACATGGTCCAGCGCGGCTTCGAAGATGCCGACGGCAATGTGCTGAAGCCGTTCCGCGACCGCGTGATCCGTCCCGGTGACCCGGAATACGGCAAGCCGGACACCGAGGATGCGATCATGGCCAACGCCGATGGCGCGTTCGCCGGCAAGCCCGACATCGACGCCGTTCCCGTTGGGGGCGTGCCGTCCGGCAACGTTTCGGCTGGCAACGTTTCGTCCGGCAATATCGCGATTGGCGAGCCGGACAATCTGAGCTACCACGCACGCAGCACCCGACGCAAGTCGAACACCGCCGCCGAAATACTGCCGGAAGGCTGGCATCACGCCGGTGTACGGCCGGCACCGCATGTCACCCTGCCGGATTGGCTGCTCGACGAGCCCGACAAAGTGGCGCACCGCGACTACTCCACCGGCTTCTATTATCCGGAACACAAAGTGCGGCAAAGCACCGACCGTTCCGCATACTTCCGCGCATGGCTCGTCGTCGGCGAAGTGCTGTCATGGAGTCCGGAAGACGGAGGACGCGTGACCATCATGAGCCGCAACAAGATCGAAGCCGGCCAGGAAGTCGAATTCGTGCTGCCCGGCGCGGCCCCCTTCGCCTACACCGTGCCTGCCGGCGGTTTCCGTGACGCCGACGGCCACTGGGTCGAAGCCATCAACAACCCGGCGCACGTCTTCTCCATGCCGTGCCCGCAGGAGGTGCCCGTCAACGCGGCCATCCGTTCGCGCACGAAAAAGCCGACGCTGAAAGCCGAATAGAAGACGGCAATCGCAAGCAGGCCTTCCAATCGCAAAACCAAGGAAAAACAAGACATGAGCAGCACACAATACGATGACGCGATCCTCGATTCCAACGCCATCGACCCCACTGACAAAAACGGCAACCCGATTCCCGTGACCATTCCGATCATGCTGGCCCCCGGCATCAAAGTCATCTACACCACGCGACTCGGCGGCACCAGCGAAGGCGATTTCGCGCACTTCAACCTCGGCGGCAAATCCGGCGACAAACCGGAACACGTGCTCGCCAACCGCAAGGCGCTCGCCGACGTGCTCGGCGCGAAAATCAGCCTCATCAGCCAGGTGCATTCCGGCGACGCGGTGGACGTGGACGAATCATTCGTCATCAACCAGCCGTTCGGATTCGACGTGTCCGGCACGAAGAAGCCGGAAGACGAGACGGACGGCGAAAACAACGCGACGGGGAATGACGGTGAGCCGACCGTCATCGAAGCCGACGGCCAAGTGACGTCCCGGAAGAACGTGGCGCTCGGCATGTTCGCCGCCGACTTTCTGCCGGTGCTCATGGCCGACCCCGAAGCCGGCGTGATCGGCGCAGCGCACTGCGGCCGTCGCGGTCTGCAGAAAGGCGTGATCGGCGCGACCATCGAGAAGATGGTGTCCAAGGGCGCCCAGCCGGAACGTATCGTCGCCACGCTCGGCCCCTGCATCTGCGGCGACTGCTACGAGGTCGGTGGCGACATCGCCGACGAATTCGATGCGCAGTTCCCGGGAACCTTCACGTTGAGCCGATTTGGCCAGCCGGGCATCGACATCGCCGCGGCCGCCCTGCAGGAGCTTGCCAAAGCGGGCGTGCCGGCCGACAACATCGTCTCATCCCGTCCACGCGTCAACGCGGCCACGCAGTACCTGTCCGAAGACGAGGAACTGGCCGGCATCTGCGCCGCCGATGGCGAAGGCGATCCGAAGCTTTCCGAACGGTTCAACAAGATCCGCCGCAGCCTGTGCACGCTCGAAAACCCGCTGTGGTTCTCGCATCGCCGCGCGTCGCTCGCCAAAAAACAGCATGAAGGACGCATGCTGGCGCTGATCGTACGCGAATAATCACCATACGAGTCATACAAGCCACGCGATTCGTGCGATTCGAGTGATTCGCGTGGCCGCTGTTGCGGATTGCGTGCAGAACCCGCCGCGGAACGGGGTGGCATGCGGCCGCGGCTTTACGGTGGAGCATATGAGTAAGGGAGAGCAGATGCAGGAACAGAAGATGCCGGTCGTGGCCGTGGTGCTGGCAGCGGGATTCGGCACCCGATTCGACGAGAACAACCCCAAGCAGCTGGTGTCGGTGGGCGGCAAGCCAATCGTCTGCTGGAGCATCGAGGCATTCGAAAACAACGACCGCATCAGCGACATCATCGTGGTGGTCAACGAACGTGTCGAAGAGACGGTGAACGAGCTTATCGACGAAGCCGGCTACGCCAAAGTGCGGGCCATCGTTCCCGGCGGCGCCGAACGCGTGGACAGCACGCTCGCCGCCTTGGACCTGCTCAAGCAGGCCGGCATTCCCTCCGGCGCGAAAATCCTCATCCATGACGGCGTGCGTCCGTTCGTCGAGGAGCGGTCCATCGACGGCTGCATCGACAGCCTGGACCAGTTCAATGCCGCCACCGTGGCCTACGCCTCCACCGACACGATTCTGCTCACAGAGGATCTGGGCGACCGCAAGGTGGTCAAATCCGTGCCGGAACGTCCGAACACCTTCCGCGCGCAGACCAAAGCCTACGAACTGGCCGCCGCCGACCCCGACTTCCACCCGACCGACGACACGCGCGTGGTGGTGGACTACCTGCCCGACGAGCCGGTCGCCATCGTGGACGGTTCCGAAACGAACCTCAAAATCACCACGCCATCCGACATGCCGATCGCCGAAGGCATCGCCCGCAGCCTCGACCCCGAACACGCCAAGGAGGAAGCCAAGGCGCGCATGCACGCCGTGTTCGCCGAAGCGTTCTCCCAGATGCACAGCCGTTGATTTTCATCGAACGTTAAGTCCGTCGATGTGTCGGCAGACTTAACGTTCAACGCATTCACCACGTACACTGGAAACCATGCAGCAGATCAACATCGTCATCTCCGGTTTCACGCCCTATGAAGGCATCGACGTCAATCCGGCCGTGCTCGTGCCGGCGGCGGTAGCCAAGCAATGGGCCGATCCGGCGCAATCGCAGGCGATCTCCGAAGAACTGCTGCAGGACATCGCCGTCACCGTCACCAACGTCACGCTTCCGGTGAGCTTCGCCAAAGCCTGGCCCACGCTGCTGGAAGCCATCGAACAGGCCAAGCCGGACATCGTCATCGCCACAGGGCTCAAGCGCACCTCCCGTGGCATTCTGCTGGAACGATGCGCCACAAATCTCATGGATGCGGCCAAGCCGGATGCCGACAACGTGATTCCGCCCCGCCGCCCGATCGACCCGGAAGGTCCGGCCGCGTACTGGACGCGCCTGCCGTTGCGGTCGATACTGCGCGATTTCGCCAAACACGAGATTCCCGCCGCGTTGAGTTCCGACGCCGGTACGTTCGTATGCAATTCGCTGTTCTACCATCTGCTCAACTGGTCGGCGGGCCAGGAACGTCGCATTCTGTCGGGGTTCGTCAGCCTGCCGATCGTCAACGGTCGGCCGCACGAACGTGGACTGTCGATCGAGCAGCAGACCGCTGCGGTCGATGACGTGCTGCGTGAATCGGTACGATACTTCCTGCAACCCTCGTCAAGCGACATTCTGCTTAGCTGAGGACGGCTCCGCTTTCTACGGCACGATTTTCTGCGGCATGTGAGTCATGCGGTTTCGACACGTGGTCGCGGACATACCGCCATACCCCCGACAGACTTTTTCGAACGATTTCTGTGCTCTCTGTGAGAATAATGCATTTCGTCCTGCGTGCCGCCTGCTGACTGAGATAGAGTACTGAACGAGTGCGCGCTGGCAGATGCGCAAAGTGTAGGGAATTCGTGAAAGGAAAAGGGCATGGTTGAGCAGTTCCCAATCGTGTTGAGGGGGTACGACAAGGATCGAGTCGACGAGGCGTTCGCTTCGGCTCAGGAGACGGTGAACCGTCTGCGTGAGCAGGTCAAGGCCGACGACCAGACCATCCTTGAGCTGCAGGCGCAGCTGCAGGAGGAAAAGAACAAGAAGGCCGCTCCGAAGTCCTTCGCGTCACTGGGAGCCAACGCCCAGCAGATGCTCGCCAGCGCGGAACAGACCAGCGCCGAGCTGCTTGAACGAGCCAAGAAGGACGCTTCCGCGGCCCGCGCCACGGTGCAGCTGCAGGCTGAAACACTGCTGAACAACGCCAAAATTGACGCCAAGCGCATCATGGACGACGCCAACGCCAAGGCGGCCAAGGTGCTCGGTGACGCCAAGGACGAATCCGAAGCCATGAGGGCCAATGCCCAGCATGAGGTCGACCAGATGCGCAGCGAGGCCCAGAAGGCCGTGGTGGCGCAGCGTCAGACCGTCGATCTGGAACTGACCAACTCCCGTGAGGAACACGGCAAGCGTCTTGCCGCCGAACGCGCCACGCAGGAACGTGAGATTTCCGACATGCGCACCGAGGCGACCAGCAAGATCGCCGAACAGCGCAAGAACGCCAATGAGGAGATCTCCCGCCTGAAGAGCGAGACCAACGACCAGATCGAATCCGCGCTTGCCGAAGCCAACAAGAAGCTGGCGGACGTGCGCGAGCAGGTGTCCAAGATGATGACCGACGCGCAGCGCCGTGCCGCCGAAATCACCGACACCGCCAAGGCGAAGGCCCAGGAGATCACCGACGAGGCGGAAGTGCACCGCACCAAGACCATCAGCCAGGTCAACGCCGAAGTGGAGCAGATCCGCGCCGACATCTCCGCCCAGCAGGAGGAGGCCACGAAGAAGGTCAATGAGCTGCTCACCGACCTGAACGAGCGTCGCGAGGCCGCCAACAAGCAGGCCAGCGAGTTGATTTCCTCCGCGCAGAAGACCCGTGACGAGGCTGAGGCGTACGCTTCCAGCAAGCGTGACGAGGCGGACGCGAACGCGGCAAGCATCCTCAAGCAGGCCACCGAAGACGCCGACGAGCAGATCAACGAGCGTCGCGAGGCCGCGAAGAAGGAACTGGACGGCGTGCAGCAGCGCATCGCCGACCTGCAGAGCCGTGAGGCCCAGATCACGCAGCGCGTCAGCGAACTGCGTGCCATGTTCTCCAACGCGTTCTCCGGTTTCGGCATGAACGACCTGTCCGTGGTCAACGCCGTCGATGAAGGCGAGCCTTCCGACGCGCAATCTGATGACGACGCGCAGCACGACGATGAGACCGCCGCACCGGCAGACGCCGACACGCAGGATGCCGTCGAGAACGATTCCGCAGCCGAGACCGAGCCGGAAGGCGACGCCGAATCCGCAGACGCTTCGCAGAACAACTGAAACCATAGAAAGGGAATGGATAATGACCGACATCACGCCATTGAGCGGTGATGAACTGAACAAGCTCGTCGACGATTTCGAAGCAAGCGAGCACAATCGCATGGCCATGAACGCCGTCACGGCGGCCGGCAGCGTCGTTTCTCTACCGTCGTGGACAACGGCACCGTCACCCATCAGGACCGTTCCGGCCGTTGCTGGCTGTTCAGCTCGCTGAACGTGGCCCGTTTCGTGGCCAAGCAGAACATGGGTCTCAAGGAGTTCGAGTTCTCCCAGAACTACGCCATGTACTACGACAAGCTCGAACGCGTCAACTACTTCCTGAAGGACGTGGCGGCTCTGGTAGAGGCCGGCGAGCCTGCCGATTCGCGTCTGATGCAGCATCTGCTGTCCGACGTGATGGGCGACGGCGGCCAGTGGACCATGGCCATGAACGTGTACAAGAAGTATGGCGCGGTGCCGAAGGATCTGTTCCCGGAGACCGAATCCTCCAAGAACACCGGTGAGATGAACGTGCAGCTGCGCCGCATGCTGCACACCGCGGTTGCGCATATGTACGCTGATCCGTCCGCGATCGATGCGATCATCGCCGATGCGGTCGCCGCCGGTCACCGTATTCTGACGATTCACTTGGGCGAGCCGCCGAAGAGCTTCGATTGGGAGTGGACCGACAAGGATGGCGAGTTCCACCGCGATGGCGAGATCACGCCTGTCGAGTTCTGGAAGAAGTATGTGGGTTCCGCCGATTTGGAAAGCTATGTCTGCCTGGTGGACGATCCGCGTCAGGAGCACGTCAAGGGCAAGAAGATCGGCATCGAGCATCTGGGCAACGTGGCCGGGGGAGACCCGACCGAGTACCTCAACGTGCCGAACCAGTTCATGAAGGACTGCGTGCGTCAGATTCTTCAGGAACAGGGTATTCCGGTATGGTTCGGCGCTGACTGCCATCCGATGATGGACCGTGAGAACGGCGCGTGGGCCACCGACCTGTTCGAGTATGGCCGCGTGTATGGCGTCGATTTCGATCTGGACAAGGAACAGCGTGTCCGTTTCGGCGATTCCGCGATGAATCACGCGATGGCGTTCGTCGGTGTGGATGTGGATGAGGATGGCCACACCACCCGCCGTTGGCGTGTGGAGAACTCGTGGGGAGACAAGATCGCCGACAAGGGCTACTTCACCATGAGCGACGACTGGTTCACCGAATACGTCTACGAGGTCGCCGTCCCCAAGGCCCTCCTTCCCGCCGAATACCTCAAGGCCCTAGAAGAACCCGCCACCATGCTCCCCGCGTGGGATCCGATGGGCGCATTGGCCAAATAGCGCGCGGAGCGCGCGCTGGCCAATACGCGCCGAGCGAATAGCGGAAGCCCGGTGGGCTTCCGCCGCGAGGGAAAACGCCGACAGGCGTTTTCGAGGCTGCAGGCCTCATCGCCTCAGCCCGGCAGGCCCCATGACGCACGTTTCCCCCAAAAAAAGACCCAACCCGGACTCTCCGTCCGCGTTGGGTCTTTCCTATATCGCTTTCTTCGTCCCACGTCGCCCCCACCCATTCCACCATGCAGTCGCCCATCCCCATATTCCGTCCCCATCCGTTAAGGTAACGACGGTGGCGCTATCGCGCTACGCAAGCATAATGATGCAGGGGAGGAATAGAAGCGATGGCAGGTCTTCGCGGTCCGGATAGTTCGAAGGATGCACAGCTGTTGGATGAGCGCGCCGTGTTTCCGGAGACCGTGGATGTCAATATTCGTCAGCTTGACCCGATTCCCGCTCCCCGATATTTTCTTAAGGAACTTCCGCTCACGAACGAGATGAGCGATCTGGTGTTGAAGTCCCGTCAGGAGATTCGTGACGTGCTGCATGGCCGTGACGATCGTCTGCTGGCCATCGTCGGCCCGTGTTCGATTCATGATCCGAAGGCTGCGCACGAGTATGCGGAGAGGCTTGCCGCCGTCAAGAAGGAGCTTGATGATCGTCTGGTCATCGTCATGCGCGTGTATTTCGAGAAGCCGCGCACCACGATCGGTTGGAAGGGTCTGATCAACGATCCTGATCTTGACGGCCAGTTCAATATTCGCAAGGGCATGTTCATGGCTCGCAAGGTGCTTACCGACGTGCTGGGGCTCGGCTTGCCCGCCGCTACGGAATGGCTTGATCCGATTACCCCGCAGTATATTTGCGATCTGATCAGCTGGGGCGCTATTGGCGCGCGTAATACGGAAAGCCAGGTGCACCGCGAGCTGGCGTCCGGCATGTCCATGCCGATCGGTTTCAAGAACGCTACGGATGGTTCCATCAAGCCGGCGGCCGATTCGTGTTTCGCGGCCGCTTTCGAGCATCATTTCCTCTCCATCAATCTGGATGGTCGTGTGATTTCCGCGGAGACCAAGGGCAATCCCGACTGCCATCTGGTGCTGCGTGGTTCCTCGCATGGTCCGAACTACGATGCCGCTTCCGTGGCCCAAGCGTTGGCGGATCTCAAGGCTTCCAAGGCTTCCGGACCAAGCGAGCATGGTCTGATCATCGATGCCGCGCACGGCAACTGCGGCAAGAACGAGGTGCGCGAGGCCGAAGTGGTCGAAGAAATCGCCGCACGCGTCGCGGCCGGCGAACAGGGCATTCTCGGCATCATGATGGAAAGCTTCCTCAAGGCGGGCAATCAGAAGCCCGCGCCGCTCGACCAGCTGGAATACGGCAAGTCGATCACCGACGCATGCGTGCCGTGGGATCGTACCGAGCAGCTGCTGCACACGCTTGCCGACGCGGTCGACGCGCGTCGCAAGCTTGGCTGATGTTTCTGCACCATCGTTGCTATCCTTGGGAAAGGAAGCGACAAGGAGAGCGAGATCATGCAGCAGCAGCTGAACACGCCTGAGGATTTACGTGCCATTAGGCAGGCCATGGATGAGGGCAAGAATCCGCTGGTGGAGACCGACGTGCCGCGCTGGGAGGACCAGGTGGGCATCAGCCGCATCGTGAACCGCCGCGTGCTGGAATTCGAAGTGTTGCCCACGCCGGCGCAGGTGTTGGGCGACCTGCCGTTGAGCGAGCAGGCGCAGGAGATCGTCGCCTATTCGCGTGATGAGATTCGTGCCTGCCTGTACGGTCAGGACGATCGCCTGCTGGTGGTTGTCGGTCCGTGTTCCGTTCACGATCCGAAGGCCGCGCTCGATTACGCGCGTCGCCTGTCCGCGTTGAAAGGCGAGTTGGATGGCGAGCTGCTGATCGTCATGCGCGTGTATTTCGAGAAGCCGCGCACCACGGTCGGTTGGAAGGGTCTGATCAACGATCCGGATATCGACGGCAGCTGCAATATCAGGAAGGGCTTGCTGTTGGCCCGCCGCACGCTGCTTGGCGTGCTTGACGAGGGTTTGGCGGCGGCCACGGAGTTTTTGGAGCCGACCAGTCCGCAGTATATTTCCGACGCGATTAGCTGGGGTGCGATCGGCGCGCGCAATACGGAAAGCCAGGTGCACCGGCAGTTGGCGTCCGGCCTGTCCATGCCGATCGGCTTCAAGAACGCCACGGACGGTTCCATCAAGGCTCCGGCCGATTCCTGCTTCGCTTCCGCACAACAGCACACGTTCTTCGGCATCGACCATCTCGGCCGCGCCGCCGTGGTCAAAACGCTCGGCAATCCCGACTGCCATGTGGTGTTGCGTGGTTCCTCGCACGGCCCGAATTACGATGCCGCTTCGGTGGCCAAGGCCATGGACACCATCCGCGCCGAAATGCCGGCCGATTCCGCTGCGGCACATGGGCTGATCGTCGACTGCTCGCATGGCAACTCCGGCAAGGACGAGCATCGTCAGGCGCAGGTGGTGCGTGACATCGCGGGCCGTATCGCCAAAGGCGAGCAGGGCATCACCGGCATCATGATGGAAAGCTTCATCGAAGGTGGCAACCAGAAGGCCGCGCCGCTCGACCAGCTCGTCTACGGCAAGTCCATCACCGACAAATGTCTGAGCTGGAACACCACGGAACAGCTGCTACGCGAGCTTGCCCATGCGGTGGCCGCGCGCCGCTGGAAGTGACCGATTCGATTCACTATCCGCGCGATTGCAGAAAATTCGGGAAACGCGAATCGCAATCGCGTAAAACAACACTCAAGACAGCACGTAAGACAGCACGTAAGACAGCACGTAAGACAGCACGTAAGACAGGGAGAGTGCAATGACCGCAATCGCCATCATCGGCGCCATGGATGAGGAAGTCGCCAATATCGCAACGGCACTGAGCAACGTCACCGTCACCGAGGAAGCCGGCGTCAAGGTGACGCGCGGCACCCTCGAAACCAACAAGGGCACCGCCGTCAACGTCGCCGCGACCGTCGGCGGCATGGGCACCGTCAACATCGCCGCCACCACGCAGCATCTGATCGACGCTGACCAGCCGGACGCCGTGATCTTCTCCGGCATCGCGGGCAATCTCAACACGAATCTGCACATCAACGACGTGGTGCTCGGCGGCACCCTGCGCTATCTCGACACCGACATGCGATTGGTGGGACAGTTCAAGCCCGGCACCGCCGACCGGCCCATCGAGGAATACCATAGCGACGACCGTCTGCTCGAACTGGCCGACCAGGCGCTGAACGACTTGAACATTCACCATATCGTCGGCATCATCGCCACCGGCAACTATTTCGTCGATGATCCGCAGAAGGTCGAGCAGGTGATCCGTGAGACCGGCGCGGACGCGGTGGAAATGGAAGGCGCCGCCGTCGCGCATGTCGCCGCCCGCAACGACGTTCCCGCATTGGTGATTCGCGCGCTGAGCGACAACGCGGACACCGACTACGAGGATTTCAAAACGTTCGACATTTCCGAATACGCGGACACCGCCGCGAAACTGACGGTGAACATCGCCAAACGCATGTAGCGTTCATGTGGCGTTGCGAAACGCCTAACGTTGCGAAAAGCCGTTTCCACATCCCGTTTGCCGCATGACCGTCATCATGCATCGTCATATCGGCAAACGGGACATCTCATATTCCGATATGCTGCGTTTCGGAAGATGAACGGCAGGAAAACTTCCGGTGGCGTGAGAGAATCGCATACGCGAAAGCCTCTCCGAAACCGCTAGTCTTAAGGAAGAACTGAGGATTATCGGAAGGTGAACGCATGACGTTGGAGCAGATGCTGGCAACGCCGTCGGTGGTTGCGGCATTGGTGGTCGTGGCCGTGGTCGTGTTCGTCGTGGCGTTCCTGCTTGGCCGCAGACGAGGCTTCCAGGATGTGCAGGACGGCGTCGACCCCAATGATCCGAGCCTGTTCGGAGCTGCGAAGAACGCGTCCCTGTTCGGCCCCCGCGTTCCCGTGCAGTCCACGGAACGCCAGCTGGTGGCCGTCATGCCCGAAGCTTTGGTGGTCGTAGACTCGCTGGCCACGGTCCAATACGCATCCCCGGCCGCGCGGCGCTTCGGCATCATCCACGACCAGGCGATGGCGCTCGCGGAAATCCGCGACATCGTGAAACTGGTCTCCACAGACAGCGTGGTGCGCGAACGCGAACTGACCATCCCCCTGCACGGCCGCACGCGAACGGGCGTGGTGAACACGAACGGCAAAGGCGTCGAAGCCGGCAAGCCGCTGCCCGAAGACACGCTCTACCTGCACGTGCGCGTCGGACAGATCGCCGACAACCTATTTGCGATTTTCATTTCCGACATGAGCGAGCAACGCCGTTTCGAAATCATGCGGCGCGATTTCGTCACCAACGTCTCGCACGAACTGAAAACCCCGGCAGGCGCGATTTCTCTGCTCGCCGAAACGATCGGCGACGCGGCCGACGATCCGGACGCGGTGAAATACTTCTCCGGCCGAATCTCCAAGGAATCCGAACGATTGACGGAACTGGTCCACCGTCTGATCGACCTGCAGAAAGCGCAAAGCGCGGCAGCGATGCTCAACGCGGAACGGCTGTCCGTGCTGTCCGTGGCACGCGAGGCGCTCGCCGAAAACCAGGTCAAGGCCGAATCGAAGCACATCAGCCTGGTCCTGTCCGTGAACGGCCGGCAGGTGCTGGTGCATGCGAACGCCGAGGAACTGGCCAAGGAAGCCGAACAGAACCTGGACGTGTTCGTGGTCGCTGACCATGAGACCATCAAAACTGCGGTGAAGAACCTGGTGGAGAACGCCATCAACTATTCGCCGGAACATACCACGGTGGCCGTCGGCATCGGCATCGAATCCGATAAGGTGGCGATTCGCGTCGTGGACCAGGGCATCGGCATCCCCGCGGCGTCGCTCAGCAGAATTTTCGAGCGATTCTACCGCGTCGATCCGGCGCGCTCCCGGGAAACCGGCGGCACCGGCCTGGGATTGGCCATCACCAAGCATTGCGTCGAGGATTGCGGCGGCACCATCTCCGTATGGTCGCGCGAGGGGGAGGGATCCACCTTCACCATCACGATGCCGCAGGCTTCGGGCGCTGCGGAACCCGACCATCCGGCGGATTCGGCGAATGATAACACCCGTGAAAAGAAACAGTCCGGCCACTCCACCACAACAGAGAATGAGGAGAACCACTGATGACGCGAATTCTGATCGTCGAGGACGAAGAGTCGTACCGTGAGCCGCTGGTCTACCAGCTCACCCGTGAAGGGTACGACGTGTCCGCCGCGGCCACCGGTGAAGAAGGATTGGAACTGTTCACCAAGGGTGGTATCGATCTGGTGCTGCTCGATCTGATGCTGCCCGGTCTTGACGGCACCGCGCTGTGCCGTCGGATCCGCGAGCAAAGCCGTGTGCCGATCATCATGCTGACCGCGAAAAGCGCGGAAATCGACAAGGTCGTCGGCCTTGAAATCGGCGCGGACGACTACATCACCAAACCGTATTCCTTCCGTGAGCTGCTGGCACGCATCCGCGCGGTGCTGCGCCGCAACCAGATGGTCGCCGAATCCGGAGAAGCCGCCGACGACGATATTCCGCTCGTATGCGGTGACATTTCCATGAGAATCGGCCAGCATGAGGTGACGGTCCGCGGCGAGAACGTGTTCTTCCCGCTGAAGGAATTCGAACTGCTGGAATACCTCATGCAGAACAAGGGCCGCGTGATGACCCGCCACCAGCTGATCGACCGCATCTGGGGCTCCGACTATGTCGGCGACACCAAGACGCTGGACGTGCATGTCAAGCGCGTGCGCGCCAAAATCGAGGAGGACCCGGGCCATCCCAAGTATCTGACCACCGTGCGCGGCCTCGGATACAAGATCGATACGCCAAGCGAATGATGATGAAAGGCTTGGTATAGCGCGCATTCGCATCGTGCTTGCAAAGAACGGTGAACGGAAGGAACGTCGAACGGCGAAGGTGTCGTAGACTGTTCATCTTCCGTTCACCGTTTTTGGTTTGGGGCGAGTGAAACGCCCAATAGGCTGGAGATTGTCATGAAGAACGATGGCGACAACAGAAAATCGAAAAATCAGAAACACACGCCATCTGAACGTTGACAGAGGGAAAAGAATAATGCGTAACTCCATTCTCGTACGCTCCATCGCCGCTGTGTCCGGCATTGTGATGCTGGCTTCCGTCGCGGCTTGCGGTGACAACACCACCGCTTCCACCGATTCTTCGGCCAAGTCCGATACCAAGACCGAAACCGTTTCCGGCAACTTCTCCGGCGCTGGCGCTTCTTCCCAGCAGGCCGCCGTCGAAGCTTGGATCGCCGGCTTCCAGGGCACCAACCCGGACGCCAAGGTCGCTTACAACCCGTCCGGTTCCGGCGCTGGCGTGTCCACCTTCCTGACCGGTGCAACCGCATGGGCCGGCTCCGACGCCTCCCTCGCCGATAACGAGGTCGAGCAGTCCAAGAGCGTGTGCGCTTCCGGCACCGCCTTCGACATCCCGGTCTACATTTCCCCGATCGCCGTCGTCTTCAACCTGCAGGGCGTGTCCGGCAAGGGCAAGACCCTGAACATGGACGCCGAGACCATCGCCAAGATCTTCGACGGCAAGATCACCAAGTGGAACGATGACGCCATCAAGAAGCAGAACCCGAAGGTCGATCTGCCTGACCTCGACATCACCGTGGTGCACCGTTCCGACAAGTCCGGCACCACCAAGAACTTCCTGAGCTACGTCAAGGACGCCGCTGGCGACGCATGGAGCTACGACCTCGGCGAGAACTGGCCGAACGAGGTCGGCCAGGGCGCCAAGGGCACTTCCGGCGTGATCTCCACCGTGCAGCAGGCTGACGGCACCATCGGTTACGCCGATGCCTCCCAGGCCGGCGATCTGGGCACCGTGGCCGTGAAGGTCGGCGACGATTACGTCCCGTTCTCCGCTGAAGCCGCCGCCAAGGTCGTGGACGCCTCCCCGCTCGAC
>OICH01000473.1_pt1 | contig 16624 bp, 17 predicted proteins | sample 1581271 | NCBI WGS metagenome assembly OICH01 (sample SAMEA3882547, study PRJEB24775) | human gut metagenome | biome: human-associated habitat; feature: intestine environment; material: feces | place: Netherlands | collected 2009/2010 | reverse complement strand
GTCGCATCGAAAAAACTTATATTTAAAACAATCCCCGCAAATCCGTCCCTTCTGCCAAATCCCAAAGACTCCCAGACCATGCCGTTAACCAGCCATTTCATTGTCCATAAAAAATTCCGCATTGAGATTCAAGTAAAATTCAATCTTTCCATGGTACCGTAGAAAGAAAGGAAAATTATTCCTACAATACCTATTGACATGATAGGAATTAAGGGGTATGATAAACGAAAGTCAAGGGAGGCGGAAACATGAAGCGAAAATTATTTTCAATGGTAAAGAAAATAGCGGTACTGTCCATGGCAGCCATTATGTTGATTGGATGTACCGGATGCGGAAGCAAAAAAAGTCATGTACGGACAATCACCAACGTCTCCTACGATCCGACAAGAGAATTTTATGAAGCATATAATCCTCTGTTTGAGAAATATTATAAGGAAAAAACGGGAAAAGAAGTGGATATTATTCAATCCCACGGAGGTTCCGGTGCACAGGCGCGTTCCGTCGTGGAGGGATGTAACGCCGATGTCGTTACACTGGCACTGGAGCATGATATCACACTGATTGAGCAGACCGGACTGATTGGTAAAGGCTGGGAACAGGAATTTGCTGATGACAGTTCCCCATACACTTCGACGATTGTTTTCCTCGTCCGGAAAGGCAATCCGAAACAGATCAAAGACTGGGACGATCTGGTAAATAAAAAGGTCGAGATCATCACCCCGGACCCAAAGAGCAGTGGTGGTGCCTGCTGGAACTTTTTAGCAGCACTTTCCTATATAAAGGAGCAGACCGATGATGAGAAGGAACAGAAAGCATTTCTGCAGAAACTTTACTCGCAGGTTTCCGTCATGGATTCCGGAGCGCGCGGTTCCACAACCACGTTTGTGGAAAACCAGAAAGGGGATGTGCTGATCGCGTGGGAAAATGAGGCAATTACCACGATGAAAAGTTATCCGGATGAATATGAGATGATTACGCCGAGTGTCAGTATTCTGGCACAACCGAGTGTGGCGATTGTGGATGACAATGCGGATGCCAACGGCACGCAGGAAGTGAGCCGCGAGTACCTGAATTATCTGTACACCGATGATGCGCAGCGGCTGGCGGCAGAGTATGGTTACCGTCCGAGCAATGAATCAATTCTGAAGGAATTTTCCGACCGTTTTGACCTGAATGTGAAATTATATACGATCAAAGATTACGGCGGCTGGAACGAAGCATATAAGAACTATTTTGACGATGGAGCAATGTTTGATGAAATCTACGGCAACGAATAAGACAAAAAAAGTACGTGTGATACCGGGGTATCACCTCACATTGGGAATTACAGTGACAATGCTTTCCCTGATTGTGCTGATCCCGCTGGCATCTGTGATGGTTTCCGCATTAAAACTGCGTCCAGCAGAGTTCTGGTCCCTGATCACGAAGCCGACCGTGCGGCATGCATTTGCGACCAGCATCGGATGTTCGTTTATTGCGGCACTTATAAACAGTGTGTTCGGTGTGATCATTGCCTGGGTGCTTGTAAGATATGAGTTTCCGGGAAAACGTATCCTCGATGGCTGTATTGAGCTTCCGTTTGCACTGCCGACTTCGGTAGCAGGTATCACACTTTCTAAAATGTATTCCGAAAACGGAATCCTCGGGACTCCGCTTGCAAAACTTGGCATCAAAGTATCCTACACACATCTGGGACTGGTCATTGCACTGGTGTTTGTCGGAATTCCGTTTGTCATCCGTGCCGTGCAGCCGGTGCTTGAAAAACTCGACGGACAGTATGAGGAAGCGGCATTTATGCTTGGAGCCAACCGGTTTCAGACCTTCCGCAGAGTGCTTCTGCCGGAGATGATGCCCCCGGTTTTAACCGGATTTGGGCTTGCCTTTGCCAGAGGGATTGGTGAGTACGGAAGTGTCATTTACATATCCGGAAACAGTGCAAGGGAACATACGCAGGTGATCTCCTATGTGATCATGCAGAAGCTTGGGTATATTGATTATGCGAGTGCCACGGCAATCGCGCTGGTAATGTTGATTTTATCGTTTGTTTTACTGCTTGCTGTGAATATCGTACAGATGAAACAGGCAGCCAGAACCAACAATGTGTAAGTACAACGGGAAACCAGCCAGTTTGTTTTAAGAAAGGAAGTTCGTTTTTATGGAACAAAAGAAAAGTACGAAATATATCTTAATAGCCATCAGCGTTCTTTTCATATTTGTTATGCTGATTCTTCCCCTGTTTTCGATTCTCTTCAGTGCATTGAAAGAAGGATTTGCTTTTTACATACAGGCGGTCACAACCGAATATGTGCGTTCGGCTCTTTTGGTTACATTGCTTGCAACTGTGATCGCGGTAGTTGTCAATACGTTTTTCGGAATCATGGCGGCATGGCTTCTGACAAAGTTTTCTTTCCGTGGGAAACAGGTGCTTGCCACGCTGATCGATATCCCGTTTTCGATCTCTCCCGTCATTGTAGGTCTTGCCTTTTTGATGACCTTCGGACGACTCGGCTGGACGTATCCGGCAATCCGGGCGATCAACCAGTTTTTTGGAACAAACATCCGCATTACGTTTGCGTTACCGGGTGTGGTGCTTGCCACAATTTTTGTCACTTTCCCGTTTGTATCGCGTGAGATCATCCCGATCTTAAATGCACAGGGAAAGGATGAGGAAGAGGCGGCGGCGCTTATGGGGGCAAACGGATTTACGATTTTCCGGAAAATTACCCTTCCCCAGATGAAATGGGGACTGATCTATGGTATCATTTTATGTACGGCGCGTGCGTTAGGCGAGTTTGGAGCAGTCAATGCACTCTCAAAGACCAGAGGGCAGACATTTACCCTGCCGCTGGAGATTGATGCCTTATATATGTCGGGGACGGATACTTCCATCACCTCCGCATTTGCAGTATCTTCCATTCTGGTCATTATTGCGGTGATCGTGCTGATACTCAGAAACATTTTTGAATACAGAAGCAAAAACAGTAAAGGGATACAGTAAGGAGTCAGGCTATGTACGTGGAAATGAGAGATATTTGTAAAAATTACGGAAACTTCCGGGCTTCCGACCATGTCAGCTTTGGCATTGAAAAAGGAAAATTAGTCGCACTGCTTGGACCTTCCGGAAGCGGAAAGACCACACTGCTTCGCATGATCGCGGGGCTTGAGACACCAAACAGTGGCGATATCTATATTGACGGGCAGCGTGTCAACGATGTGCCGGCGGCAAAACGAGGCATCGGTTTTGTCTTTCAGAACTATGCATTGTTCCGTTATATGACCGTCTACGACAACGTAGCTTTTGGTCTCGAACTTGCCAAGGTGCCGAAAAAAGAAATCAAAAAGCGCGTGACCGAACTGTTGGAACTGACCGGATTAAGCGGAATGGAAAAGCGTTATCCGAACCAGTTGTCCGGCGGGCAGCGTCAGCGAGTGGCATTTGCCCGCGCACTTGCACCGAATCCGCAGGTACTTCTTCTCGATGAGCCGTTTGCGGCAATCGATGCAAAAGTCCGCACTGAACTTCGCAACTGGCTTCGCGAGATGGTTGTAAAGCTTGGCATTACAAGCATTTTTGTCACCCATGATCAGGATGAAGCCGTCGAGGTGGCCGATGAGATTATCATCACAAACCATGGACATATCGAGCAGATGGGAACACCGATGGAAATTTATAAATCACCGGACACCCCGTTCGTGGCACAGTTTATCGGCCGTTCCTCGATCGTAGAGCATTATGAGCGTCTGCTTGGATTTGATTCGGTCGAGGGCGCAACCCACGCAGTTATCCGTCCAGAATTTGTCCGCATGTCCAGAAGCGAGCCACCGCAGCACATGAGTGCCGCCGAGCGTGGAATCGTAAAAGATGTGATATTCCGAGGAAATCATCTGGATGTTGTCGTTGATGTGGGAGGTATCCCGATCGTCACCGAGCGCTCACTTGAAAAAGATCCGGTAGAGATCGGTGAAAAAGTGTATGTCTTAATCTACCGGCTTTACATATTTGATGAAAACCAGACCTATCTCGTAGAAAATAGAGAGATGCAGGAAGGCGAGGTCTTCTACATTTAATCACAAGGAAGGATTACTTATGAAAATCGAGGGAAAAAAAATACTCCATACGGATGTCCTCATCATCGGCGGTGGCACAGCAGGCTGCTACGCGGCAATGACCATCCGTGAACAATCCGATTATTCCATAATCATAGCAGAAAAAGCCAACATCAAGCGCAGCGGCTGTCTGGCAGCCGGAGTCAACGCGCTCAATGCCTATATCACCAAAGGTCATGTTCCGCAGGATTACGTGGACTACGCCACAAAAGATGCCGACGGCATCGTCCGGCCGGATCTGCTTTTGACCATGTCCGAAGGACTCAACCGTGTGACCGCCAAAATGGAACAGCTTGGTCTGGTCATCTTAAAAGACGAAAACGGCGAGTATGTGGCAAGAGGAAACCGCAATATCAAGATCAACGGCGAAAACTTCAAGCCGCTTCTTGCAGATGCTGTCAGCAAATTAGACGATGTGACCGTCATCAACCAGTTAAACATCACCGATTATCTGGTAAACAATAATAAGATCGAAGGAGCCGTCGGTTTTTCCATTGCAGACGGTACGGCCTACGAGATCCGCGCAAAAAAAGTGCTGATCGCAACCGGAGGAGCCGCAGGACTTTACCGCCCGAACAATCCGGGTTTTTCCCGTCATAAAATGTGGTATCCGCCGTTTAACACCGGAGCCGGATATGCCATGGGAATTGAAGCCGGAGCCGAGATGACCACATTTGAGATGCGCTTTATCGCCCTGCGCTGTAAAGATACGATCGCTCCGACCGGAACGATTGCACAGGGTGTCGGAGCAAAGCAGATCAACGCACACGGAGAAGTGTATGAGACAAAATACGGTCTGACTACTTCCCAGCGTGTGTACGGAACTGTTGAAGAAAATGTACAGGGACGCGGACCATGTTATCTTCGCACCGAAGGCATCTCCGCAGAACAGGATGAATCGCTCTTAAAAGCATACTTAAACATGGCGCCGGGACAGACACTCAAGTGGGTGGAATCCGGGAAAAATCCAAGCGAACAGAACGTGGAAATCGAGGGAACCGAGCCGTACATCGTAGGTGGTCATACCGCCAGCGGTTACTGGGTAGACACCGAACGAGAGACAACGATCCACGGACTCTATGCTGCCGGAGATGTGGCAGGCGGCTGTCCACAGAAATATGTAACCGGCGCACTGGTGGAGGGCGAGATCGCGGCCCATTCCATCGTGCAGAAATTAAACGAAGAACAGGTGGCAGATACGGCGGCTTCTGATGAAGAAGCGGTTCTTGAAAATAAAATTGCCGAGTATGATGCATTTCTCACAAAGCAGGACCCGGCATTTACCGTTGAGGAACTCGAGGAAGCCATGCAGAAAGTCATGGACCAGTATGCAGGCGGAATCGGAACCCATTACCAGTTCAACGAAAAGCAGCTTGCCATGGCGGAAGAAAAAATAAAGAAATTGCAGATCCTTGCAAAAGGACTTGCGGCAGCCGATATGCATGAACTGATGTTTATCTATGAGCTGAAAGAACGCCTGACCGTGTGCCTGACTGTGATCGCACATCTGCGTGCACGCAAGGAGACACGCTGGCACAGTTTCGCGGAGAATCTGGATTATCCGGAGAAGAGTGATGCATGGCTCTGCTATGTAAACTCGAAAAAGAACGGGGACCAGATTACGATGATCCGCAGAGATCTGGTGAAAGGAGGAGAAACCTATGAGCATCGCGATTGATTCCATGAAATGCAGGGCATGTGGAAAATGTCTGGATGTCTGTCCGGGAAGCCTGATCGTGCGCGGCGAAGACAAAAAAGCCGTGATCCGGTATCCGAAGGACTGTTGGGGATGCGCCTCCTGTATCAAGGAGTGTCCGTTTGAGGCAATTTCCTATTACCTGGGTGCCGACATCGGCGGCATGGGAAGCCAGATGACCGTTCATACGGAAGGAGATCTGTTACACTGGCGAATTAAAAAAACAGATGGTACAATAGAAACAATTGTTGTGAATAAAAAGGATTCGAATAAATATTAAGGAGGAAGATCATGAGTCAATTATCTCATCTTGATGCACTCGAAGCGGAAGCAATCTACATTATCCGTGAGGTAGCGGCAGAGTGTGAAAAACCAGTAATGCTTTATTCCATAGGAAAGGACAGTTCGGTAATGCTTCATCTTGCCATGAAAGCATTTTATCCGGAGAAGCCGCCATTCCCATTTTTACATGTGAACACGACATGGAAATTCAAGGAAATGATTCAGTTCCGTGATGAGACGGCAAAGAAACTTGGGATTAACATGATCGAGTATATCAACGAGGACGGTGTAAAGCGTGGCATCAATCCGTTTGATTACGGCAGCCAGTACACCGACATCATGAAGACACAGGCATTAAAACAGGCGTTGAATAAATACGGATTTACTGCAGCATTCGGCGGCGGACGTCGTGATGAGGAAAAATCCCGTGCAAAAGAGAGAATTTTCTCTTTCCGTAATGAGAATCATGCATGGGACCCGAAGAACCAGAGACCGGAGATGTGGAAACTTTATAACTCCAAGATCAACAAGGGTGAGAGTATTCGTGTGTTCCCGATTTCCAACTGGACGGAGACGGATATCTGGGAGTACATAAAGAGAGAAAACATCGATATCGTGCCGGCTGTATTTTGCAGCAAAGCGTCCGGTGATTGAGCGTGACGGACAGATTATCATGGTGGATGATGATCGTCTGAAACTTCGTCCGGGTGAGAAAATTGAATACAAGAATGTGCGTTTCCGTACCTTGGGATGCTATCCATTGACCGGTGGAATCGAATCCAACGCGACCACATTAGATGAGATTATTGACGAGACCTTGAGTGCTGTAGAGTCTGAGCGGACCACCCGTGTCATTGACAACGAGGCAGCCGGCAGCATGGAACGAAGAAAGAGGGAGGGTTATTTCTAAAATGAGCGGATTATTGAAATTTATTACCTGCGGTAGTGTAGACGATGGAAAGTCCACACTGATCGGACATATTTTATACGATTCCAAACTGCTTTACGCAGATCAGGAGAAAGCGTTGGAGCTGGATTCCAAAGTAGGAAGCCGCGGCGGCGCAATCGATTACTCCCTCCTTCTGGACGGACTGATGGCAGAGCGTGAACAGGGTATCACCATTGATGTGGCATACCGTTACTTTACAACCGAAAAGAGAAGCTTTATCGTGGCAGATACTCCGGGACATGAGGAGTACACAAGAAACATGGCAGTCGGTGCATCCTTTGCAGACCTTGCCGTTATCCTTGTGGATGCAAAGCAGGGCGTGCTCGTACAGACCAGAAGACATGCCAGAATCTGTGCACTGATGGGAATCCGTTACTTTGTATTTGCTGTAAATAAGATGGATCTTGTCGATTACAGTGAGGAGCGTTTCAAGGAGATCGTTGACCAAATTCAGGAACTTTCCAAGGAACTGCATTTAGCAAGTGTCAAGATCATTCCGGTATCTGCAACCGAGGGTGACAATGTCACCACCCATTCCGACAATATGCCATGGTACACGCAGGAGCCACTGCTTGCTTACTTAGAGAATATCGATGTGAGCGAAAAGAAGCAGGAAGAAGGCTTCTATATGCCGGTACAGCGTGTCTGCCGTCCGGATCACACGTTCCGTGGTTTCCAGGGACAGATCGAGAGTGGCGCTGTATCGGTCGGTGATACAATCGTGACTCTGCCAAGCAATGAGCATGCAAAAGTAAAGAGCATTTTAGTCGGAGATAAAGATGCACAGACTGCAGATGCAGGCCGTCCAGTTACCATCCAGCTTGACAAGGAAGTGGATGTATCCCGCGGATGTGTTCTCGCAAAAGATACGAAGCTTCCGGTCAGCAAGAAATTTACCGCAACAATCCTCTGGATGGACGATGAGGAACTGACCGTCGGCAAAGATTATCTCGTAAAACTCGGTACACGTACGATTCCGGGTATCTTAAAGAATATCCAGTACAAGATTGATGTCAACACCGGTGAATTTATTCCGGTTGGCCGCCTGCGCAAGAACGAGATTGCGGTCTGCGATCTGGTATTGCAGGAAGAGATCGTCATTGATGCTTTTGCAAAGCATAAGACATTGGGAGAACTGATCCTGATCGATCGTATTTCCAACATGACCTCCGCATGTGGTGTTGTGGAAAATCCAACGCTCGATGAGACGAAAGACTTAAAATGCGCATTTGCCCACGAAAATCTCAAGGCAAACGGAGATATCTTCGAGGAATATTACTATGACCTTGAGGCTATGAATGTCTTTAAGGTACAGCCTTCCGATAAAACTTACACGATCGGTGATGTGATTCCGGTCAAGGGTGAGACGTATCAGTATCCGGACAGCTTTGATGTGGTTGTTCTGCGTGAGCAGGTAGCGGTATCCATCCGTGACCAGAAGGTTACTGCAATTATTCCGCTTGCTGACTTTGCATACAACGATGTGCCTGTCATCAACGGCCGTGGATTTGCAGTTCATGTAACAAGTGCCGCAGATGTGGATGCGTTCAAGAAGGAGCTTTCCGCAGAGGGCAGTGAGATCTCTGAGAACTTCTTTAATAAGTGGGTTGATTTTGAGACTTACCGCCGCATCGTATTTAAGGATGAGCACTGGACAGAATAATCATTTTATTATGAGAATGGAATCCCTGCTGGTTTTAACCAGCGGGGATTTTTTTGATGGAAAAATAAGTGGAAATAAAAGGTTGACAATAGGGTATGATTGCGGTATATTAACTATAACATATTAAACCTATTAGATAAGTATGAATTAGGGGAAATGAAATGGGATTCAACACAGAACTACTACATGGTACAAAAACCGGAGATCCGGTGACCGGAGCCACACTTACCCCGGTGTACCAGTCCAGTGCTTTCTTTCAGCCATCGGCAGAGCAGCATGAGAAGCTGTTTCACAACAAAGCTGCTGGATATTTTTACACAAGAATCAATAACCCGACCATCGCAGCATTTGAAGAACGCATGACGGTTCTGGAAAAAGGTGTGGCATCCGTTGCCTGTGCATCCGGCATGGCGGCAATTACCAATGCCCTTCTGAATATCGTAGGAAGTGGTGATGAGATCATCACAAGCACCAGCCTGTATGGAGGAACGATTGATCTTTACCACGATCTGGAAGCGTTTGGGATTACAACAATTTTTGCAGATACGAATGATCTGGCAGATCTCGAATCCAAGATCACGGATAAGACGAGAGTCATCTTCGCGGAGACGATTGGCAATCCAAAGCTGGATGTGACTGACATCCCGGCACTTGCAGGGATCGCAAAGCGGCACAATCTTCCGCTCATGATCGATAATACGGTAGCTACCGCGTTTCTCGTTCGTCCGCTCGAACTTGGCGCAGACATCGTGATCAATTCCACATCCAAATACATCAACGGCAACAGCAGTGCCATCAGTGGTGTGATCACCGATGCGGGAAGATTCAAATGGGATCTGGAGCGGTATCCGGGCATGAAAGACTATAAAAAGTTTGCAAAATTTGCCTTTACTGCAAAACTGAGAAACGGATTGTTCCGCAACATGGGAGCCTGTATGGCGCCGCAGACTGCATACTATAATCTGCTTGGTATGGAGACACTGGGGCTTCGTATGGAGCGGGCGTGTGACAACGCAATGCAGCTTGCGGCTTATCTGGAAACCATTCCGGGAATCAGCGTAAACTATCCGGGACTTGCATCAAGTCCGTGGAACGGTGTGGCAAAGCAGTTGCTGGATGGAAGATTTGGAGCAATTTTAACCATTCGCGTGGGAAGCAAGGAACGCGCTTTTGCAATCATGAATGCGCTGACCATTCCGCAGATCGTATCCAATATCGGAGATACCAAGACACTGATCGTACATCCGGAATCCACACTGGCGGCACACTCAACCGAGCAGGAAAAGATTGACGCCGCCGTATTTGATGATATGATAAGAATAAGTGTCGGTATTGAGGATATCGAAGATCTGAAGCAGGATTTTACAGCAGCAATCCAAAATACCGCCGGATAAACAAAGAAAAATGCACAAGGTTTAAAGGAGAGAGTAATGGCTGTTGATTATGCTACATTGAAAAAAGGCGGATTTATGCGCCAGAAACAAAAAAATAATTTTTCCCTGCGGCTGGCTGTGGTAGGTGGAAATCTTACAGCAGAGAATTTACAGATTATCGCAAAGGTTGCAGAAAAATACGGAGACGGACACGTACATCTGACTTCCCGTCAGAGTGTGGAAATCCCATTTATCAAACTTGACGATGTAGAAGAAGTTAAGGAAGTGCTGGCAACCGGGGGATGTAAGCCGGGTGTGTGTGGACCGCGTGTCCGTACGATTACAGCCTGTCAGGGATCGGCGGTATGCCCTAGTGGAAATATTGACAGTTATGATATTGCAAAAAAACTGGATGAGCGTTATTTTGCAAGAGAACTTCCGCATAAGTTTAAATTTGGTGTAACCGGATGCCAGAACAACTGCTTAAAGGCAGAAGAAAATGATGTCGGAATCAAGGGTGCATCTATTGTGGAATGGGAGGAAGCAGCCTGCATCAACTGTGGGATCTGTGAGAAGACCTGCCGCGTGGATGCAATCAGCACCGTGGACGGAAAAATCGTTCTCGATGAGGAAAAATGTAACAACTGCGGACGCTGTGTAAAGGCCTGTCCGACCGATGCATGGAAAGCGACACCTGCATTTGAGGTATCTTTCGGTGGACTGTTTGGAAACCGCGTATACAAAGGCGAGAATTATCTTCCGCTTGTGACATCCGAGGAACAGTTATTCCGCATTACCGATGCGGCAATCCAGTTCTTTGATGACAATGCCAATCCGGGAGAGCGTTTCCGCATGACACTCGAGAGAGTGGGACTTGATAAATTTGAAGAGAAGATAAAGGAGGCATACAATGGCTGATTTTACAATTGATGAAACTGTAGATATTACGGATGTGGTCTGCCCGATGACGTTTGTCAAGGCAAAGGTGGCCATGGAAGAGTTAGAGATCGGACAGGTGCTTTCCGTACATATGAATGATGGAGAGCCGGTGCAGAACGTACCGAGAAGTTTCAAGGAAGAGGGACAGCAGGTATTAAAGCTGATCGACAATGAAGATGGAACTTATGACCTTATTGTAAAGAAACTCGAAGAGTAGACAAGAGAGGTTAAGCGCATGGCAGCAAGAGTAAGTAAAGATAATTTTGAAGCGGAGGTTTTGCAGGCTTCTATACCGGTACTGGTGGAGTTTTATTCCGATTCCTGCATTCCGTGCAAACAGATGTCACCGATTCTTGGCGATATCGAAGATGATTATGAGGATCGCTTAAAAGTGGTCAAAGTCAATGCAAATTTTGACGGGGAACTGGCAGAACAGTATTCCGTTATGGTTTCTCCGACCATCCTGTTTTTCAAAGATGGAAAGGAAGCAGAGCGTGTGCGCGGTCTGATTAAGAAACCGGAACTGGAAGAAATTGTGAAAAAATATATTTAGGAGGAGTTACCGATGAAAGTAACAATCGCAGGAAACGTAAAAGACATCAAAGAGGGAACCACGCTGGCACAGCTCGTTGTTGACGAGAAGGTTGAAAATCCGGAATATGTGACCGTTACCGTAAACGATGATTTCGTAGAAAATCACGATCTTGCAAACGTAACATTAAAGGAAAACGATGTAGTTGAATTCTTATACTTCATGGGAGGAGGAAGCTTCTAATGGCATTTACCAATGAACAGATGGAGCGTTACAGCCGTCACATCATCCTGCAGGAGGTTGGTGTGAAGGGACAGAAAAAGCTCCTCAACGGAAAAGTTTTGATTATCGGTGCGGGCGGACTCGGTGCACCGGCAGCAATGTATCTTGCCGCAGCCGGTGTGGGAACCATCGGTATTGTCGATGCAGATGAAGTTGATCTGTCCAACTTACAGCGTCAGATCATTCACGGCACCGCGGATGTAGGAAAAGCAAAGGTAAAATCTGCAAAAGAGACCATGAACGCAATGAACCCGGATGTAACTGTAAATACATACCGTGAGTTCGTTACTTCTGAAAATATTATGGATCTCATTAAAGATTATGATTTCATCATTGATGGAACCGATAACTTCCCGGCAAAATTCTTAATCAACGATGCCTGTGTAATGGCAAAGAAGCCATTTTCCCATGCAGGAATCATCCGTTTCAAGGGTCAGCTCATGACCTATGTTCCGGGAGAAGGACCATGCTATCGTTGTGTATTCAAGAATCCACCACCAAAGGATGCAGTTCCGACCTGTAAGCAGGCAGGTGTCATCGGCGCAATGGGCGGTGTCATCGGATCCTTACAGGCGATGGAAGCCATCAAATATCTGATCGGTGTGGGCGATCTCTTAACCGGAAAGCTTCTGACTTTTGATGCGTTAAAGATGGAATTCCACACGATCAAACTGCCAAAGGCAGATCATAAGTGTGCCATCTGTGGCGATCATCCGACCATCACAGAACTGATTGATTACGAGCAGATCGAGTGCCCGGATCATTGAGGTATCGCGTAAGCGATATCTCCTACGCAAATCGCCTCTGCGAAGCAGACTTTATATGCGATTTGCTCCTTGAAAAGGAGGAAAATTTTATGCTTACCATGAAAAAAGCAGACTATGAAAAAATCTTAGCTCATGCGAAGGAAAACCTTCCGGAAGAGGCATGTGGTCTGATTGCAGGCACCAAAGACGGAGACAAAAAGATCATCGAGAAGGTGTACCTTCTGGAAAATGTGGATCACACCAATGAGCATTTTTCCATGAACCCGAAGGAACAGCTTGCCGCAGTTAAAGATATGCGCACAAACCATCTGGTACCGCTTGGCAACTGGCATTCCCATCCGGAATCGCCGTCACGTCCGTCCGAGGAAGATAAGCGTCTGGCATATGATCCGACGGTCAATTACCTGATTCTTTCCCTGATGGATATGGATCAGCCGGTGCTTAAAGCTTTTGACATTGACAAAGAGAAAAATGTGACGATTGAAGAACTGGTTATTCAGTAAAGGGTATCCGTCTGCGGATAGATTTTCTATCTGGGGTATCTCGCGTAAGCGATATCTCCTATGCAGCTTAGAAATTGCCGAATAGAAATGCTGCCTGTACAATATTGCTGTCAGGCAGCATTTTTCGGTAGTATGGTGCAGAGATTATATTTTTACATGATCAGTAACAAAAATGCCAGACCGTAATAAGTCACAACAGCCACAAGGTCATTGACGGTTGTAATGAGTGGACCGGATGCTACTGCAGGATCGATCTTTATCTTATGGAAAAACATTGGAATCACAGTGCCTACAAGACTTGAGATCACCATTGCCACGAGAAGCGAGATGCCGACGCAGCCAGAGATGCCAAATGCTCCGATCCAGGTGTATCCCTTAAACAGGTGGATGTAGATGCCGAGCAGTGCAAGTGCCATTATACCAAGAATTCCACCATTTAAAAGACCAATTTTCATTTCTTTTACCAGTAAGAAAAGTTTTTGTTTTCCGGTGAGTGTTTCATCCATCAGGACACGGATGGTAACTGCCAGAGACTGGGTACCAACGTTCCCGGCCATGTCAAGCACAAGGGACTGGAAACAGATTACGATCGGAAGCACAGCCACAACATGTTCAAAGACACCTACAACAGAGGAAACGATCATCCCGAGGAACAGCAGGATGATGAGCCATGGGAGACGTTTTTTCATGCTTTGTGCCGTGGTTTCTTTGAGATCTTCTTCGGCGGTGAGACCGGCCAGTTTGGCGTAGTCTTCCCCCATCTCATTGTTAACCATCTCTACGATATCTTCGGATGTAATAACACCGAGCATATGACCGTCCTGCGACAGGACAGGAATGGAATCTTCCGAATAATCCATGATTTTTTCCATGCATTCATCAATTTTTTCGTGATCGGTTACCGATGGATAGGAGCGGACGATAATATCGTCAAGCACATCATGTTTTCTTGCAATAATAAGATCTTTCAGATCAATAGCACCGGCAAATTTCAGGGATTCATCCAGTACATAAATGGTTGAAATATTGTCATTGGTTCCGGCCTGACGTACCAGTTCGCTCATTGCCTGACGGACGGAAAGTCCCTTTGGAATGCAGATGTAGTTGGTTGTCATGCAGCTTCCGATTTCGTCATCGTCATAGGAAAGCAGCATTTTTACATCTTTTATGGCAGCTTTGTCCAGGTTTTCCACGATTTCATATTTCTTTTTATCGTCGAGTGTTTCGAGGACGTCAACGGCATCATCGGAATCCATCAGGGAAACTACTTTGGCGGCATCTTTGACGGAGAGTTCGGAAAAGTAGATTTGTGGTTCATCCAGATATGCGAAGATTTCCGCAATTTTCTGTGACCCCAGAAGCGTATAAATACGTTTCCTTTCTTTTGGAGTCATAACCGTAAGCATATCGGCAATGTCGTTTTCGTGATAATTAGATAAGCATTTTAAGATTTCATGGTCATTCTGTTTGCTTCGGATCAGCTTTGTAAGCTCTAAATATTTCTTGTTCATATGAATTCTCCTTTCCTTGTGTGCAGTCATCATGTGCAACAAAAGCTACATCATGCTGCGGATATGCACAATAGAAAAGGGCTCAGGTATACAGTTTTATATATTCAGGCACAAAAAAAGCACCTACCGGTGCTTTAAACATCATGAATCGGCAAAATTCATTTTCCAGTGAAAACGATAATTTTGCCAGTGAAAAAAGCATCGGTATTCAAATGTCTACTTCGCCCAAAACTATCGCTACTGTCCATGAATTTCACCTCCATTACTCAGATTTTTATGATTGTGGATTTAAATCCTTGGTTATGGTAGCATTTGTAAATGGATTTTTCAACCCTGAATCACGTAAAATTTTTGTAAAAGGAGCATATTTTGTTATTATTGGAGAAAAGAAAATAGCGCATTGTATAGGGGTATGGTAAAATAGGAAAGAATAAAAATGCCATTATTTATGAAATAGATTTTTTTGAAAATCAGGAGGAATAACATGTACGATTTCGTCATTATAGGAAGCGGTCCGGCAGGTCTTTCGGCAGCTGTTTACGCAAAGCGTGCCTGTCTGGATGTGGTTGTTTTAGAGAAAGAGCCGATGGGTGGCGGACAGATGATTTATACGCAGGAAGTTGATAATTATCTGGGACTGCCGGAAACCAATGGGTTTGATCTGGCGCAGAAATTTGAGCAGCATGCAAAAGCACTGGAGGTTCCGTTCATCAGCGATGAAGTAGATAACGTAGAAAAAAATACAGACGGAACGTGGAAAATCACCGGTGCTTCCGGAACCGTCTATGAGACAAAAACGGTATTGCTGGCAACCGGAGCCGGACACCGGAAACTCGGGGTGCCGGGAGAAGAAACACTGGCAGGAGCCGGGGTGTCTTACTGTGCAACCTGTGATGGAGCTTTTTTCCGTAACAAGACAGTGGCGGTTGTCGGCGGTGGAGATGTGGCACTGGAAGATGCCCTGTATCTGGCAGCCGGATGTGAAAAAGTGTATCTGATTCACCGCAGACAGGAACTGCGTGGTACGAAGGTACTGCAGGAACAGGTGGCAAATGAGCCGAAGATCACCTTCCTGCCGGATACCGTGGTGAAAGAAATCTGTGGGGAGCAGATGGTCGATCATCTGGTAATCGCAAACACCGGAACAGGAGAAGAAAAAGAACTGCCGGTCAGCGGTATCTTTATCGCAGTCGGTATGAATCCGCAGACCGATGCGGTGGCTTCTGTGCTGGATTTAGATCATGGCTATGTGCGTGCCGGAGAAGACGGTGTGACGGAGCAGCAGGGGCTTTTTGTGGCAGGAGATGTCCGCACCAAGAAGCTGCGTCAGATTGTGACCGCGGTGGCGGATGGTGCCAACAGTGTGACAAGTATTGTGGAGTATCTCAAAACTTTATAAATTGCTGGTTAACTGCGGGGCTGGGAGCCTTTTGTTTTCAGAGGGACGGATTTGCGAGGAGTCTGTTCTAAATATAAGGTTTCTCTATGCGACGGAAGAAGGGGGAAATTCTCTTTCTACAGAAAAATTTACAAGTCAGCGCCGATGTTGATTTCAGGTTGGTTTGGCAAAGGTTTTACTTTTATGCTATTAACGTTACATGATGGAACTACGGCGCAGTTGTAAATTTGTTCTTCCGAAAGAAATGTCCCCCTTCTTCCTGTGGATTGGAAAACTATAAGTAAAAGAATGATGTCCGCAAATCCTGTCTATGTGACAAATATAAAGGCACCAGAACCAGCAGTTAAAGGGATGCCTCAAAAGCAGCTACGAATCCCATGAACTGGAATAAGCATAAAAATACCCTGTTAAATCACTTGATGATACGACTGGTATCTATAGATAAAAAATTAAAGGTTTAGGTGACAGTTTTCCGAAATTTTAAGGTTTAAAATCAGGAAATGTCACCTATACAGTAAAAATTGTTTCTCCAGATACCGGTTTTTTAGAAAAAGCGGTACCTGGAGAAGCAATTTTTGATCTATAGAGACTTTCCGGTATCTGAATGTTAAATTTTCAATA
>OICH01000423.1_pt1 | contig 18218 bp, 19 predicted proteins | sample 1581271 | NCBI WGS metagenome assembly OICH01 (sample SAMEA3882547, study PRJEB24775) | human gut metagenome | biome: human-associated habitat; feature: intestine environment; material: feces | place: Netherlands | collected 2009/2010 | reverse complement strand
TCGAGAAATATCCTCCAGCATTCATCCTCGGACATCTCCGCTTCCTGATATGCCTGCGCTGCCGCATCCGCCATGTCCTGCATCGCGTAGACCTTCCAGCCGTCCATGATGTTGAGCGCAGAAAACGTCCGCGCATCGAAGTCCAGCTCAAACAGTCCGCTGACCTCGCCGGTGTTCTCCATGCGGTGCTTTGCCAGCGCATGGAACGCCTCGCGGCTGATCTCTTTGCAGTCGTCCGTTGCTTCAAAGAGACTCCGCGCTGGCAGGCGCTGTCCCTGCTGGAGATAATCATGGAGCCGTCTGGCAAGCTGAAAAAACTCCATGCCGGATTCGTTTTGCAGATAGACTTCCGCGCAGTCCTCCGTGATGTGAAAGCCCGCCGTGCTCATACCTGCGCCTCCGATTTCTTTTGCGGTTTGCGCACTGGATCGTCCTGCGTACAGTCGCTGATGTATTCCTGCACAGCGGCCGGCACGACCTTTTCATAGAGTCGCTGGGCCGCCTTTTGCAGCTCCGCTTCCAGCGTCGAATCGCGCTTGGCGATGTAGCGCCGGAGAGCGCGGAGCTTTTCTTCTTCAAATGTGATTTGAATTGTTGCCTGTTTCATAAACTTCTCCATTCTACAAAAAGCAGGCACACGGTTTTTACCATGTGCCTGCTGTGCGTATTTGTTTTATACTGCCCAATGCTGTGCGCCGGTGAGCTGGTCGAGGATCAGCGAACCGACTGTGACCGCATCCTCGATCGTCAGGTAATGCGGCGCGCTCTCATCCAGCAGCAGCCGTCCGGACGCTGGAAATTCCTCGTCTGCGAACCAGACCTTCAGCCATATAGGATAGCGCGGCGCGAAATCGAACCGCGCACAGAAGTCTGCGTTAGACGGCAGGATCTCTGCGCCGAGCGATCTGCACCGCCGTTCCAGTTCCTCCGGCGGCAGGATGCCGAGGTCGCGCCGGACGATCAGCTCCGCGTTACGGTCAAGACCGCCGCCGCGCACCAGCCCGTCCTTGTATTGGGAAAATGTGATTGTCCGGCCGGTCAGCGGCGCACCGTCTGCCAGGTCCAGATAGTGCAGCAATGTCAGCGCGTACCACTTGGAAAGCGGCGGCTGAATCGTGCAGTCCGACAGCCGGACAGTCACGGTCTGCCCAAGTGTTTTCAATGAAAACGAACCGTCTGCATACTGCGCGCCAGCCTTTTCTGCAATATCCTCCGGCGCGTGCTGTGCCAGCCGCTCCTGTGCGACGGCAAGCATAGTTTCAAATTGACGGTTTTCCATACACTCACCTCTGTCCCTATCTTACCATGCTGTTGGGCAGTTTTCAATTGCGCTGTCAGTATGACATTCCGCCCTGCACCTGCTCGTCCGGCATCGGCGCGGCAACAATTTTGTCACCCTCGCGCAGAAACATTTCTGGTTGCCGAAAACGCTCCGCGAATTGCTCGGCAAGTTCGTGCGGCAAGTCGGTGAAATCATTTTGGCCGAGTCCGACGATAAAGAAATTTCCCGCGACGATGTCATAGATATCACCATCCGAATCGCGCAGCGCACGGTTGAGCGGCAGACCGTCCAGCTTTCCGGACTCGCAGCAGACCTTATGTGGTTCACCGCATAAGGTCTGTAATGCGTAGTTTTTTGTAATGTGTAGCAAATTTGATATCTCCTTATAAGCGCTTGATTTACAATGTTTTTCTGTTTACGGATAAAAAATAACTCTCCATAATATTGATACAGCGCAAGCTGAATCATAAAATGGAGGTCATATGATGTTTGAGACGAAACCCGTCCGTATTACGGAATTGGCAAAAGAAACCGAACAATATCTCTTGCAGAAAGGGTGCAAAAAAAGCACACTGGGTGTTTACAAGGCGACATGGCACAAATTCATGGCATTTTCGAGTTCGGATGTTTATTCGCGTACAGCCGCAGAAGTTTTTCTAAAACTCTATTTTGGTGTTGATGTACACTCGGCAATCCAAAAACTGGATTCTCGAATGCGCCATGCTTTAAGGCACATGAATGCTTTGGAAGACTATCTAAATACCGGTGCTGTTCCGCAAAAAAGGATGCGCGGACATTATTTAACTGTGCCCGGACTGTATGAAACGTTCTTCGGTGATTATCTTAGGTTTTGTGCGCAGCAGTATTACTCCGATTCGTGGTTTAGCACTACTCGAAGTGCCCTACGCCTCTTTTTGCTGGCAGTAAATAGACATGGAATACGCAACACTACAGAGATTAATCAAGGAACCATTGGACTTTATTCTGATCTTCTTTTCGGCAACAATGAACTCTGCCAAAACACAAAAAGGCATCATTCAAAGTGCGTATCCATATATCTTCGATGGCTGTTTGAACACGGAAAGATTTCCGAAAATTTTTCATATCTGCTTCCAGATATAAAAAGAACTCCTTCACCATTACCCGATGTATGGGAAGAGACGGATGTCCAAAAGCTGCTCGATGTTATTGATACAGCCAGCCCCATTGGAAAAAGAAACTATGCGATCTTTTTACTGCTCGCCAGAACCGGGTTGAGAATAAGTGATGTCGTCTTACTACGCTTTGAAAATATAGATTGGCGAAAGAATTGTATCAGAATTACTCAGTACAAAACCGGAAAGCCTTTAAGCATACCGCTTAGTGCAGAAATTGGAGAAGCTATTATTGCATATCTGAAATATGGCAGGCCGTCATCTGAAGAAAGTGCTATTTTTCTTAGTCACAACGCACCCTTCCAGCCACTTAATCATCATAACAATTTCAACTCGGAAATCAGGAAATATATGCGCTTGGCAGGGATAGATTTTACTGCCAAGCGCCATTCCGGTGTTCACACATTGAGATCCTCTTTTGCAACAAATATGCTGAAACAGGGAGCCTCTTTGGACAATATATCTCAAATTCTGGGGCACAGCGACATAAATGTCGCAACAAGCTATCTGAGAGTTGATCCTGAGCATCTGCGCCTTTGCGCATTGGGATTGGGGGTGGTGAAATGAGAGATCCGAAATTCAATAGCGCATTTGCCCCTATGATGCGTGCATTTTGTGAAAAACGGGAGCAAGAGGGCTATAACAACAAAAACCAAATATACTATCTTGAAGAGTTTGACCGGTTGATCATGCAATCTGGGTTTGGTAGCATAATCGTCGATTCAGAGTTGATAGAACTGTGGGATTCATATAAGCCGCACCTCTCCAACAGGACAAAAATTTCGCGTCACAATATTATCCGGTCATTTTGCGAATATCTATATGAACACGATCACTGCTCGTTTGTCCCAGATCGAAGTAGGGTAAAAAGCACCTCAACATTCTCTCCGTACATTTTTACTGAAGAAGAAATATCTCGTTTGATCGGTGCAGCGGATAATCTGCCTCAGCGAAAAAATGCGCCGTATAGAGAAATTGTATTACCGGCAATATACCGTGTTTTGTATTGCTGCGGGTTGCGTGTAAATGAGGCATTGCGACTTAGAATAACTGATTGCAATTTCAAAGAAGGCACTTTGTTCGTTAGGAACGGAAAAGGCGGCAAGGATAGAATCGTTCCGATGCACCCCACACTGACTGCATATTTGAGCGACTACCGCTCTAAACTGCCGGGCGATACTGAATGGCTGTTCCCGTCTTCGAGAGGACATTATTCGCGGAGCACGGTGTACGAAAACTTTAGAGAAATGCTTATTCTGTGTAAGATACCGCATACTGGGAAAGGACCGCGCGTTCATGATTTTCGCCATACTTTCTGTGTTCACACTCTTGAAAAGCAGTTGGCAGCAGGGTATGAACCTATGCAGATTATGCCGAGAATGGCCGCATACCTTGGACACAAAAGTTACCGAGAAACGAGTTGGTATATCCATCTTACGATCGTTTCTTTCCCGGAACTGTCTGCAAAGCTCAGCGCTGTCTTCAGTGGAATAATCCCGGTTGTGGAGGACTCAAAAGATGAAGAAAACCGACTTTTCTAAAGCAGTAACCTCTTATTTAGCAGAATATTTGCCCCAGACCTGCGGATTCAGTGACAATACAATCAATTCGTACCGTGATGCATTCAAATTACTGTTACTGTTTTTACAAGAAGAAAAAGGAATTGAAGCTCATAAAATTGAATTGAAGATGATAGGAAGGCAGATAGTATCTGAGTTTTTAGATTGGCTTGAGAATACCAGAAACGCCTCTGTGTCCACACGAAACCAACGCTTAGCAACACTGAAAGCTTTCTCAAAATATGCTCAATACAGGTATCCTGATACCATTACAAACTGTGTGGACATCATTACAATGCGCCCCAAGAAACAGGAAAAACCACTTGTGGCATATTTATCCGAGGAGGAATTATCTGTTCTTTTGAAGCAGCCAAATCCGATGATTCTGCATGAGCTGCGTGACCTTGCATTGATGTCTCTCTTGTATGATACCGGTGCAAGGGTTCAAGAACTTGTGGATCTCACATTGGGAGACATTCGCCTGGCTCACCCCGCAATGGTGATTCTGACCGGCAAAGGTCAAAAAAGTAGACAGATACCGTTGATGAAAGAAACTTGCCGTTTGATGGACAGATATATTTCTCGCTTTCATCCTCCAAAGGCTCCAAAAGAAACCCCGCTTTTTTACAACAGGGACAAGAAGCCTTTGACTCGTTATGGCGTAACCTATATTTTGAAAAAATATGCCAAAAAGGCGGATGCAGCACTTAATTCAAAAAATATCTCTCCACATGTTCTGAGACATACGAAAGCAATGCATTTACTGCGAGCTGGAGTGAATATGATATATATTCGCGATTTTCTTGGCCATGTGGAGATTACTACAACGGAGGTGTATGCAAGAATTGACGCAGAAATGAAACGAAAAGTATTTGAGGAAACAGTACCCAATTATATTCCAGAGGCTGTTATGCCTTGGGAGGAGGATGAAGACCTATTAGAATGGCTAACACATTTTGGGAAAAAGACTTTCTGATTATGTGTAGTTATATGAGCCAGAGTGCTGATTGTTTCATGCACTCTGGCTTTTTGCTACACATAATAAGTAACTACGCATTACAGACCAGCGCGACGGACTGTTCAAAGGGATACACGGCTTGGATATATCCGCCGACGAGAGCCTGCATACTTTGCAGATCGCTGCCAATCTGCATTTCATACGGAGCTTTTCCCGGCTCCACCATCAAGACGTTCATGTTTGTCCTCTCCTTTTCTGTTTGTGATTCTCTCCGGATGTGCTATACTGGGATTACCGGAGGTGATTTTGTGCAGCGGCTTATTTTCCATGTGGACGTCAACAGCGCGTTTTTATCCTTGGAGGCCGCGCGGCGCGTGGCAGATGGAGAACCGGATCTTCGTCTCATTCCTTCTGCCATCGGCGGCGACCGGGACAAGCGCACCGGCGTGATCCTTGCCAAATCCATCCCCGCGAAAAAGTTCGGCGTTACGACCGGAGAGCCGGTTGCTATGGCGCTGCGCAAATGCCCGCAGCTCATTCTGGCGAAGCCGGACTTTGCTCTTTACACCAGAAACTCCAAAGCGTTTATCGCTATCTGCCGCCGCTTCGCGCCGGTCGTGGAGCAGGTGTCTATCGACGAGTGCTTTTTGGATATGACTGGCACCGGTCTTCTGTATCCGGACCCCATCGCCATTGCGCACACGATCAAGGACACGATTCTCTCCGAGCTTGGCTTCACGGTCAACGTCGGCATCGCGCCCAATAAGCTGCTGGCGAAGATGGCAAGTGACTTTGAAAAACCAAATAGGGTTCACACGCTGTTTGCAGACGAAATTCCGCAGAAGCTCTGGCCGCTGCCGGTGGGAGAGTTGTATTCGGTTGGCCGTGCGACGGCGAGCAAGCTGACCGCTTCTCAAATCCGCACGATCGGTGATCTTGCAAAGACCGATCTTTCGCGTGTGCAAAAGCTCGTCGGCATCAAGATGGGAAAGCTCATCCACGATTACGCAAACGGAATGGATTCCTCGCCCGTGCTGGCAGAGCCGGAGGCCGTCAAGGGCTACGGCAACTCTGTGACGCTGGAAGAGGATGTGACCGACACCGCGCAGGCAAACAAAATTCTGCTGGCGCTCTGCGACAGCGTCGCGTCCCGGATGCGCGCGGATGGCAGGAGCTGCTCCTGTGTGACCGTGACCATCCGCGGCAACGATTTTCGCAACAAATCCCACCAGAGAAAGCTCCCAGAGCCGACCGACGTGACCGCCGAGGTCTTCGCGCTTTCCAAAACGCTGTTTTCAGAGCTGTGGGACGGCTATACACCGCTGCGGCTGCTCGGCGTGACGCTGGGCGATGTTTCCGACAATGAGACGGTTCAGCTCTCCATGTTTCAGGATGATCAAAAAGATCGCGCCCGAAAGCTCGACCAGACCGTTGACCAGCTGCGCAGCAAATTCGGTGTAACTGCCATCTCGCGTGGGAGCGTCACAGACGCAACGAAGCGCGTGGGCCGAAAATATAAGGCGCAGTTGGAAGAGGATAAGCCAAAATAATCTCAGTCATAGCTGATGTACGGAATTTTCAGCCAGTGCGTCCAGCGCGCACCTTCGAGCTTGGTTTTGACCACGCCGTACCGCGTGCCCATTGCTTCAACCACCTCGCCATTTCCGATGTAGACACCGATATGCCCGTCGTGCCAGACGGCAAGACCGGGCGTTTCCGGAATGGTGTCAATCGTGCCGGAGACAGTCGCGGAATGATACATCTCATTTGCTGAAATATCCGGCATCCCGTTCGTGTTGTAGACGATTTCTTCCGTCTCGGCATCCAGCCAGCCGTAGCCCTTAATCAAACCGACACAGTCTGTTGTGCGACCACCGACCCACGTCTGGCGAATAAAATCCGCGTTGCCAGCAAGAGCATCTGGATACTGCGCCAGCTTCGCTTCGAACAGGCTTTCTGTCAGCACATGACCGAACGTTCCCCACACATAGCCCCAATGCTCCTGATAGGCGTGGAGCGCATACTGCACCAGATCGTCGGCGTTCTTGCCGGCCGGGTTCGTGAAGCCGGACGTGTCCAGTTCCGTGCTGCCGGTTCCCACACCGTAGTCGATCTGGATCGTGCCGCCCGATGCGCCGCTCCCGTCGCTGCCGTTGGCATTGCCCGCAATCATCGTGTAGATGTGCGCGGCATTTTCTTTATCCCCGTCGGTTATGGTTCTGCCGAGCTTGACTGCAAGATTTTCATACGCTGCCGCCAGCGAGAGGGGGACGGTGGCGGTATAGGGTTCCTCCTGTTCTATAACGCTTCCGTCTTCCAGTTCAACGGTCACGGTTCGTATTCGCTGTTCCGTGATAAAAAAGCAATCCACGAAGCGGTCTGCCGCGCGTTGGCTCGGCGCGGCCTCGCCAAAGCAGAGGGCATAAAAAATCGCCTTGACCTGTATCGGGTCAAGACGATTGCCGTCGGTCATAGTCGCGTTGGCTTCCGCCACCGCCGAATCCAGAAAGGAAAAAGCCGTCTGCATATCTGTGATATGCGTTTGGAACTCGGCAGGCACGTCTTCGCTATATGTCACCCCATAAAAAGAGGCTTCCACAGCGGAATTGTTGTGGTCGGCCCCACCCGCCGTGTTGGAGCAGAGGATGGCTGCGATCAGGATGACCGGCGCGAAGATGGCAACCAGCAGGAAGCCGACGCCCTTGCGCCCCTTTTCGCTGGTCAGCAGTGCGGCGGCAACACGCGCGGCTATTGCGCTCATGCTCATAGCTGCATCCCGCCCATGACCGGCGCGGCTTCCTGCACTCCGTCGTGCTGGGCCAACAGCGCCCGGTCACTTTCAGTCAGCCGGTCTGACAGTCCAGCCGCGTCCATGTACTCTGTCACATTTCCAACCATGCGGCGCAGGAGCTTTTCTTCTCCCTCTGCCTGTGGGCCAAGCCGGATGCGCTGTTCTGCCAGCGCCTGTGCGACCAGCCGCTGTTCGTCCGGAGACAGGTGCAGGGACATCGTTTCTGCTGACGCTGGATCCTCGCCGGCCATCATGTACCGCGCGTGGACGCTGTTGTCACCGCGGAACGCTTTCGTGATCGCAGAGGAAATGAGGGACATCCGATCTATATCCGCGCCGCTTTCGCCCAGCGTTTTGCCAGTCATGAAATGCTCTGTCCTGCGCTGACTGTCCTCGTACCATTCCAGAAACATATCCAGATAGATGCCTTCGCTTCCGCCGTAGTCTGTCCGACAGAAAAAGCCAGCGTCTCTGGGCATCTCGCGTCCGTTTTGCCAACGCCTGTCCAGAAGAAGATACTCGTCCGGCAGATAGCCGACGCTGTCCAACCGAGCTTCCAGCTCGTGAAAAACATCTTCCGCTTTGCGCTGACCGGCATATTTCAACTTGCAGGGATTCTCTGCATCCGGCTCCCAGCGTTCAAATTCAATTTGCTTCATTCGCGCATCCTTCCTTCACCTATTATTTGCCGCCTGCCTTTCCGAACAGCTTTTCCTTGTAGGCCGGTGCTGTGACGAGCAGGTCATAGCGTTCGTTGCCGCATTTGTAGAGACACTCGCCCTTGTGCGGGGCCTGAATAATGTTGAACTCGCTTTCCTCCAGCTGGAGCAGATCCATGAACTCCTTCTTGTTGACCGTACCGCAGTTAAATAGAAACTGATGCGGCGGGATGGAGAACAGCGGCTTTGTCATTTCGCGCACACCGGGGCGGTCAAAATCCTCCACGTTCTGCGATGCCATGAGCATGGCGGAGTTCTTCTTTCGCACGCGCTTCAGCGCATTGCGGATATACTCGACCGCCACAGGGTTGCCCAGCCAGATATAAAGCTCGTCCAGCGCCGCGACCGTGTTGCCCTCGATCAGCAGCTTGTCCGTCATGTAGGACAGCAGATTCAGAAGGATCGTGCTGCGGACGTTGGCTGCGACCTCGTTCAGCCCTTTTACACCGAACACAAGGAATCTGGTCGAGGTCAAATTGCTGTGACCATTGAAGAACTTCGCGTCGGCGCCCTTGCACATGGAGTACAGCCCCAGCAGTACCTGCTGGAGCATCTCCTTTGTGTAGAGCTGCGGCTTCTGCTCGTCAAAATTCAGGTATTCAATCTCGATGTAGTCATAGAATTCAGAAAGGATCGGATAATCCTCTGACTTCATCAGGCTGAAATCCGTTTCTTCTGTAATGCCCCATTCGGTATAAAGACGCATCAAAAGAATCTCGATGGTGTCGATCTGCGCCGTTGTGAAATCCTTATAGCAGCGCAGTACGTCTTTCAAAAACGAAATGTGCTGTGCCAGCCGTGTGAACTGGCGGAAGGCGCTCGGCGCGTCCACATCATACGGGTCTGCGTCGGTATCCCAGCAGCGCGGTTCCAAGAGGTTAATTTTGTATGTTCCTTCGATGATATCCGCAAAGCACCCGCCGACCGCGCGGCACATCTCCCACTGCTCGTGTTCTACGTCCAGCGTGATGATCGACTTTCCAGCCTCCAGAAAATTCAGCAAAAGCAGCTTCATAAGGAAACTCTTGCCCTGTCCGGTATTGCCGAGAATGAGGATGTTGGCGCTGGTCTTGTCTTCGTCGCGCTGGTCGAAGTCTACTACGATGTTGCTGCCGCACTTGTCCTTGCCGATATAAAAGCCTTTCCGGTCTGTCTTGCCGCTGTAATTGAACGGGAACAGATTTGCAACAGAACCAGCAGGCAGCACCCGTTCATATTCTGTTCCGAACGCATTATAGCCGCACGGACTCACGCAGCAGAAGCCCTGCTGCTGGCGCAGCTTCAGCTTGTCCACATTGAGCTTTGCCCGTGTCAGCTCTACCGTGACCTGATTCTGCAAGATTTCAAATTCCGTCTGATCCGATGCGATCAGCTCCATATAGACCGCGCAGTGCATCAGGGATTCCTTGTTGCGGTGCATGGAGCCGACGAGCGTTTTGACATCCTGCAAATTACTCTCGGCCTCGACCGCCTGCTGGATGTTCTGCGTGCTGTTCCGCTTCATGCGGTTGCGGATCTCGGCGTTGTGGACGATCCGGCTTTCCTCCAACGGCGTAACAATGCGCGTATAAACGTGCAGCGTCACGCCGTGCATCTCACCTAAGTGGCGCAGGATGGCTTGATCGTCCGTGGCGGTCGGATATTCCCGCAGTGCCCAGACGCACCGGATGCTGTTGCCGCAGAAATAGCGGTCAAATTCAAATTTGACCAGTGATGGCGCGATCATGTCCAGAAACGATTTCAGCTTTTCTGCTTCCGGATCGGCGCGCTGTTTTTTCTTAAAAAGTGCCATGCTTATCCCTCCAGAAACCGCTGACCGTCGTAATCCTCCATCCGCTCCGAGGTCGTGTTTTCTTCAAAATACAGCGCAAGGATGCGCTTGAGATCCTCACGCCCTGCTCTGCGGACGGGAAGACCGCTCTTGTGCAGGGATTCCTCGATGGTGGAGAGAAGTGAATAGACGGTTTCGCGTTTTTCATCCTTCAGCCGCACGACCAGATAGAACTCCCGCGCCAGTTTCATTTCCACCTGCATCTCGTCCAGATGCTGTCGATCCTGTTCCAATAAGCGCCGGATCTCCGGATTCGTTTCCTGCTGGAGCCGGTCGTGGTAGAACGCGCGGTTCTGCGTAAAAGATTCTCTGGAATTGAGCGCCAGCAGCTCGATGTTTGCCTGTGTGCTCAGCACATTTTTCAGAGCTTCGATTCTGGCATAGATCGCGTTCGCGGGCAGAACACCGAGGTTGGATGGACGGACAATGTAAAAGACCAGATCGCCCGTGTCGGTGGAAATGCAGTAGTCTGTGATCTTCTGAATGCCCATGAGCTGCTGCGTGGACTGCCTGCGTTTATCTTTCTTCTGTTTTTTCATGTCGGGTTCTCCCATTCAAAGATTTGCTGCTCTGTGATATAAAAGCTGACCACGAACGAGAGAAAGTCCAGCACACTCAGTCCGTCCAGATGGATGGACAAAAACGCATACGCCGCCACCAGCACCATGGGCAGAAACAATCCAAGCTGCGTCAGCGCAAGCACCGCAATGAGCAGCCCAATGCCGATGACGGCCAGATCCCGGAGCTGCCAGAGCCAGAGCGTGGCTTTGGCGTTCAGGTTATCAGGGTAAATATAAATACGCTCACCTCCATGAACGAAAAAAGCGCCGCCGCAGAAATCTCTGCGGCGGCGCTGGGTGGTTATTCTTCTGTTTGCGGCTGCGCCGCTTTGAGTTCCTGCACCCGCGCCAGATCGACGAAGTGGGTCGCATAGCTCCGCTCGATCTCCGGGCTGCCGCTTTTACTGAATTGCAGCGGAATGACCGGCTTGTGACCGGTCCCGTTTTTCTTGCGGACACCCCAGCGTTTGTAATAGCAGAGGGATGGTTTCAGACCATGCGCCTGCGCATACACGCGCCTCTGGTGCAGCACAAACGACAGTCGTTTCAGGTTGGCATTGCACACAGCTTCGAGATACCGCACACGCCCGAACCGCCAGTCCTCATATTTCTGTTTCGGCAGGATACCGGTGTCGATGAGCACATCCACCGGCGCGGCATATCCGCGCGTCTGGAGCTGATGGTACATGGAGCTGTGGATCTTGCCGGTCAAGTCTTTCTCATTCATACGCCGCACCTCCTGTCTGCAATTTTAACTATACCACAGCGCGTCCACAAATGCAAAAGCAGAAGCCGCAGGCGATCCCTGCGGCTTCCGGCTGCGCGGTTATTCTTCTTCAGCATCCGTGTCCGGTTCGTCGGGTTCGCCGGCTTCTTCTGTCTCCGGCTGCTCGGCGGGGTCTTCCTCGTCCTGCTCCAGCGCGTCCTCGATCAGTCCAATGATGAACTGCCTCTGTTTGAGGCCTTTTTTCTTGAGGTATGCCTTCAGCCGCTCGAAGAGTTCTTCCGGAAGCTGGATCGCCATGGTTCTCATATCACCTGTCATTTTTGTTCCTTCTTTCATTTTGTAATAATCTGTGATAAGTTGTTCTACGAATTCGCTAAGTGTCTTGCCGGATTGCTCCTGCTCTAGCCGCACACGCGCGTGGAGATCTGCCGGAATCATAGCGCACAAGTTCTTTTTATCTGCCATTGGGCTTCATCCTTTCTATTCTTGATTGCAAAGCAAGCATACTGTAAGCGTCGGAACAAAGCTATTCACAATAAGCAACAAGAAAAGTGTGTAAAATGAAGCATATTACAAGCCAAAAATCTGCATTCATTTTCCCAAGGCATCTGCGATACCAGCCATGATATACTCTGCACATGGCAGTACGATGGCATTTCCGAGCGCAGTATAGCGGTTGGTGCTGCAAATCTCTCTGCCGTCTGCTCCATATTTTGTCCACCCCTCCGGCAGTCCCATGAGACGCTCACATTCTGTTTCTGTTAGAAAGCGAATGCAGCCGCTACTTGGATCATCCTCATACCAAAAGGCAAAAGGATATAGTTCGGATGCTAGAAGAGTGGGAAACGGATCTGTCCGCTTTCCAAAGCTTCGGAGAAACATCCGCTGATCGTGGTGCTTGGCGCCACCGCGCATTCGCAGTCCGGAAAAGGGTTGGACGATGGGTATACGCCGCCCTGCTTCAATAAAATCTCCTCGATCGGCTTCGGCGGCGGACACCCCGCCAGCACTGCACAGATTAAAATTCTGGAACAGTGGGCGGGACTTAAATAATATTTCTCCGGCACGTTGGCCTGTAAAATCTGCCACGAGAAAGATTCTTTGCCTGCGTGCAATTCTGGGGTTTGCCCAATATTGGGCGTCCAGGATGCGCCAGGCGAGATCACATCGTCTCCCTCGCACCATTCCGGCATCTGCCCACTGTCCAGAAGCAGGCATTGGAATTTCGGCGCCCGTGAACGCTCGCAGTACGGCGAGATAATCCAACCGGTTTCCTGATAGCCGAGCTCCGATGACGTTTTCCCAAACAGCGATTGCTGGAAAGCGATTTCCACTGGCATTCCTCATTTCATCAATAATTCGAATTGCCTGATAAAACAGGCTGGATTTTACGCCTTGAATGCCGGATTTGTCACCAATTTGTGAGAAATTTTGACAGGGTGAGCCAAATGTGATTACATCGACTGCTGGAATTTTGCTGCCGGACAGCGCTGTAATATCGCCCAGATGTACCATCTCAGGAAAATGACGCTTCGTAATGGAGATTGCATCCGGCACGATTTCGCTTGCCCAGACCGGCATTATTCCATGTCGGCTTGCAGCCAGAGGGAATACACCAATGCCGTCAAAGAGGCTGCCCATTGTCAGCTCCGGCATTACATTCCTCCAAGCTGCGGTTCCTCACTGTACTGCCGCAGCTCGTCCAGAGACGCTGCCATGAAGTCATGCACCCGCATAGCTCCGCCGAGGAAGTTGGGAGAGGTGTCTTCCGTCAGGTCGATCCGGTCCGCGCCGCCGAAGTCAATAGGCTGCCTGGTCAGCACCGTGCCGCCGTGGTTGACCACTACGAGCGGCGCAATATAGCAGAAATTGCCTGTATCGCAGCTTTCATAGAGGTCATATGCATAAAGGCCCTCCGGCACAGCTTCGCGCGGGATTCTGCCGTTTGAGAAAAGTGCCGGATGATCCAGCACCTCGATCATCTCCAGATCTTCATCTAAAAAGCTCGTATCCATATCTTCACCTCCATCATGCCGCAGCCGCCTTTGCGACGGTTTTTGTGATATTGATCGCCGTTTGTGCGGTATAAACTGCGCTCGATAGGTTCGCTCTGGTTGACGTGTCCAGACCGAACGCGCCCGCAATGCGCGGGATCTCTCCGGCAGAGAGCATCAGCCCCAAGCCGAGCAGGGCGTGTTCATTGAACAGCGTCAACCCCGCGATCAGGATCGTAGCCTGCAAAAAGGCCGTGAGGCAAAGCCCCACGACCTGCTTGCACCACTGATAGAATCCATCCAGATACCCGCGCGGCACAGAAAACATATACAGACTGCCGACTGCGATCTGGATGAGCAGGATGCCGCCGCGCTTCAAGTTTGCAAAGAATACCTTGATGACCGCATACGCCATGAGGATGATGCAGAACAGCACCATGATCGGGCTGGTAACCGAACCGAAGCCGCCGACGTGCGTCGTAGCAAAATCTACGAAGTTTTCAACGGTCAGCTCGTCGATGATATTTCCGGCAACCGTGCCGAAGCTCGCGCCCGCACCACTGATGGCATATCCAAAATTCGCCTGCAAGGACACGCAAAGCTCATAAAGCCTGATCGGTACAACCGTAAAAAGACTGACCGCCATGAATCCCTTGATGAGATTCATGGCTGTTCCTTTGATGTCGGCCCTGCCGGACGAGTATTCCAGCCCGCATTCCGCGCAGGCGACCACGAAGCCGACCGCATACAAAATCCAAGCAAGATACGAGAAAAACAGGACGATGCTCTGCACCCAGCTCATTTCAAACATTTCGGCTCCCATATTGCCCATCTCTGCAAAGAAGTTTGCAAGGAAGCCGATGATCTGCTTGTAGACCCAGTCCATGATCTGCTCCAAAATCGTGTCGGCTACAAAATCCCAGATAAACAAGCCGCGTCACCTGCCTTTCCTTTCTGAATTGATCACAGCCCGACGATGCCCCAGATGTAGGTCGGCGCGGTCAGCGTAAAGACCAAACAAGCAAAGAGGATGGCGGGAGCGGTCCACTCGAACTGCCCGGATTTCCGATAGTCAAAGTATGCGGTACCGAGTTTTACAAAGAAAGCGATGGCTAAAACCATATCAATGACCGGAAAAACCACGTTATCCACAACAGTTTTGATCTGTGTGGACGCTGTGGTCCAGGTGCTTTCAACAGCGGATGCCACATCGCCGCTGCCGGCCGCCGAAGCGACCGTTGCAAACAGCAGGCAGAGCAGTGCGCAGAAAACGAGCAGCTTTCCGCGCTTCAGAATTTTCATCATAAATTATTCCCCCTTCCATTCCAGCACGAATACGACAGACAGGACATCCTGCTCGGTAACGGGCTGCGAGACCGCCGACACGACGGCATCATAGGTGAGCGGCAGTTTTCCGTTCTCTGCAATCGTCCACGGCGAGGTCAGCGAGAACGTTTCTGCATCACCGGTTTTCGTCGTCACAGAATCGTTGATTTTGAAACCAAGCTGTTTCGCATCGACTTTGGCGTGCGCCATATCGGTCGTGTAGGGTACGAGCTGCCAGCCATTCTTCGTGCTGATGCTAACCGAAGATACAACAACTGTGCCGGTAGAAGCATTGATGATCTCCGCGCTGCCCGTGTGAACCTCGCCGCTTTCATCGACAACGAGGGGCAATGTGACCGGAACAGTGACCGAGAAAACCTCGGTGATCTCCCAATGGGCGTAATACGTTTTATCTGCGGTTTCCGTGAAAACGTCATTTTCCGTTACCTGCGTACCGCCGTTCGCTTCGGTAAACCATCCCAAAAAATCTGCATTTTTGCGTGTCGGCTCGATCGGCAGCACCAACTTTTCGCCGTAGGTCTGATTTGTGGTTTCCGTTTTGCCAGTACCAAGATCCCATGTCACGACGTATTGGTTCGCTTCAAACTGCGCATAAAACGTTGTGCTGGCCGTGATCGAGGTGACAGTGTTGTAGAGCTTGCCGCCTGTTTTGGCCGTGTACCAGCCCTTAAAGCTGTGTCCCTTTTTGACAGGGATCGATGCGGGGATTGTCGGCTTGCTGTTCGGCTGAACGGTTTCACTGTACGTCGCTTTTCCGTCAATCGTGCCGCCGTTTGTTCCCGCGTCCCACTTGATCGTCAGGCTGACAGTTGCACCGCAATCGTCGCACTTGCCGTCACCGTTCGCGTCGGTGTGGTCAGCGTATTCATAGCAAGAATCGCCGCAGGCCGAGCACGTCTTGGTGCGCTTATGCTGCGTTTCGCTGTCCGACACCCACGAACCATAGGAATAGCTGTGATTGGCGTAGTCATAGGTCGATGCGCCGCAGCCGGAGCAGGTTTTCGAGCGTCTATGTTGGGTATCACTGTACTTGCTCCATGCACCGGTGGAATAGCTATGATTGCCGTATTCCGTAGTGCTGTATCCGCAAGTGCGGCAGGAGGCCGTGCGACTATGCTGACTGGAGGAAGAATTACTCCATGATCCGTAGCTCATACTGTGCGAAGCGTAGTCATAGTCTGTTGCGCCGCAGTTTCGGCAAGAACCGGTGCGCCGATGCTGGCTGGACGAATACTGCTCCCACGAACCATAGCTGTAGCTGTGGCCGCTTGCATAGATGGTTTCGCTCTTGGTCTGACCGCAGGCGCACGAATAGCTTCTGTAACCATTGCTGGTGCAGGTCGCTGCCTGCTGGCTCTGCAATACCCATGTATGGCTGCCGCAGTCCGGACAAGTACCGGAACCGTAGGCACCCGCACCGTGGCTCTTATAGGTGTAAGTGCCAAGGTACTGGACGTAGTGGCAGGCGTAACACTCGTTATAGTTTGCATGACCGCGAGAGGAATGTGCAACTTCAACGTATGTGCCCTGGAACGAATACTTTCCGCATGAAGGGCAGTTGCCAATGATGGAGCCGGTGGACTGAACAGAGATACCCGGCGCTTTCTTGATGCCGTTGAGTGCAGTGGTGGCGGCGTCTGCGTTCTGATACACGCCGTACAGATCATAAAAATACCGGTTGCTGCGGTTGGAAGCCGCCCAATCATAGGTGTAGAACGGCACCGTTGCCTCTGGGTAGCCGATGATGTAGGCGATATAGAGCGTGTCGCCGGAATCGGCTTCGCGCCAGAACGCATCCTCGCCGATGCTGTTCAGAACCGTTTCGCCGTAGTACATGGTCAGTGTAGAGAGCTTCGGGCAGTTATAGAACGCATGGCGGCCAATGACCGGAGCCAGCGGCAATTCGGCGGTGGTCAACGCCGTGCATCCCTCGAACCAGTACGCAAGGTCGGAGATCGTCAGGGTGCTCATATCGTCATACCAGACTTCCGTGATTTGCTCCCGATAGTCCGCCCACGGCTGGTCGTCTGCGCTTTGGAATACGGGCGCTTCGCCAGAGCCAGAGATCGTCAGCCAGCCGTTACTGTCCAGCTCCCAGCGGATGCCGCTGCTCTGAATTGTGCCGCTGGCAATCGCATCACTGGCCGCAAACGCCGAAATGCTCAGAGATAGCATCATGCAGAGGGTGAGCATCAAAGCTGCAAATTTTCTCATTTTCATGTTTTAACCCTCCTCCATGACGGCAGCAATCGTAAACACGACGGTTGCCGCAGCGACGTTGGTGACAGCCTCGCTTGCGGACACCTTTGCGCGGTAGCGGATGGCAAGCGACTTTTCCGCAGGGATTGCAGGAAATGCGTTTTCTGCCAGCGCCAAAGCGCCTGCGCCTTTTGTGCTGCAACCGTTGATGGACAGCGCAATGCTGTTTTTTCCTGCGCTGAAATCATCATAGTTGCCGATCTCAAACGTGCCAGCCTGAACATCCACTTTCGTCACCTTGATACTGCCTGTTTTGGCAGTATTGGTGATTGCTGCATTATTGGCTGCCACAACATAGCCGTCTACCAGTGAAACCGGCAAACAAGCTGGAACGGTGCAAGAGATCGGAGCAGCCACATTGACCACGGTGAGCGTCACCGGTACACGGGCCTCGGTCGTTTCCGCTGCCGACGCACCCGTAGCCAGTGATAGGATCATTGTCAGTGCCAACAGTAAAGTGATAAGTTTCTTTTTGCTCATCACTGCACCTCCTTGGGCCAGAGGTACGCCGTATGCAAGGTCAGCTCCGTATTCAGCGTGCCGATCTGCTTGCCGTCGCGGAATGCTGCGATCGTGACCGTGCAATCTGTGTTGCCGAACTCCGGCGCTTCCAGCAACGTCAATGTCGAGATGGATTTTCCAGCGGCAAGCTCAAAAGCGTCGGCAATCAAGGTATTGTCCTTGTTGCGGCGAATCTCGATCTTGTAGGTGTCCGATTTGCTGTTGTTGACGAACTCAGCCTTTACGGATTGTTCTCCGACCAGAGCATATAGATGAGCAGGAGCAGTAATATCAATCTGATTGTCCGCGACAATCGCGTTGAGCTGCTTTTGGGCTTCACGCAGTCCGGAAACGTCGTAAAAAATGACTTCTGTTTCCTTGTGCTGCTTGGCTCTTTCTGTAATTCTGACTTTGATTGTGTCAATGACCGCGAGAGTGGAATCTCTGTCATAAATGACCTTGACCGCATCGTCTACGCGGGCTACGACAACAGCGGGCATATTCGTCCCAGCGTTGCAGTACACGGCTTTTGTGCC
>OICH01000417.1_pt1 | contig 18371 bp, 17 predicted proteins | sample 1581271 | NCBI WGS metagenome assembly OICH01 (sample SAMEA3882547, study PRJEB24775) | human gut metagenome | biome: human-associated habitat; feature: intestine environment; material: feces | place: Netherlands | collected 2009/2010 | reverse complement strand
CCCGAACACGGAAGTTAAGCTCGCTTCTGCTGACAATACTTGGCTGGAGACGGCCCGGAAAGATAGGTAGCGCCAACACAACAGCCCCACGACATTTGTCGTGGGGCTGTTGCTTTTTGGTTTACTTTTGGGTCATATGGTAGTGAGCTTTTGCTGAACTTGATTGAACAAAAGCACCCGCAAGGGTGCTTTTTATGGCTGTAAGGGTGCTTTTTATGGCCGTTTTGACTTGCTGAAGTTCCAACCTTTCGGGCCTTTTGGCCAGTTGCTCATGTAGATAGAATAACACAATAATGGGATATATAATAGAACAAAATAGGCGCCAATGAAAAAATAGGCGAAAAGAGTGATAGAATGAGTTGGGGGAAAGATGTAGGCTAAGACCAGCATAGCGATGATCGCAGCCCAATTGAGTGCCCGCAGCGCCTGGAATAGCCGCATATGCCGGGGGGCACCGCAGTATTTCATATGGCTGTAAGGCAGCAGTATGCGATACCACAGAGAGCGCGTTTTATCATATTGGCGTATTTCCCGGTGGCTCATTTTGAACTGATATGCGTCCTCGATTCCGGAGCGAAGTATTCCGCCACATTGCAGGGCAAAGAAAATGAAAACGATACACAGTTTATCTAAGGGCATGGGCGCCTCCTGTTCCTGGTCGGTTATAATTTCGCCCAGCATCCCTCCGCCAGTGAGCCGTATATCGCCGGGCAGGGGAGGGTATACACAAGGGGCTGCAGCGCTGCGGCGGGATCCTCCAGCACATCCGCTTGGTTGATGAACAGCACATCGAAGCCGCCCTCTTTCGCCAGCACCCGGGCGGCAATGGCCGGGGTGATGACCGCCTCCGGGGAGACCTCCGCCAATGATGCGTACAGCTCCGGGCGGTGGGCGGCGTCCTGTATGGGCTGTCCCAGCGCGGAGGCACCGAATACGCAGACGGTGCGGTTTCGTTCCGGTGGCAGTACTGGTTCCCAGGCGGCGTGGGCCTTGGCGGGCAGGCGCTTGGAGCCGTCGGCCTCCACCAGCACAAAGTCCGCGGCGTACTGCCAGCCGGGGAAGTCCGGGGCGGTCAGTTTGCCCTCCGGGTTATAGGACCCGGCGCAGACGATGGGGCTGTGGGCAAAGCCATCACACAGCTCCGCTGCGGTGGCGGCGAAGGGACACCAGTTCGGGCGCATGATGCGGGTGGTGGTGGACACCAGCACCGTGCCGCGGTGGGACAGTTCCTGCGCCAGCACGCGCAGCAGGGAGGTCTTGCCGCCGCTGCCGATCACCGCGGTCAGGCCGGGACGAATCCCCAGCAGTTCCCATAATTCCATGCCTGTCACCACCTTTCATACCTATTGTACCACAGAAATTTCCCGCCGTAAACCTCTTGACAAGGGTTGCTTGTGGTGTTAAACTGTGAAAAGTAAGAAAAGTTATACCAATCCAACCGAAAGGAATGAGGATATGAGCAGAGATGAGCGCTACTTTATGAGCAGCGTCAAGATCGGCCCTAAGGGACAGATCGTTATCCCCAAGGAGGCGCGGGATATGTTCGGCCTGCAGCCGGGAGATACGCTGGTGCTGATGGCGGACAAGAAAAAGGGCCTGGCACTGCAGACCGTGGATAAGCTGAACCCGCTGATGAAGACGGTATTTAACAGTCTGCCCAGCGGGGAAGAGGAGGCGGAGGACGCATGAACGTACTGGAGGTACAGGGCCTGACCAAGCGCTACCCGGCGTTTACGCTGAATGGGGTGTCCTTTGACGTGCCGCAGGGCGCGGTGATGGGGTTTATCGGCCGTAACGGCGCAGGCAAGAGCACCACGCTGAAGTCCATTCTGGGTATGGTACACCCGGACGCGGGTGCGGTCAGGGTATTCGGCATGGACTACGCGGAGAATGAGCGCGCTATCCGGCGTGAGCTGGGCGTGGTGCTGGGGGGGATCGATTTCTATCCCAAAAAGAAGATCAAGACCATCACAGACGTGACCCGCAGGTTTTATAACAACTGGGACGAGGAAAAATACCGCCACTATTTGGAGCTGTTCCATATTGATGAGAGCAAGCGGGTGGATCAGCTTTCCAGCGGCATGAAGGTCAAGTACATGATCGCCTTGGCGCTGAGCCACAATGCCCGGCTGCTGATATTGGACGAACCCACCAGCGGCCTTGACCCGGTGAGCCGCGACGAGTTGACGGAGCTGCTGCGCCGGGTGGTGGCGGATGGTACGCGCAGCGTGCTGTTCTCTACTCACATCACCTCCGATCTGGAGAAGTGTGCCACCCACATTGCCTTTATCAAGGACGGCGAGCTGCAATATACCGGTTCTCTGGACGATTTCCGCACCCACTACAAGGACGTGGGCGCTACGCTGGAGGATATCATCGTGCACGTGGAAAGGAGGCCGCTGGATGAAGACGCTATTATATAAGCAGCTGCGGCTGGTGTGCCACCCCATGACGCCGGTATTCTGCCTGTTCGGCTTCATGGTCATCATTCCAAACTACCCCTACACCGTCATCTTTTTCTATGTGATGCTGGGGCTGTTTTTCACCTTTCTGAATATGCGGGAGCAGAAGGACCTGTACTACACGGCGCTGCTGCCGGTGCCCAAGCGGGACGCGGTGAAGGCCGGCTGTCTGTTCACGGCGCTGATCGAGCTGCTGTCGCTGGCGGTGCTGGTGCCCTGCGCCCTGCTGGCGGTCCGCTTGCAGCCGGGGAAGGACAACCTGGTAGGGCTGGATCCCAATCTGGCGCTGTTTGCCGCCGGGTTCCTGCTGTATGCGGTGTTCAATGCCGTTTTTCTGCCGTCGTTTTACGCGAACGGCTACAAGGTGGGCGTGGCATTTGTCAAGGCGATCATTCCCACCACGCTGGCGATGATCGTGTTTGAGGCGCTGCCCCATGTTCCCGGCCTCATGTGGCTGGACGATATGGACGCGGCCACGCAGGTGCGTCTGCTGCCGTATTTCGTCGCCGCCGTGCTGCTCTACGGCATCGGCACGGTGCTTACGTTCCGGAGGGCGGCGGCGCAGTATGAAAAAGTTGATCTGTGACAGCAACGACCGGCGTGAGCCGGTCGTTGCTTTATTGGATCATCCAGTAGGGAGGCTGAGGAGTTTGCCCCTCGGGTAGGGGAATGACCACGTCTGTCCGCACATCGCCGTACAACGTCTTGTGCTGCGCCATGATATTTTCCAACGGTTCGACAGTTCCACACAGCAGCGCCTGCCAGACCATGCCGCAGGTGGACATGATATAGGCGGGAGTGAACCCATTGCGAATATAAAACTGGATACGCCGCAGACGCAGTGCGTTTTCCGCGTCACTGCCTCCTGGCACAGGAAACTCCGCCTCCGCTACCAGAGGACGTCCCTGCTGCTCCAGCCGCGAAAGCATATCACTGCCCAGCCCTTCATTACGACGAGCGCGTGTGGTTCCCAGATAGTCCAGCAGTACCAGTGGTATTGTCGCATTTTTCCACAGGGCAGCGTAACTCAGCAGCTCATCTTCGTCAAACAGTCCCCATACCTCGTAACGTCCTTCCTCCAGCAGACGGAGAATATCGGGCAGAGGCTTGCGTTCCTGCGGGACAAAAGCCTCGGATAGCTGGTCGTGATACCAGCGGGGGTATTCCTCTGCGGTTAACAGGCGAAAATTCATAGACGTCCCTCCTTCAACAGTCGCTGTATATCCTCCGGCAGGGGCGCGGTCACATCGATGGTTGTGCCGGTGAGGGGATGCATCATCCGCAGGTGATAGCTGTGCAGCGCCGGGCGGGCGATCAGTGCCCGGTCCTCTGTGCCGTAGAGCCAGTCACCGGTCAGCGGGTGACCGATGGCGGCCATGTGGACCCGCAGCTGATGCGTGCGTCCGGTGGTAGGCGTCAGGCGCAGCAGCGCACGGCCCTGAGAGGCCGCCAGCACCTCGTAGTGGGTGTGGGCGGGTTGACCCATGGGGTCGGCCTGCCGCTTCAGCAGCGAGCTCTCAGCACGTCCTATGGGCAGATCAATGTCGCCCTCTGCCGGGGAGGGGATGCCCTCGCACACGGCCCGGTACTCCCGCCGGAAATCGTCCGTGTGCAGCATGGCCATACATCGGGCATGGATGAAGCCGGTCTTTGCCACGGCCATAACGCCGGTGGTGCCGCGGTCCAGCCGGTTCACCGCGTGGAAGCTCTCACTATGCAGATAGTGTGCCGCAGCGCCGGCAATGGTGGCTGTTTCCTCTGTCAGCGCCGCCGGATGCACGGCAATGCCGGCGGGCTTGTTGATAAGCAGCAGGTCTTCATCCTCGTACAGGATATCCAGAGGGAAGTCCACCGGCCGGATGTGGGGGTGTTCTCCCGGCAGATCGGATATGTCCGCCGCCAGCACATCTCCGGGGCACGGCACGAAGCGTACGGTGACGGGCGCACCATTGACGGTGATGGCCTGCCGGAATTTCAACCGACTGAGAAAGCTGCCGGAGATGCCCCACAGGTGCAGCAGCAGCTGTTTTACAGGCTGACCAGCCTCCGCTTCAATGACGGTATGGGTCAGAACACGCATAGACGGCACCTCCTCTTGCTCTTGAATGAAATTAGTATAGCAGAATTTATGGGAATATGGTATACTAACTTCACAAAACGTGAAAGCGAGGGCTTTTTATGGCATCCAAGGTATACTTCGCCGACCTGCGGGCCGACGTGCATGAAAATCTCCAGCAGAAGCTGACCCGCCTGATGAAGACCGCCGGTATGGGCGATATCGACTTTCAGGATAAGTTCGTGGCCATCAAGCTGCACTTCGGCGAGCCGGGAAACCTGGCGTTCCTGCGTCCCAACTGGGCGCGGACCGTGGCGGATTTTGTAAAGGAAAGGGGCGGTAAGCCGTTCCTCACCGACTGCAACACCCTGTACGTGGGCGGGCGCAAGAACGCCCTGGACCACATGGACAGCGCCATGCTCAACGGCTTCAACCCCATGACCACCGGTTGCCAGATCATCATCGGCGACGGGCTGAAGGGCAGCGATGAGGTGGAGGTGCCCGTGGCGGGCGGCGAGTATGTGAAGAACGCCAAGATCGGCCGCGCCGTTATGGACGCCGATGTGTTTATCTCTCTGACTCATTTTAAGGGACATGAAGAGGCAGGCTTCGGCGGCTGCCTGAAAAATATCGGCATGGGCTGCGGCAGCCGCGCCGGTAAGATGGAACAGCACAATGCCGGCAAGCCCCATGTGGCACAGAAGCACTGTATCGGCTGCGGCCAGTGCCGGAAGATCTGCGCCCACGGCGCGCCCATCATCGAAAACGGCAAGGCCGTCATCGACCACGACAGATGCGTGGGCTGCGGCCGCTGTATCGCAGTCTGTCCCAAGGACGCGGTGCGGATCGACTGGGACGAGAGCACCACCAACCTGAACTGCAAGATTGCCGAGTACACCAAGGCGGTGGTGGACGGCCGACCCTGCTTCCACATCTCGCTGGTCATCGACGTATCCCCCAACTGCGACTGCCGTCCCGAGAACGACATGGCCATCGTGCCCAACGTGGGCATGTTCGCCTCCTTCGACCCGGTGGCCCTGGACATGGCCTGCGTGGACGCCGTCAACGCCCAGACGCCCCTGCGGGGCTCCGCCGCCGATGACGCGCACGCCAAGGCCCATGTGCATGACCACTTTCAGCGCCTGCACCCGGACACCAACTGGCGCAGCTGTCTGGAGCACGGCGAGAAGATCGGCATCGGCACCCGGGAGTATGAGTTGATCAAGATATAAAAAGCGGAAAGCCACCCGTCCGGGTGGCTTTCCTTATGTATTTATTCCGCATCATCTGCGGACGTTTCCTCTGAGGCGTTCTCGTCCTCCGGGTCATCGATGTGGGCGAACCACTCCCGGTAGCGGTGCATATCCTTGGCGAACAGCTGCCCGTTGCTGGGCGGTGTGTAGGTGATGGCGTTGGCCCCGGCGGCAATGGTGGACAGGATCGTCTCCTCCGTGGGACCGCCGGTGGCGATAACGGGCAGCTCCGGATAGCGGGCCCGGATCTCTGCCACAATGGCGGGCGTCCTGTCCGCACCAGAGACGTTCACAAAATCGATGCCCGCCGCCAGCTTGCTCTCCAGGTCCACTTTTTCCGACACCATCGTATAGACCACCGGGATCTCCACGGTGGCCTTGATGGCCCGGATGGTATCGTCGTCAATGAACGTGTTGCACACCACGCCGAAGGCGCCCTGGTGCTCAGCAAAAGCGGCGATGTGGGCCGAACGCTGGCCCTTGGTCAGACCGCCGCCTACGCCAACGAACACCGGCACATCGGACACGCCGATAATGGCCTGGGTAATGCCTGCCTGGGGCGTAAAGGGATATACGGCGATGACCGCATCGGCGTTGATGTTCTTAATGATGGCCACGTCGGTGCTGAATACAAGCGACTTGATACGCCGGCCGAATACGCGGATGCCGCTGCATTTGCTGATACAGTGGGGCACGGTCAATGCGTGCTTACGCAGGGTGCCTTCGTAAGTGGGAACGTACTTCTTCACATTGCCTTCCTTTCCAGTGGGTCGTTTTTTCCTTATTGAAAATATTATAGCAGAAAAAGCAACTCATGTAAATAAAAGTGGGCGCATTTTTAACAGTTCGTTAACATTGACTATCGCGGAGAAAAGTGCCGGATAACGACGCTCCGGGACGAAACAGCGGGCCATCCGTCGGATGGCCCGCTGCGCTTATACGTTTGCCAGATAGTCCCGGCACTTGTTGTTGGCTTCCCGGGCCACCAGTTCCTCATCCACAGTGACAAGATGCCCCTGCCGCACGGTGACGCGTCCCTGCACCACGGTGTAGTCCACCGGCCCCCGGACACCCACAGTACCCAGCACAGAGCCGGCGTCCTGATCACAGCCTACCAGCTCCAGCCGGCGGCTGTCGATCATGAACAGATCGGCGCACTTGCCCACGGACAGCTGCCCGATGTCGTCCCGGCCCAGCAGCCGCGCACTGCCCCGGGTGGCCATTTTGAGGATGTCATAGCCGGTGGGAGCCTGACGGCTGGCGTGCAGCCGGTGCAGCAAGAAGGCTACCCGCAGTTCCTCCAGCAGGCTTGAACCGTCGTTGCTGGCGCTGCCGTCCACCGCCAGTCCTACCGGCACACCCAGGGCCAGCATTTCCGGGATGCGGGCCACACCGCTGGCGAGCTTCATGTTGCTGATGGGGCAGTGCGCCACGCCGGTGCCTGTCCGGGCCAGCAGCCGCAGTTCCTCGTCGTTGAAGTGTATGCCGTGGGCAAACCACACATCGTCACCCAGCCAGCCCAGCCGCGCCATGTATTCCAAAGGCCGGATGCCCTCACGCTGCAGCATGAAGTTCTCCTCGTCCTTCGTCTCACACAGGTGGGTGTGCAGCCGAACGTGGTACTGTCGGGCCAGGATAGCGCTCTGCCGCAGCAGCTCCGCCGACACGGAGAAAGGAGAGCAGGGGGCCAGTGCCACACGGCACATGGCGCCGTAGCTGTCATCGTGGTATTTCTCGATACAGCGGACGCTGTCTGCCATGATCTCGTCTACCGTCTGCACCACGCTATCCGGCGGCAGGCCGCCGTCCTTGACGCTCAGGTCCATGCTGCCCCGGCTCATGTAGAGGCGAATGCCCAGCTCCCGTGCGGCGCTGCGCTGTGCGCCCAGCAGGTCACCGCTATGGGAGGGGAACACATAGTGGTGGTCAAAGCAGGTGGTGCAGCCATGCTTCATCAGCTCGCCCATGCCGGTGAGGCTGGACAGCCGGATCACATCCTCGTCCAGGTTTTTCCAGATCTCATACAGGGTCTTTAGCCAGTCGAACAGCTCCATATTCTGTACCTGTGGTAGGTTCCGGGAGAACACCTGGTACAGGTGGTGGTGGGTGTTGACCAGACCGGGGTAGCACAGCATATGGCTGCCGTCGATGACCTCATCGGCGGTGACGTCCAGCGCCGTGCCGATGGACTTGATGAAGCCGTCCTCGCAGTAGATATCCGCGTTTTGCAGGATGCGGTCTTCGTCGTCGCAGGTGACCAGCTGGTGAATGTTCTTAATGAGCAGGGTGGACACGGTAATTCCTCCTTATGGTGATAGATGGGTAGGAAAAAAGAGCAGGCCGCAAAGCGGCCTACTCTTTTCATTATCAGGTCAGCGTTCCTCGCGGAAGTAGGAGAGACCGAGGGACGCAGGGGGCTGATCCTCCCGCTTTTTACGCAGGGACACGATGATCAGCACGATCAGAGTGATGACGTAGGGCAGCATCTTGTACAGCTCCTTGACAGCCATCTGTGCGCCGGTGGGCAGATAGATGTTCAGAATGTACAGACCACCAAACAGGATGGAGGCCAGAATACTGACATTGGGACGCCAGATGGTGAAGATGACCAGCGCGATGGCCAGCCAGCCGCGGTCACCGAAGGCGTTGTTGGACCACACGCCGTTGGCGTAGTCCATGACGTAGTACAGTCCGCCCAGGCCCGCGATCATGGAGCCGATGCAGGTGGCCAGGTACTTGTACTTGGTCACGTTGATGCCGGCGGCGTCGGCGGTAGAGGCGCTCTCGCCCACGGCGCGCAGGTGCAGGCCGGGACGGGTGTGGTTCAGGAAGTAGGACGCGCCCAGGGCGATGATGATGGCCACATAGGCCAAAAAGCCGTAGGACAGGAACAGCTCTCCGAACCAGCCGGTGCTGTCGGCGCCGGGCAACGTGGTCTTGAAGTACAGACTGGTGTTGGCCAGGGCGATGGAGGGAACCTCACTGTTGGTCAGCTTGATGAGGGAGCCACCGAAGAAGTTGCCTACGCCCACGCCGAAGGTGGTCATAGCCAGACCGGTGACGTTCTGGTTGGCGCGCAGGGTGACGGTCAGGAAGCAGTAGAGCAGACCCATCAGCAGGGAGCCCAGCAGGGAGCACAGAATGGGGATCATGATGGCCAGAAAGCCGTTCAGCTGCCCGCCAGCGGCCTGTTCATAGAAGAACGAGCCGATAACGCCGCTGATGCCGCCCACGTACATGATGCCGGGAATACCCAGGTTCAGGTTACCGGACTTCTCCGTGAGGATCTCGCCGGTGCTGCCGAACAGCAGGGGGATACCCTGCATGACCGCGCGGGGGAAGAAGGATACAAAGTCGAAGCCCATCCGTTACGCCTCCTTTTTGCTGCTCTTGCGCAGAGTGACCTTGTAGGTGATGAAGAACTCGGTAGCAATGATGAAGAACAGAATGATACCGGTCAGAATATCCGCGAAGGACTGGTTCAGGCTGAAGGCGGTGGAGATCTCGCCGGCACCGCGATCCATGGTCACCAGCAGCAGGGAGGCGGCGATCATGATGAAGGGGTTGAACTTGGACATCCAGGACACCATGACGGCGGTAAAGCCGCGGCTGTCCACGATGGTGGTGGTCAGGGTGTGGCTGATTCCGGCGGTCAGGATATATCCCATCAGGCCGCAGATCGCGCCGGAGAGTACCATGGTGCGGATGATCACGCGATCCACCTTGATACCGGCATAGCTGGCGGTGCGCTGGCTCTCGCCAACGACGGCGATCTCATAACCGTGCTTGCTGTATGTGAGATAGATATACATCATGCCGGTCAGCAGGGCGACCACCAGAATGGGGAGCAGCTGTGCCTGTCCGCCGATGCGGGGCAGCCAGCCGGCCTCGGAAGCCTGGTTGATGATGCCGATCTTACCGGCGCCTTTGGGCACCTCCCATATGATGATAAAGTAGGAGGCCAGCTGCATGGCGATGTAGTTCATCATCAGGGTGAACAGCGTCTCGTTGGTGTTCCATCTGGCCTTGAAGAAGGCGGGCAGGAAGCCCCATACGGCGCCGGCCAGCAGCGCGGCCGCCAGAGAGATGACGATCAGCAGGAAATTGGAGACCTTGCCGCCCAGCAGGATCATGCAGGTGGTGGTGGCCAGACAGCCGATCAGGGTCTGCCCCTCGGCGCCGATGTTCCAGAAGCGCATCTTGAATGCGGGCGTTACCGCTAAGGAGATACCCAGCAAGACGGCAACATTCTGCCCGGTGACCCAGATTTTACGGGAGGTGCCGAAAGCACCCTTGAGGATCGTGCCATAGACGGCGATGGGATCCTGACCGGTCAGCAGGGTGGTGATCAGTCCGCAGAACACCAGTGCCAGCAGCAGGATACCGCCGCGGATCAGCAGTGCCTTGGGCAGAGGCAGCGCATCGCGCTTGGAAATATGAAAGAGCGAACCTTTTTTATTCATCTGCCTTGCCTCCTTCCACGCGGGTCATCAGCGCGCCCACTTCCAGCTTGTTGGTTTTGCGGCCGTCCACCACGCCGGAGACCTGACCGCCGCACAGCACCACGATGCGGTCACACAGTTCCAGCAGCACGTCCAGGTCCTCGCCCACATACACGACGGCGACGCCCTTCATCTTCTGCTCGGTCAGCAGATTGTAAATGGTGTAAGATGTATTGATGTCCAGACCACGGACAGCGTAGGCAGTCATCAGCACGGAGGGCTGCTGGGCGATCTCGCGGCCCACCAGCACCTTCTGCACGTTACCGCCGGACATACGGCGTACCGGGAAATTCGTGCTGGGGGTGACGACCTCCAGCTCCTGCCAGATGCGCTGTGCCAGCGCCTCAGGATTTTTGCGGTCCAGGAAAATGCTGGCACCCTTGCGCCAGGAGCGGAGCATCATGTTGCCGGTCATGCCCATGGAGCCTACCAGACCCATACCCAGACGATCCTCGGGGACAAAGCTCATGGCCACGCCGCTCTTGCGGATGTCCATGGGATCCATGCCCACCAGATTTTTCTCCTCGTTGGTCTCCGGGGAGATATAGGTCACGGTGCCGGAGCTGACGGGATACAGGCCCGCGATGGACTCCAGCAGTTCACGCTGGCCGGAACCGGCAATACCCGCTACGCCCAGCACCTCGCCGGCGTTAACAGTAAAGCTCACGTTGTCCAAACGCTTGACGCCCAGCTCGTCGAACACGGTCAGCCCCTCGATCTTCAGCCGGGGCTCCACATTCACGGGGGTGGGGCGGTTGATATTCAACGACACGCTGTGGCCCACCATCATGTCGGTCAGGGACTGCTGGTCGGCGTCCTTGGTCAGCACGTCGCCTATGTATTCGCCCTTGCGGAGCACGGCCACCCGGTCGGATACGTCCAGCACCTCGTGGAGCTTGTGGGTGATGATGATGAGGGACTTGCCGTCGGCCTTCATGTTGCGCATGACGGCGAACAGCTTGTCCGTCTCCTGCGGGGTCAGCACGGCGGTGGGCTCGTCCAGAATCAGAATATCGGCACCGCGGTACAGCACCTTGACGATCTCCACGGTCTGCTTCTGGGAAACAGACATATCATAGATCTTCATGTCCGGGTCGATATCAAAGCCGTACTTGTCGCAGATGTCCTTGACCTTTTGACGTGCATTGTTCAGGTCAAGCTTGCCCTCCAGGCCGAGGATGATATTCTCGGTGGCGGTGAACAGGTCGACCAGCTTGAAGTGCTGGTGGATCATGCCGATACCCAGATCGAAGGCATCCTTGGGAGATGCGATGGTCACAGGCTTGTCGTGGACGTAGATCTGCCCCTCGTCGGGGAAATAGATGCCGGAGAGCATATTCATCAGCGTGGTCTTGCCGCTGCCGTTCTCGCCCAGCAGGGACAGGATCTCGCCTTCGTACAGTTCAAGGTTTACATCTTTGTTTGCGATGACCTTGCTGCCGAACCGCTTGGTGATGTTCTCCATTCTGATCGCGCATTTCTTTTCCAAGGCTGTCATCCTTTCTTTCGGCGCAGATGGCTGCAACACCTCGAATACGCCGGGGATAAATTCCATACGACTTATTCTACCATACATGGTGAGCGTTGTAAATCAAAATCAGCAAAAAATTTGTCAGGTATATACAAAGAATGTGAGGTTACACAAGAAAGAGTCATTCTCTTTGTGTAAATCGTCAAAGTCGCGTGTAGGAGGGAAAAAGCAAGAGGTGGGCTGCCTGTGCAGCCCACCTCGTTGTGGTGCAATATGCTGTTGGAAAACCTGGCTATTAGCCGCCGTAGTTGACATCCAGACGGTTGATGCCGTCGATCTCCAGATCGAAGTAAGGAGCGGAACGCTTCTCGGACTCAGCGAAGTAACCGTCATGCACGACCTCGGTGTCGGGGGTGTTATCGCTGTCGGCGTTGACGTCAGCCTGGTAGGAGGTCAGAGTCTCACCCTTCACAGTGAAGGTGGAGCAATCGAACACGTGAATCTCGCCCTTCTCCAGCTTCTCGGTAGCAGCGGCAATGGCCTCGGCAGTGCCTTCGGCGGCCACGGTGGTATTCAGGTCAGTCAGGACCACAGAGTTGGTGGCCAGAGTGCCGGTCCAGTCAACATCGATGGCGGTGCCGTCCATGACAGCCTTGATGGCATACTCATAGTAGGGCGCCCAGTTGATGCGGGAGGAGATGATGTAGGTGTTGGGGCAGGCAGCCTGAGTGGAGCCGTTGTAGGAAACGTTGGGAACACCGGCGTTCTCGCAGGCGGTAGGAGCACCCAGAGAGTCGGCGTGCTGGCTGATCAGCTTGCAGCCGCCCTGGATCAGCTTCTCGGCGCCTTCCTTCTCCAGAGTCTCATCGTACCAGCTGCCGGTGAAGGTCACATCCATGGTGACGGTGGGGCAGACGGACTTGGCACCCAGATAGAAGGAGGTGTAGCCGGAAACCACTTCGGCGTAGGTGAAAGCACCCACATAGCCCATCTTGGCCTCTTCAGCCTTGATCTCGCCGGCATCGATCATCGCGTTCAGCTTCAGACCGGCAGCGATACCGGCCAGATAGCGGCCCTCATAGATGGAGGCGAAGGCATTGTGGTAGTTGGCCAGACCCTCGGTGTGAGCGCGGGTACCGGTGCTGTGGCAGAACTGCACCTCGGGGTTCGCCTTGGCGACCTCGATCATGTAAGGCTCATGACCGAAGCTGTCGGCAAAGATGATGTTGCAGCCGGCATCCACCAGATCAGCGGCGACCTCGGCGCACTGCTCGGTCTCACCCACGTTGGTCTTGATGAAGTAATCCTCATTCTCGACCAGACCCAGGTTGGCGCAGGCTTCCTTGGCGGCATCGATGAAGTTCTTGTCATAGGTGGAGTTTTCATCATGCAGGGTGATGAAGCCGACCTTGACCTTGGCAGCGGTAGCATCACCGTCGCCGTTGCCCTGAGTGTCGTCCTTCTTCTCACCGCAGGCCACCAGGCTCAGAGCCATGACCAGGGCGAGGAGCATTGCAAGGAACTTTTTCATTCTTGTTTTCCTCCTTAAAATATGTGACGCACGCCTGAAAGTAAGGCAAATTTTGACGTGCGTTTGAACAACGGGCGTCCAGCCCGGTATTCACGCAACTCATAAGAACGTGGGTATTATACAGGATTTCACCGCCGATTTCAACAGAAAATGTGAATTACGGCAAAATTTCTTTGTGACGCACAAAAAATCTTTGTAAATCTTGTGCAGTATGCGGCATTTGATAGAAATTTCCCGTTCCGAAATACCCGTTCCATATGGCAGGGATAAGCGCGTTACTGATGAATACGGGTGCCGGTCTTGCCCTCGATACCGTCCTTGGCCTTTTCGAGCAGGGTGATAAGGGCGGTACGGCCGGCCTTGGACTCGGCGAACTTCACCGCGGCCTGGACCTTGGGCAGCATGGAGCCCTTGGCAAACTGGTTCTCCTCCATGTACTTGTAGGCTTCGGCGGGGGTCAGATCGTCCAGACCCTTCTGATCGGGCTTGTTGTAGTTGATGGACACCTTCTCCACGGCAGTCAGGATGATGAGCATATCGGCGTCCAGCAGCTCGGCCAGCAGCTCGCTGCCGAAGTCCTTGTCGATGACGGCAGGGGTGCCGGAGAGCTTGCTGCCCTCGCGGATAACGGGGATGCCGCCGCCGCCCACGGCGATAACCACGTGACCGGCGTCTACCAGCGCCTTGATGCTGGCCTTTTCCACGATATCAAAGGGCTTGGGGGAGGGAACGACCTGGCGATAGCCGCGGCCGGCGTCCTCTACCATGGTGTAACCCTTCTCGGCGGCGATGCGGTCCGCCGTCTCCTTGTCATAAAAAGCGCCCACGGGCTTGGTGGGGTTCTGGAAGGCGGGGTCGTCCTTGGACACCACGGTCTGGGTCACGATGGTGGCCACAGGCTTGTCCATGCCGCGGCTGGCCAGCTCATTGCCGATGGCCTGCTGCAGGTGATAGCCGATGTAGCCCTCGGACATGGCGCCGCACTCAGGGAAGGGCATATCGGCCTTGATGGCCTTGGCCTCGGCAGCGGTGGACAGGCCCAGATTGATCATACCCACCTGGGGGCCGTTGCCGTGGGCGACCACGACTTCATTGCCTGCGGCGATCAGGTCCACGATGGATTTGGCGGTCTCGGTGACCAGCTGGAGCTGCTCAGCGGCGGTATTGCCCAGTGCGTTGCCGCCCAGCGCGATAACGATTCTCTTAGACATAATGCTCTACCTCACTGTTTTCGTTTTTTCGTCTCCGTGTGCCCGCTCTGAAGCGCAGGGGGAAAGGGCGTTTTCGGGGCGAGGAGGAGACGGTGCTTAGATAGTATAACACAGATTGTATACAGTACACAATATCTATCACCCACAACATTTACACAAAAATGCGGCAGGGGACAGAAAATAGCGGGAGGGGGAGCCCCTCCCGCTATCGGGTCGATTATTTAGAACTTCTTGCGGGTGTCCTTGGTCTCGTCCAGCTCCATCAGGGCCTTGACGGGATCCTTCACCTGGGCCATGAAGATCATGGCGGCGATGATATAGGGCTTGTAGGAGGCCTGCTTGTACAGAGGCACGATGTAGCGGTCGAACACGGAGTTGTCCACCTCGCCCTCGGCGCAGCTCAGACCGGTGATGTCGGCGGGCAGGCAGTGCAGGTACAGGGCCTTGCCGTCCTTGGTGAGCTTCATCATCTCTTCGGTGCAGGCCCAATCCTTGTGCTGGGCGTTCTGGGCCAGCAGGCGCTTCTCCAGTGCGTCAATGCCCTCCTTGTCGCCGGCGGCGTACAGCTTGGTGCGCTCTTCCATAGCAGCGTAGGAAGCCCAGCTCTTGGGATACACGATATCGGCATCCTTGAAGGCCTCGGCCATGCTGTTGGTCTTGTGGAACTTGGAGCCGTACTTCTCGCAGTTCTTGCGGGCGACCTCTTCCACCTCGGGCATCACGTCATAGCCCTCGGGATGGGCCAGGGTCACGTCCATGCCGAAGCGGGTGAACAGGCCGATCACGCCCTGGGGCACGGACAGGGGCTTGCCGTAGCTGGGGGAATACGCCCAGGTCATAGCGACCTTCTTGCCCTTCAGGTTCTCCACGCCGCCGAAGTAGTGGATGACGTGCAGCATATCGGCCATGCACTGGGTGGGATGGTCCACATCGCACTGCAGGTTCACCAGGGTGGGCTGCTGCTCCAGGATACCGTCGCGGTAGCCTTCCTTCACGGCGTCCATAAAGGTCTTCTGATACTTGTGGCCCTCGCCGATGAACATATCATCGCGGATGCCGATGACGTCGGCCATGAAGGACACCATGTTGGCCGTCTCGCGGACGGTCTCGCCGTGGGCGATCTGAGACTTCTTCTCGTCCAGGTCCTGGACCTCCAGGCCCAGCAGGTTGCAGGCGGAGGCGAAGGAGAAGCGGGTACGGGTGGAGTTGTCGCGGAAGATGGAGATGCCCAGGCCGGAATCGAACACACGGGTGCTCTTGTTGCGCTCGCGCAGGTCGCGCAGGGCGTCGGCCACGGTGAAGATGGCGTCGATCTCATCGTCGGTCTTGTCCCAAGTCCAATAGAAATCGGTCTTGTACATATTATTGATGTTCAGGGTAGACAGATGGCGTGCCAGTTCAACAGTCTTGCTCATTTTGATCGTTCTCCTTGTATGTTTAATATAGCGTATATGGCGTATGATCGATTACTTGATGTCGTTGCCGGTCAGCTCCTGACGGAAGCTGGTGGCGGAGCCGTCCTTGTTCTCGGGCTTGTACAGGCCGGGAACGGCGGCGTACAGGGCGGCGCAGGTCACCAGGTCCTGCTTGAAGGTCACCTCGTTGGGGGCGTGTGCCTGAGACTCGGCACCGGGGCCGAAGCCTACGCAGGGGATGCCGTAGCGGCCCTGGATGGACACGCCGTTGGTGGAGAACGTCCACTTGTCGGTCAGGGGACGGCCCTCGCGCTTGGAGGCAGCCAGCTCGGTGGGCATCAAACGCTTGTCGCCCCACAGGTTGTGGTGGGCGTCCACCAGGGCCTGGACGTGGGGCGCAGTCTCCTTGTTGATCCAGGTGGGGAAGAAGCACTCGGTCTCGTACACGTGGCCGGTCCATGCGGGACGGTCATACATATACATGGACACCTTCACGTCCTTGGCATACTTCTTGCAGGCGGGCAGGTCCTCGATCTCCTTCAGGCAGGACTGATAGGTCTCGCCGGCGGTCATGCGGCGGTCGATGGAGATGGCGCAGCTGTCGGCCACAGCGCAGCGGGAGGGGGAGGTGTAGAAGATCTGGCTGGTGGTGCAGGTGCCGCGGCCCAGGAAGCGGGCGTCCTCGAAGTGCTCGGGCTTGACCAGAACGACCTTGAGCTGAGTGGTGGCATTGATGTTGACCACCTTTCCGTTCTTCTTGGCACCCTCAACAGGCTCTTCATTTTCGTCGTCAGTACCAAGGCCGATGCCATTGTTATTGTTTACCATCTGGGGGCCATCGTCAATGTACTGATCCTCGTAATCGTCTTCCTGGTCAAACAGACCTTTCTTAATGCTGTCAAGCAAAGACATACAATCTGCTCCTTTCATTCGGGCAGCGCCCGGCTGCCTGGCGTTCTTTGCAAAAAGAATGCAAATAGCTTTTACTATTATCGGATTTTTTGCCGCAGATGTCAATAACTACAAAAGTTTTCCATCATACAAATTTTGTCCGGAAACGATTATTTCGTCATAAAGCCGCACCTGACTCACCGAACCGTCGGTTCCCTTGGGCAAAACGAGGATGTAATCGCCATCGGTCACCAGCGGATGATCGTTGTCCACGGGGTCGATCTTGCAGAAGCGGGCGATGTTGCCGTACTTGACGTACACGCCTGGGATGTAGTTTTCGCCCTGCGTCTCTGCCTCGGTGCCGTCCTCCTTGAGGTAGTGCACCGCGACAGCAGGCACTCGCAGGCCGGTGTTGCGTCCCACGATGATCTGGGCATCGGCACAGTTCAGCCGGAGCACATCGCCGTTGATGATCTCGCAGGAGAGGACGAAGCGGGCAATGTCTTTCTCCGCATCAATGTTCACCTCGCTGACCTTTGCCTTGAGGGGCGTTTCCACCTGACCGGGAAAGCGGATCTCAACGCTCTTGGTCAAGGGCTTGCCGTCCCTGCCCAGCAGCTTTTCCGCCTGTTTGGCTGAGCACACCCCGGCATAGTACCAGGTAAAGCCTGAAACGATCTTTCCCGCGCAGCCGTCCAGCGCGATCTCCGGGGAGGATTCAACGTAAGCTTTCAGGTTGGCTGCATCCAGGGCAAGGATATCGGCAGAACCTGCGTTCAGCCGCCCGGAACTGGAGCTGCGGATGAAATAGCCAGTCTGCGGGGCCGTGATCTGGGACGGATTGCCCAGCTGGGACTGCACCGTGGCGGCCTGCTGGGTCAGCGCGGTGATCTGGTCGGAGAAGCTGGCCACCTCGCCGGTGATGACCCAGAGCTTGTTCTGGGCCAGAATGTAATTTTCCTTCTCCGCATCGGTATCCTCGTAGTCCCCTGCATCCAGCGAATCCATCAGGTCGTACAGAGCAGCGGAACGGTTCTTGCGCAGGGATTCCAGCTGCACCGAAGTGGTGTTCTGGGAGCGCTGCAGCAGGTCGATCTGGTCATTGATCTGGGTCAGCTGCTGGCGCAGAGAAGCCTGCGCTGCATCGCCGTAGATCTCAGCCACCGCTGTGCCTGCCGAAACACGCTCGCCGTCTGCCACCAGATATCCCAGCGTGCCGCCGCCCGCAACGTAGCTTTCCTCAAACAGGAGCACGCCCTCGGCATCCACGGTGTCCTCCACCGTAGCCAGCAGGGCGGTCTCGTAGGTATTGGGCGGAAACAGCACCTGCATTGCCTGATAGCCCACATACAATGCCGCCAGCAGCAAAAACACGATAACGACAGCGGCCAGCGTTTTCAGTGCGCCGGAAATGCCCTCGCGGTTCTCTTCCTGCATATCGCTCATCCTTTCGCTAAAAATTCATTTGTGAGACATGCGGCCTGTTCCCGGACATCCGGGGCAGAGGCATCCAGCCAGCAGATGCCCTCCATGTGGCGGAACCAGGTCAGCTGGCGCTTGGCATAGTTGCGGGAAGCCT
>OICH01000396.1_pt1 | contig 19041 bp, 20 predicted proteins | sample 1581271 | NCBI WGS metagenome assembly OICH01 (sample SAMEA3882547, study PRJEB24775) | human gut metagenome | biome: human-associated habitat; feature: intestine environment; material: feces | place: Netherlands | collected 2009/2010 | reverse complement strand
AGCTTTGCAATAATGTCCTCACACTGGGCATTTTTCAGAGCCTCCATGACTTCTTCTCTGGTGGCATCCTTTTTGCCCATGCGGACATTATCGTAAATGGACATCTTAAGCAATTTGCTGTCCTGAAATACGAAGGACACCATATTCATCAACTGTGCGGAAGGAATATCCTTCACAGCCACGCCGCCGATGCATACCTTACCTTCTGTGGTATCATAGAAACGGGCAATAAGGCTTGCCAGCGTGGTCTTACCGCCGCCGGAGGGACCGACAAATGCCACATGCTCTCCTTCTTTGATATCGAGATTGATCTGATGCAGGGCATCTCTTCCCACATTTTCATAACGGAAGGATACATTTTGCAACGCAATGGAATGATCCTTGATGTTCTGCTCTTTGTCGGCTTCCGGCAAATGCTTGCGGCTTAAGATACCATCGGTTCTTTTCAGGGCATCCTCCACGATCATCCGGTTCTCTCCGCCGTACATGATCTTGCCTAATGTAACGGTCAGTACCGGAGTAATGATGATGTAAAACAGAAGGTTGATCAGCAACGCAGGATCCCCGCTTGCTCCGCCAAGCCAGTAAGCAGCACCGATCAGAACGGCGAAGATCGCATTGATCAGTGTGGTAAAGCCTACCATGGGCCACATCAGTTCTTTGGTATAGGCGATGGTCCATTTTTCATATTTTTTAATAGATGTCTGGAACCGCTTGAAAGAAAATACTGACTGTCCAAAGGTCTTCACTACCGGAATACCACGGACATATTCCACAGCTTCGCTGGACATCTCCTCCAGGGCATTCTGGTACTCTTCCATCTTATCCTTCATGCGCTGTCCGGTCATGGCACCCATGATGAGAAATGCAAATACCACCGGCACCAGACTCAACAATCCCAGTTTCCAGTCAAATATCACCAAAAGTAATAACAGTCCCACGGGCGTTGCTATGGCGCCTGCCTTATCAGGCATCTGGTGTGCCAGATAGGTCTCAGTGGCTGCGGTGGACTCATTGACGATCTTGCGGATCTTACCACTGCCCTCACTGTCCATGAATCCCATGGGCAGCGTCAGGATATGACGCATCAGCGTACTCCGCATATTCGCCTGTACGTGAAAGGCGGCAATGTGGGAGCACAGCAGTGCGCAGATATAAATGAGCATGGAAAGCAGTGCAAATCCTACGGCACTCCATCCTAACCCCGACAGATTCTGCGCCTTACTGTAATCCGGTGCTGCCAGCACCACTTCCTGCATGATCCGCCATATGTAATAAAACGGCAATAATGCGATCAGGGCACTGGCCGCAGACAGGATCCATGATGCCATGGTCAGATACTTGTAGCTGCCCGCATAGGTAAACAGCTTCTGCATAGTACTTTCTTTTTTCATATGATCTTTTCCCTCTTTCCCTTTATGCTTTTTGTCATAACACTGCTTGTTTTGAATTAGTTGTAACTAACCGCATCGGTTTTTATAAGACTGCCTCTGCTTTCAGAAGCAGTCTTTTCATTTCAGGTTTTCCGGGTATTCCGAAGTCTTAGTCTTCCCCTTACCCCAGCTTTATGATGGCACCCCAGCCACCATAATGATATTTCTCCAGCATATGCAGATATTTTCTGGCGGTATCTCTGTCCATGCGGTGTCTGACGACTTCGAACATACTGTCGAACATGGCTCTCGCTGTGATGTGTACGAACTCCTCCGTAATTTCGCTGCCGTCCTGCAGGGACGCCGTCGCTTCCATGTATTTGTAGGTGTACTCCGTCTCTATCTCCACCAGATGTTCCACGAAATCCTGATACCTGGTACCGTAAGAGGCATCCAGCAATAGCTGGAAATCCTCAAAGTGATCGTAGACATAGTCCAGCATTTCGTCCATTCCGGAAACCACATAAGTCTCCATCACCTTCGGCTGAACCTCTGCCTCCCTGGCATGAAATTCTTCCTGCGTCTTCAGAAATATCCGGGTCAGTCCCTCTGCTGCCGGCTCCACAATGGCACTGAACAGTCCTTCCTTATCCCGGAACCGGGAATAGATGGATCCGGTGGTAGTGTCTGCCTTCGCCGCAATAGTCCGCAGGGATGCCTCAGAATATCCTTTTTCCAGAAATTCTTCTTTCGCACATGCCAGAATTTTCTCTGAAACTCCTTCGATTGGTTTTGTCACTTTTTCCTCCAATAATTTATAACAGCGTTATATAACACTGTTATAAATATAAACACATTCTATTTTTCTGTCAAGAGGGAAAACTTATTTTAAAGTTCAGCCCGCACCATCGTGCACACCCGGTCCGCCAGTTCGATGGTGGATGGTCTGTGGGCGATCATGAGGATCGTCTTCTGTCCCTGGAGGTTACGCAGAGCTTCGTTGACTGCCTGTTCGGACTCGTTATCCAGTGCCGAGGTTGCCTCATCCAGCAGGATGATGGAAGTATCTTTTAAGATTGCTCTGGCAATGGCAATCCGCTGTCTCTGCCCGCCGGAGAGATTGTTGCCCCGCTCGCCCACCGTGGTATCATACCCTTCCGGGAATTCCATGATAAAGTCATGGGCATGCGCCTGCATTGCCGCTTCTCTGATCTCTTTCTCTGTGGCATCCGGTCTTCCCATACGGATATTCTCCGCAATAGAGCCCTGGAACAGGTACGGCTCCTGGGGGACATAGGCGATCTGACGGCGCAGGTCTGCCAGGTCACTCTCCTGCATAGACATTCCGTTGACACGAATATCGCCTTCTCCTAAAGGATACAGTCCCAGCAGAAGCTTGGATAGGGTCGTCTTGCCGCAGCCGGAAGCACCGGTGATGGCGACGCATTCCCCCTTTTTTACTTCTAGGGAAAAATGACGGAGCACGTCTTCCTCCCCGGTGTAGGAAAAACGGATAGACCGGATTTCCACAGCATTGGCATGCTGTATCCCGGTCGTGGTCTTCTGCCCGGCAGGCGTCTCTGCCTGCGCTGTCTCTGCTACCCGTTCGTCGCCGTTCTCCCGATACCAGTTGGCAGGCTCCTTCACCTCATCGAGGAAATCGAAGATATTCTGTGCATTGGCAAGACATCCCACCAGCTCCGGAATGTACTTTCCGATCTGTAAGAACTGGAACGAGAAGGAAGCATACATGGTATAGATCGCCGCCAGCGCTCCCAGGGTGGTGTAGCCTTTGTCCACGTAGTAGATTCCCAACATCAGAAATACCAGGGAACACAACAGTTCAAAGCCCTTGCTGCTGCCCTCCAGGCAGGCGGTATACAATGTCTTGCGACCGTTTTTTTTCTCATAATGGTGATTCTCTTCCCGAAACTGCGCCACGGTTCCCCGCCCGCCGGGAAACATCCTCACCTGCTCCATTCCCTGCAACATGTCCGACAGCCGGTTCGTCATAGCAGTATTTACTCCTGACAGTTCTCTGCTGATGCGGTGCATGGGATTTAACAATAACAGCTCAATCGCCATCATCACGCTGTTAACCAGCAGGCACAATGTCAGCTGCCAGCTTAAGAGAAACATAGGAATCAGGTATGACACCACCTGTAAAAAGGGCATCACCACTCTCCGTAGTCTGGAACCGTAGATGTCTCCCATTTTCGTGAGATCATAGGACACTTTGGAGACGATCTCGCCGCTGTGGTGTTTTTCATAATAGCTGTAGGGAAGGCTCATCTCCGCATCCAGCACCCTCTCCGACAGATCACCGTAGACCCTCTTGGCTTCCACGTTGTAGCGGATCGTTGCCACACGGTAGATCAGTAGAGAGATCACGCCTACTACCACAATAGCTACGATGGAATACCCCAGTCTCTCATATTCCCCGGTCTGGGCAATATCCACCACACATTTCATCAGCAGTGAGCTCATGATCCCGAACAGGGCAAAGGTCACACTCATGACGAAGATGGATCCCAGGTAGACAAACCTCTTCTTCCCCATGACACGCATGGAGCGGATAAATAGCTTATAATTCTGCATGGTCTGCCTCCTCTCCGTACATGGCCGCATAGACTCCACTCTGTTTTAACAGTTCCTCATGGGTGCCGCACTCTGCGATCCGGCCCTGCCTGAGCACGCAGATCCTGTCTACATTCTGTACAGTGGACAGACGATGTGCAATGGTGACACATGTTCTGCCCGCCATCACCGTGGAAATCGCTTCCTGGATCCCGCTCTCCGTCTCCACATCCAGCGCGGAGGTCGGCTCATCCAACAGAAGCACCGGGGCATCCTTCAGAATCGCTCTGGCAATGGCAAGGCGCTGTTTCTGGCCTCCGGAGAGGATCGCGCCCCGTTCTCCCACCATAGTGTCGTATCCTTCGGGCAGTGTCTGTATAAAATCATGGATCTGCGCCTTTTTGCAGGCTTCCACGATCTGTTCTTTCGTGGCTCCCGGCTTACTGTAAGCGATGTTCTCCGCGATGGTCGTAGGGAACAGGAATACATTTTGGGACACCAACGCGATCTGCTCCCGCAGGGCTTCCCGGTTCCATTCCTCAATCCTTCTGCCAAAGAACCGGTATTCTCCGGCCGTCTTTTCATAGAAGCCGCACAGAATGCGGAAGATCGTGCTCTTTCCGCCGCCGGACTCTCCTACAAATGCGATGTTTTCTCCTTTTTTTACCGAAAAAGTCAGTCCCTGTAATACCGGCACCTCTTCATGGTAGGCAAAATCTACCTGATCGAAAGCAATCACGTTCTCTGCTGCCAGAACCGCCGCATCCGCGATTCCCTCGCCGGAGGGTTCCTCCTCCGTAGCCAGTATCTTCTCCACACGATCCACGCTGACCATTCCCGTGGAGGCATCCACCATGGCAAAAGGCAGTCCGGTATAGGCATCCACAAATTTGCTCAGGATCAGAATAAACGCCACCAGTCCGCCCAGACTGACCTCTCCGCGGCTGACCAGCCACACGGCGTAGATGGCACTGATAATGTTGGGAAGCCACTGAATCAGCTTTCGTACCACAATAGCGGTATTGGTGATCTGGGTACGCTTTTCCTCGTTCTCCACCAGTTCCACCGAAGCCCGGTGCATTTTCCTGCGGAAGACATCTTCGATGCCGAAGGAGCGCAGTACCAGAATACCGCTGACCGCATCCTGGGCGATCTGTGCCATTACGTCGGTCTTCTGCCGGTAGTTCGCCTGTAAACCGCGGATCCGTTTCACCAGTTTTCCTGCAATCCAGAAGATCAGGGGATATGTGATCAGAATGACCATAAGCAGCCCCAGGTTCGTCTCCCCGATATAGACTGCATAGGTAAAAATGCCAATGAGGCTGGCGATCATATCCGGCAGCACCGTCTCCAAAAAACTGGTGATCTCTCCCAGATCTCCGATGACTTTATTGAGTAAGGTAGCAGAATAATTGGCATCAAAATATTTATACTCCGTGCGGTACAGCTTCTCCGCCACCAGATCCCGGTACTCCGTGCAGACCGCCACCGCATACCGGTTGGCTGCGACACTTTGCAGAAAAGCGGCAATGGTTCCCACCACCGTATAGATCAAAAATTGCAGCAGAAAGCTGCCAAACAGGACTTGCCTGCCTGACAGCATTTCGTCGATCACGCCGCTGATGATTTTATTGCCCTGCACGAGGATCACGCTGACGGCCAATGCCAGAATCGCTTCTGTCACAAGCAGTCCGCCGTGTCGTATCATACAGCCTGGGAATACCTTCTTATTATGCATACGCCCCCCCGTTGTCTTTTATTCGTAATTTTAATAATACTATATATTATAAATTGCCATTTTATAAAATACAAGTTTGACATTTTATAAAAGTAATGTTATCATATTTTTAGAAAAGGTGCTACTGATGACGGTTCACCTGATTTATATGAGAAAAAATGACTGCTCAACTTATCAGGTTAGGGGCGGTCATTTTTTTGTGGTCTTATCACTATTAGAACCAATCGAATAGCCAAGACCCAAACAGGTTAAGCAGAGACTAATCACTGCAATCAAGTCATCGATTGTTAGCATAAGCAGAGTCCTCCTTTCCAAGATTTCCCATATGGGATGATCTATGTAATCAGAGCTATCAACTCTCCGCAAAAAGTGAACCGCCATTCACGTCAACGTGAAGTAGCACCTTAAGGCTAACGCCCATATACATTATATAGAACATTTGTTCTGTTTGTCAACTTATTTATTGTTAGTATTCCTTTTCCTATTTCTGTACAGTAAATTCTATGGGAGATGCCACCTTACTGTAGATGTCCCATTCTTTTATATACTCCTCTTCGGTGCTTTCCACAGTCTGTCCCTGATCGTCCAGCCGGTAATAAGTCGCATTACCGTTCTCGTCATAGACTTCCGTATTGGAACGGGCAAGTCCCAGCTTTCCGTTGGCAGCATCGATGGTGTACACCTCAATGCTGTGCCCTGAGGTCACGTAGATTCCATCTGCACCACTGCTTAGCGGATATGCCGTTCCGCCGCTCTCTAAGCTACCCAGCTTCTCCGGCGCTGCATCCGCTCCCACACGGTAGACATCACAGGAGATTGCATAGGTATGATCTCCGTCCTGATAGGATCCATCCGATACCAGGAAAATGGATGTACCGTCCATTTCCATCTGTGCATAAGCAACATACCCTTTTGCGGCAAAGAAACCGCTGTAGGAACTGTTCTCCACATAGATCCCAGTAGTATTCTCCTGCTTTGCGGTGTCCAGTCCCGCCGCAAGCGACTCCTGTTGTGCTGCAAGTGATTCCTTCAGTTGTTCCACCTCTTCCTGTTTTGCAGCCGCCTGCTCCAGCGCCGCATTCGTTGCCGCATCAGCTTCGCTGCTCCCCGCTTCGTTGGTCAAAACAACTGTCGTTCCGTCCTTCGGATTCGTCAGAAAACATACCGCCACGATCACGCATACCACAACTGCCGCCAGCAGGATCCAAAAGGACGGTTTCTTATAATTCAATACTTCTTTCACTCTCTTTTTCACCCCTACTTCCCCAAAGGCAAGCGGACATACCGTCACCAACCGCCTTTGCATACTACAGGAAAGCAGTGCATAGGAGTAGCTTTTACGTTCTTCCAGCGTAAGGTCTCTCACTGCGCTTTCATCACATGCCAGTTCCAGATCCCGGCAGAACAGAATATATGCCACCCAGACAAACGGATTGTACCAGTGGATCATAAGGAGTACAAAACCGAGCGGTTTCCACCACTGGTCGCCCCGGCGCAGATGTGCCTGTTCATGAGCGATGACATAGGGAAGCTGTGCTTCCTCCATGCCGGAGGACAGATAGATCTTAGGTCGGAACAGCCCCAGAATAAACGGAGACTTCACCTGATCGCAAATCCAGAGATTGTCCCGCAGCCATATCGCCTCACTTACCTGTCTTCGTACCCGCAGATAACTGTATACGGCATACCCAAGCATTACGAGCACACCGATCAACCATAGAATGCTTCCCACAGACAGAATCTGCTGGAACAGTTCGCCTCCAAAGCCTGTTGCCACTGTCCCGGCACCTGTCGGGATTCCTGTCAGCCCTGCTGCCCCGGCGCCTTCAATCACATTTTGTGTAGGATTACCCACTATGACCGGTGTCTGTGCAAGCGTCAGATCCGCCGCACTGCCGTAGCGATTCTGCATCCGGAAGACTCCCGGCATCAGGCTGAACCGGCTCTCCGGCACATAAGGACACACCAGTCGTAAGGCTGCAAATCCCCACAGCACACAGTTCACCCACTTCGGTGCCTGTCTTAACAGAAGTCTGAGAAACAATACGATCAGGATCAGCCATGCCGCGCCGATGCTCATCGTAAGTAATGTTACAAAAATACGAATCATTCTATTCTCCATTCCAACACCAATCGTCAATATAAGTACCAACGAAAAACGTGTTTTTCCGTGTAAAACTTAGAACTTCTTTACGATAGAGCCCTTGCTCTGAGTGATTAGAAGTTCTTTTCACACTGCTCCCCCTTCCGCTTCATCGATCATCTTGCGGATCTTCGCCGCCTCCTCTGCGGTAAGCGACCGGTCTTTTGTAAAGGCCGCAAGAAACGCAGGCAGAGACCCTTCAAAGGTATCCTCCACAAACTGTCTGCTCTGCATCGCATAGAACTCTTCTCTGGAGATCAGGGAAGTCACCGTCCCGTTGTCATTGCGAAACAGACCCTTGTCACACAGTCTGCGCAGTACATTATGCGCCGTGGTGCGCTTCCAGTGAAATGCTTCCTCCGTCAGCTTTACCAGTTCCGAAGAAGACACCGGTTCATGCTCCCAGATCATATCCGCATATCGTGCCTCGATCACACCCAACTGAATTTCTGCCATGTTGTTTCCTCCTATTACTGTTTTCCTGATTACATAGATTTCTTTTGATCTTCTTATTTTACTTTTGCAAAAGTAGAGAGACCACATGTTGTGGTCTAATTATAGACTACAGCATGTGGTCTCCATTGTCAAGCATATCTTCTATCAAAAATTACCGCTGGATATCATATGTTTCCGGCCAGCCTGCCCGTTCTCCCCTCTCGATCTCCCTCTGGATCCGCTCGTAGATATACAGGTTTTTGTGTTCCAGATCGATCAGCTGCAACAATTCCTCATCCGTCAGCGACCGTTCCGGGTAGTAAAACTGTGCGTCTGCAATACAGTAAACAAGTTCCTGTCCGTCATATTCTTCCGGGAATGTGATCACTGCAATGGTTGTCTCTGTATAGGCATTTTCCTGTTCGTACTTTTCCGTCCACTCTTCATAACGGGTCTGTTCCTCCGGTGTCAGGTCACGGCTGTCCCCTCCCCAGACATCCACAGGCGCGGAAGAAAGCATTGCATACACTTCATCGATTTCCGCATCTGACATCTGTTCATAACGATCAAAATAGGACACTTCAGAATATTTCTGCTGCCATATTTTCTCCTGTATGCTGTAATCCAGCTTATGCACATATTCGATAACTTCCAGCCATTCCTCTTCGGTAACAGTGGTACTCGGCAGATAGATGAGACAGCCGTATTCTTCCTCGGGGGTGCTCCGAACGGCTACACCTGTGCCGGAATAGTTCTCTTCTTCGGCTAATTCATGAAGCTGTCCCGCAGGATATTTGCCATCCTCTTCATATTCCCGGGTCAGCTGCTCATATACACTCTGTTCTCTTGCCGTCAGTTCTCTGTTAAATTCCGCCTGAACACTGCCTTGTCCTGCCACCATCTCCAAGTGTCCCAATTCTTCCGTCCCGATGTCAGTCATGCGCTCTGCCAGATAGCGGCGGTATCCCATGATTCCGGCGGCGGTGGCGGATACTGCTGTGACAGAAAGTATCACCACAGCTAACAGGATGCCTGCTGCGCGGGGGAATCTCTTGCCCGTCAATTGTTTTTCCTGCGCTGCCTGTTGTCTGATCTGTACATAGGCTGCATCCGCCCTATCCAGTACGATCTGTGGAAGTTCTATCTCTATTTCATTCATCGGTCTCATTTTCTTCCGCCTCCTTCCTCTGTCTCCGCATAATATCTCGCCAACTGCTCCCGCCCTCTGGCGAGCCTTGTGCGCACCGTACTGTCGGGCAGCTGCAGTAATTTTCCGATCTCTGCTGTCCGCAGTCCTTCCGCATAGAACAGTACTACGATCAGGCGATATTTTTCATCCAGTCCCCACAGGGCTTCCTTCCATTCCAAATTTGCCTCTGCCTCCACTGTATCCTTCGCTGCCTGTTCCGGCAGTTCTTCCACACAGATCATCCGTCTCCCTGAGCGCAGGATATCCTTGCATTTATTGATCAGAATACGGATCATCCAGGTCTTGAAATACCGGTTTTTCTGTAATGTATCTATTTTCTCCCAAACGGTGAGAATCGTCTCCTGTATGGCATCCGCAATATCCGCATCCTGCGGTAGGATCGCGCTGGCTGTCCGGTACATGTCCTTCTCATGAAGCTGCATCAGCTCCGTGAAAGCATCTGGATCCCGTTTTTTTGCCCTGCGCACCAATTGTTCTATCTCTCCCATGTGCCTCGTCCTTTCTTCCTCATAAGTATACGTCTTATGACTATTAGACGGAAGAGTCTGTGAAAATGTCCCAGGGATAAATAACAAAATCTAATTTTTACCTTAGAAAAAACTTTTCAGCCTATTCCGGGTCAAAGTTCTATTTTGCTATATATAGTCCATTTAATTTTCTTTTTATTCCTCTGACTACTAAATATGGTATTGTGCACTTTTTTGTTGTGGAATTGTATACGAAATATTAGAATTGAAACGCACTACTCTGCATGATACACTTCTTGAGAAGCAACCGTGTTGCAAGGTGGTAGCCTCCCGGCTTATCGTTTTTATAAGAAGGGAGGTGGTGCTAATGGATATGTATGAAGTATTAAGCCTGTTATTTTTGGGTGGTACATTTCTCATTGCGCTGCTTGCCTACATAGACAGTAGGGTAAACAAGCGAAAATAAATAAACCTACCTTGTCACTTGGCCAGTACAGGTAGGTTTACTAAACAATTACCGGGAGGCTAACCACTTTGTGGGCGGTTGCTTCTCTTTATGTCTTGATTATAATATCTTTCTTTCTTTCTTTCAAGCCTTAGTTTTAAAAATTATTTTCTCACCACTTACGGTCTCTGTCCCATAGCACCTTCCAGTGTCAGGGTCTCACCGCTCATATACTTGAAGTCGGGAGAAGCCAGCTGTACGCAGACGCGGCCGATCTCCTTCTCCACGTCGCCGTAATGTCCCATAGGAGGCATCTTGACGTTTGCCTTGAAAGCATCGGGATATGCCTGCTCGAATTTCTCCAGCTGTGCGGTCCATGCCAGAGGACATACAACGTTGACATTGATGCCATCGGGACCCCACTCGGTAGCTGCGACTCTGGTCAATCCGCGGATACCTTCCTTGGCCGCTGCATAAGCGCACTGTCCGAAATTACCGAAGAGACCTGCGCCGGAGGCAAAGTTAATAACAGAACCCTTCGTCTCCTTCAGATAAGGATAGCAAGCCTTCATATAGTAGAATGCTGCATACAGACCGGAATATACCGCCAGGTCAAACTGCTCGGTGGTATGATCTGCGATGGTTACACCGGAAGCGGAAGCCTGCGCATTGTTGATCAGTACATCGATCCTTCCGAAAGTGTCAATCGCCTGCTTCACCACATTCTGTACGATCGCTTCGTTGTCTGAACCGGCGCTGACATCTGCCTGTACGGGAAGTACCTTGATACCGTACTTTGCCTCCAGTTCTTCCTTCGCATCCGTCAGCTTCTGTACATTGCGTCCGGTCAGCACCAGATTGGCACCTTCTTTGGCATAAGCGGTTGCGATTCCGTAACCGATGGAACCGCACTCTCCGTTACTCAATACCGCTCTTCCTCCACCGGTGATGATTGCTGTCTTTCCTGTTAAAAATCCCATAAAATACCCTCCCTTTCTTGTTTTTATCTATTTCCTTATAAAACTGCTTATCTGCCTAAATGCAAGCATTCGCAGAACGCAGTTTTGCATGGCTCTGAATAGTTACCATTATAGCATAATTATAAGCGCTTTACCTGAGAAAAATACTCACCAATATTCCTATGATTCCGCCAATAATGAAAGTAGCAGGAATGCCGTACGCATCCTTTTTTGTCATCCGATCCCACTCAATCCGCGAAGGTGTCATCTTCGTATGGCACATGCTCTGATAGCAGAGATAAATATGTCTCCAACGACACAGATACCCCACCAGATTATAGATTCCATCCAATAATATTCCCACTGCCAGTACAAACAGCATTGTAATTCTCCCCCGGTAGAAGTCTGCCAGCGCTCCTGCTATCAGAATCAATACCGGATAGCCATAACGATCCAAATATGCCAGAATGTACATTACTGTCGTAGAATAACTGCGCTCCGGCTTCTTCTCAACGATCACTTCCGTGCACCCCCAGTCGCTCTGCCTCCTGCAGGAACCTGACTTCGATCTCTCCCGGCGTATGCTCCGCCAGATCCGGTACGGAAAAAAGCTTCGGCACTGCTCTGTTCTCTTCGCCATGAAGCAATGTCTTCAGTTCCAGTTCCAGGATCTCATCGTCGATCTGTTTCCAGCGGCGGTTCTCCTCTTCCGTCAGATCATCCAGTCCGAAATGTGTAAGGATCGTTCCCATGATCTTACTTTCGATCTCCAGATAATTGGTCAGATAGATCTTCACCGGGCGAATGATATCCGATATATATCCTTCGCTGGCATCATGGAGCAGACAGGCAAGCTGCTGCCTCTTAGACCACCCTCTGGCTTTTGCTTCCGCGGCACAGTTGAGCGAATGCTGCCCCACCGAATAAAAATAGGTCAGCTGTCCTCCGCCCCGGCACAGTAAGCTCAGTGCATGCGCAATGTCTTCGATATAGACATCTCCCGGTGTCATCTGCATGGGATCGAATTTTCTGCCGGAATAGGTCGTCATGGTGTTCATAGCTTTTGCTCCTTATTTCTCCGCACGGATCAGATTCTTGTAAAAACGGACTGCTCCGGGCAGACAGTTATACTCAATATTCTCATTCAGTCCGTGCATGCCCTTCATCTGCTCCGGACCATAGACTACCGGTGCGAAGCGGATGCAGTTCTTGCAGATCGGCTGGTAAAACTGTGCATCGGTCGCGCCCGTCATCACATAAGGACTGGAAGGCAGTCCCGGGAAAGTATCTGCGATGGTCTGCTCCACCAGATGGAATGCTTCTCCGTGAATATCCACAGGCGGCGTATAATCATTGGCATGCAGCACTTCGGTCTCCAGACCGTATTTATCTGCTACTTTTTTGATGATCTCCAGGCTCTCCTTCTCCCCCTGATGAGGAATAAAACGCATGTTAGCGCCCACATAGGCTTCTTGAGGCAGCACATTATAGGCATCGGATCCCTTCTGTACCGTAAACGCTATCGTGGTCTTTAACATCGCTCCTGCCTGTGCACTGAGTGATGGCATCACCGCTTTTAATAAGGGGCCAAACAGCCACAGATTTCCAAATACCAGTTTCATTCCAAACCCGGCATAAGGCGCCAGTGCTGTGAACATGGCGGATACCTCCGGCAGCATCTTTTTCCGGAACGGTGAATGCGTCTCCACTTCATTGACGAATGCCGACAATCTGGCGATAGGGGTTCCCTTTACCGGTGTGCTGGCATGGCCGCCGTTGCTCCTTGCGGTAAATTTCACATCCGCCTTGCCTTTTTCAAATACTCCCACCATGGCAAAATTACCGTGGATTCCGCCGATGGGTTCGGTGATGATCGCACCGCCCTCATCGCATACCAGGAACAGCTCGATTCCTCTGCGCTGCAGCTCCGCTACGATCTTCGGTGCACCGTCCCCACCCCACTCTTCCGTACAGGAACTTGCCAGATAGACATCAGTGGGTGGTACGAAGCCCTCTGCCAACAATTCTTCCACTGCCTGGAAAAATGCCATCACAGAGCATTTGGTATCGGACGCGCCTCGCCCCCATACCTTTCCTTCCGCAATATCTCCGGAAAAAGGTGCATGGATCCACTCACCCTCCGCCGGCACTACGTCCTGGTGGCTCATGAGCAGGATCGGTTTCTCAGAGCTTTTTCCTTTCCAGTAAAATAACAGATTCCCATCGATCTCTGTCTTCTCCAGCTTCTCATGTACCAGAGGGAACAGTTCCTCCAGCACCTTATGGAATCCTAAGAATTTCTCCACCTCTGCCACGTTGGCATAGGAGGTGGTGTCATATTGGATCATTTTCGACAGCTTCTCCGCCAGTGCCAGCGCTTCCTCCTCCGGTTCGTCTGCCACATAAGTCGAAGTCTTCGACGGCATCAATAAGGTACGGAGCACTGCGATCAACAGTAACAATACGATCACAGCCAACACTGCAAGAAGTATCAAACCTATGTATTTCATATCTGTCCTCTTTTCTTAATTATTCTTCTGTCGTTTTCTGTGTATTCTTTTTCCGGAACAGCAGATATGCCACACCAATGGCAATCGCGCCGGAAGGAACGATCATAAAGCTGGTGGAGCCGATCAGGGACGGTACCAGAATGAACAACAGGCTCATGAGGATCAGCGGCAATGCAGCGATCTTCATATTTTTCCGGTAATATTTGTACGCCATGGCACCGAACAGCGCCGGAACCACATTTTCAAAAGCCGGCTGCAATACTTCGCTCTGCAGCACGGGCTGCAGCGGCACCATCAATAACACGCCCAGTGCCAGGACGAGGATTGTCACCAGTGAAGATGTGGCGATGGAGATCGTGGAGATGATCTCATTTTCCGGGGTTCCTGTCTTCGCTCCTACCATGTCTCTCGCATTGACCGCGCAGGGGATCTTCATATTGATCAGGTTACCGGTGATAAATGCCAGGTATCCGCCGCCGGCTCCCAGCATCGGTGTGTAGATCAAAAACTCCGCGATGCTGCTGACCAGCCATACGATTCCCACAGAGAGGAACCCCTTGCCGACAGCCCCCAGATCCGGATACGCACCTAAAAGCTTACCGATGAGAAACGGTGCTCCCACTAACATCACCAGCGTAATGATACTCACAGTCCGCCCGATGACATGTGTTTTCTTCGTGTAGGCCTGCCAGGTATCCGGAGTCTGCCCGGTCTGTTCCTTTGTTGCTTCTCCATTATTCAGTTCTGTATTATCTATTGTTATGCTATCCGCTTTCATGTTATCTGCTCTCGTACTATCTGCCTTCATGATATCTGTTCTCATATTGATATTCCTTTCCGTTTCGGAGATACGCTCCCCGGTACTATGTAGGTTGTTCTGTCAGTCGTTACAGCAACCCCACCAGCACCGCTGCCGTCATACCGATGATCATGCTTCCGGCAATGGAAAAGCTGTCCACCCAGGCTTTTCCTTTTTTCTCAATGAGGTATACAAACCCTGCCATCACCAGTGCCGATACCGCCATTACCACTAACGGAATGTAATCTCCGTGAAACGTAAACAATCCGTTCTCCGATATAAAACCGCCAAGATATCTTCCGATGTAGGTGCTGACCAGTCCAATGAACATGGCAGTCATTGCCATATCTCCGAAACCCGGCTTGCCGGATTTTTTATTCGAGGTCAGCTTCTGTGTATATTTTTTATTCAGGAAAATGGACAATGCCATGCCCCAGATAATGCAGATGCTCATGAGCAGTGCGATCGTGGAAAATGCCTGCGGTGTCATTTCCGCAGCAGACAATGTGCTCATTCCCACCTGCTCCGCTGCTGCCTGAGCCACCTGGGTCTCATAATGCAGTGCACCGATCACGGACAATCGAAGCCACGGCCAGGGTGTTCCCAGACTTCCCGACAGGGCGATGACACCCAGCAGGATCCCCACACTGGGCAACAGGGAAAAGGTCGCACTGGAGATGATCGTACGCTTCATTTTCGTGGTATCCATACCGAGTGCCTGCCCGGCGCGGTATGCCCTCACCAGAAAAATCACACAGACCACCGCCACAAAAGCAATGATCCCTCCACAGATCAGGTACATCGGTACACTGTTTAACTGACTTAAGATTGACATGTCTCTTCCTCCTTCAGAATCTCTCTGATCTTATCTTCCTGTAAATGCTCTCCGATGACGATCAGCACCTCCTGCCCCACTGCGACAGACTGCATCGTATGACTGTCCGGTGTAGCATTCAATTCCATCCATTGTCCTGCTCCGTTTTTCACAAAGCCCTTGATACGGAATACTTCTCCGCAGGACTTGTCGGCAAACAGTCTGGGGACTGCCCGTTCCAGAGCCTCCGCCGTAATCTTCTCTTCCATGAAAAATAAAGAGTCGAAGCTCTGCCCATTCTCTAAATCCATCTTGCGATAACTTTCCAGACGATAACCGCATTTGGATACATCCTCTAAATCTTCTTTTGTCAGATCCGTGAGATTTTTCTGTAAGATGTCCTTCTTGGGGTCGATTCTCCGGTCGCAACGGATCTGTTCCAGTGCCCGGTTGAGATGTGCCACCGTGTCCTCACACTGTTCCCTGGTGGCTGCATCCGCATGGCTCAGGATCACTTTTCCGGCATTGGCAGCCTCCGATGCCAGCAGATAGTCCGCCTGCTGTGAGAGATTATTCTCCAGTCTTGCATCTAGTATGGCGATGACATTGCCGATCTCATACCACTGGTCCAACGGTTCCTCCCGAAGTACATCAAAAAACTCATCTACGTCATAGATTCCCGACGGCTCCACCAGCACCCTGTCATAACCACACATTCGCATGGAGATCAGCTTCGTACGGAAACGCCTCCTATGGCTCTCCGCATCGCATCCTCCGGCGATCATCTCCAGTTCGCACTGATCTCCCCTGAGTTCGTGGAGCATCAGCATATCCACGTTGATGGCACCGAAATCATTTTCCAGAATACCGATATGCAGTCCCTGATCCATCAGATATTCCGCATATTTTTTCAGAAAAGTAGTCTTTCCGGATCCCAGGAAACCTGTGATCAGATCGATCGTTACCATATATCGTCTTTCCTCTCTGTTTCATTGATTTGCATAGTGATCACTTCTATAATTCTTTCTCATAACACCAGTAGGAATGCCCGAAAAGCTCACATTCCCCTGCTGTGGTAAAATGCAATTTTTCATAAGAGCGTAACGCTTTCACATTGTCCTTTGCCACTAAAATGTGTGCCGCCTTATAACCCTGTGATTTCAATTCCGCCATAGCCTCCTGCAACAGGATCCTGGCAATGCCACGATTCTGATATTCTGCTGCCACTCCCAGTCTAGACAGTTCTGCCACCGGGGTAAGATCCTCTGACCAACAGGACAGTGCCTCCACTTCCGGGTCATCGTCTATGGAGATTGTGCCTATTAATCGTTCTCTCTCATCAGGTTCCGGCATTATCTCATACAAACAAAACAATGCATTTCTCGACAGGTCAAATTCCACTTCCCGTTCTGTGGGATAATTTTCTGTCCAGACACAATATTCGGTTCCGATCAGGGAACGGTATAACTGCAGGATTTCTTCTGCTTCTTCTCTGCGTGCCCTGCGAAATTCCATGTTGCCGTTCATGCTGTCTTATCCTCTCTCATCTTTTTCATAATCTGCAATTTTGCATCCTTTTTTGTTTCCTGTATTTTCGTGCTTCCATATGTTGTGCAGATATCATTCTATTTACATCTTCAACGTCTTCAGATATTCCTTCTGTTCCGGTGTTATACGGTAGCTTTCCCGTGCTTTCTGAATCGTCTTATTGTGTGTCCAGGTATCCAACCGTTGATCCTCTATATAACCGATTGTGGCATCCCATTGCTTTGCCAGTGCCGTGGCATAGAACCACGCGATCATCATGTTCACATAATATTCCTCGGAATGTACCGTTGCCGGGATCTCCAGATATTCCACCCGGAAATCCTCATCCAGGAAATGTGTCATCAGCATTCCCATTCCGAAACGGCAGGTATAGGAGTGACCCGAAGCTGTCCATTCTCTTATTTTGTCTATGAGTTTGTCTTTGTTTTTGCGAAACACCTTTGGTGAAAAAATATCACACACCGCCCAGTTATCCACATAAGGCAGAAAGCGCTCCACTTCTTTTACACAGGCTTCGTAATCTTTGATCTCCGCCACCAACAACGCATGCAAAATATTTTCATCATAATAAGTGTGCGGCAGCTGCTTCAGAAACTCTACGCTCTCCGGATCCTTTCCATACTCCTTCGCAAGCTTACGAATAGCGGGAATGCGGACGCCGATAATCGTCTCCACAGGAATCGTCGGGATTAATTTGCTCTGAAAATCACGGTAACCTTTATCTTGCAATTGAAATAATAATTCCTGTGCTTTCATACAATTTTCTCCTCAAAATGCCTGCTTTCTGTTTATTGTACCACAAGCATAGAAGATATGCAAAACAGTCATGGATGGAAATTGAGAGTGATGCGGCGAACGCCCGCCTGTGCTCTTCTTCCGCCTCAACGTGGGCACAGGAGATAGGAACAAGCTAGTCTGTACCCTTCTTCCGCCTCAACGTGAATAGTTTGTGGGTATACCCTGTCAATGTTTCCTTGGTTTTAATAACTGGTAATCCATCTTTTTCTGAACATAATTCCTTATAAGTCTCTATAGATAATAATGGAACCCTAATAATAAACGTCTTTCCTACTTCATATGGCATCATATCAATTCCTCCTAATTTGCTTTTACTTTATTTCGTAACTCTTTTATTACTCCGACACTTGAATCAAATACTTAAAAGTTCTATTACCAAAACATAATAATCTTTTTCACATAACGTTATATATTTATTTTTTTGTAATGTATACTTTACATTTTGTTTGATATATCATATAATACATATAGAAAGGAGGTTATATAAATGAAAAATATGCGTCTTAAATTAGCGCGCGTTGAGATGAATCTTTCTCAAGAAGAACTGGCTGCCAAAGTTAATGTTACACGCCCTACTATCAACTTACTAGAAGGCGGAAAGTTTAATCCCAGTCTTCAGCTTTGTATTCGGATATGTAAAGTACTTAACAAAACATTAAACGATTTATTTTGGGAGGAGGACAACTTATGAAAACCACCATTCACTGTGATGAAAGGATCACAAATATTCGGCACACAATTTATGTTAAACTTTTTTGGGGTATAATTATAGCAAATGAACTTACTTATCTACTAGATTATTTTTTTAAAACAAGCTTAAACGGTTGGGTTATTCCATTAGCGCCTGATGTGTTAATCATTTGGATGTCAATAAAAGGAGTTCTTTTTAATGGAACCCAACATTTTCCACACTGGTGTTGGCTATTTGCACTATGCTATTCTAGTTTAAATACTATTATCGTTTTTGTTGAGAGTTTCCAAATTGATACTGTTTTCTATCTTGAACAGATTAATCAAAGAATTATTGTCTCCTTAATATTTCTAACTGTTTATTTCCTTGGAGTATTGTTATTTTTTTACATTTCTTATCGTATTGCTCTAAGAAAAATTAATAAACTTTCTACTGACATCTAATTATGTAAAATTAAATGATTATCAATCCCACATGGGAAGCTTGTTTTGTTGCTGATACCCACGCTATGAAAAGTTTGAGGGTATGGGAAGC
>OICH01000384.1_pt1 | contig 19734 bp, 19 predicted proteins | sample 1581271 | NCBI WGS metagenome assembly OICH01 (sample SAMEA3882547, study PRJEB24775) | human gut metagenome | biome: human-associated habitat; feature: intestine environment; material: feces | place: Netherlands | collected 2009/2010 | reverse complement strand
GCTGGTTCGAATCCAGCTACCCCTGCCAGCCATGATTCATTAGCTCAGCTGGTAGAGCACCTGACTTTTAATCAGGGTGTCCCGAGTTCGAATCTCGGATGGATCACCAGTTAAAAAAGCTGTCGCATTTGCGACAGCTTTTTTGTGTGTTTGTAGTGGATGGTTAAAAAATTAAAACCATTGCGGCTGCAGCCGCAATGGTTTTTTTATCGTCTGCATGCGATTTCGTAGGGGACGTCCTGATAAGGCGGCCCGATACGCGCTGAGGGTTATCCCGAAGCGTCGTTGTCACTTTGAATCCATCGCCGCATAGCGGCATCTGAGTCCATAACGAGCCACTAGCCACTAGCCACGAATTACAAGAAGAAGACGACCATGTCGATGATGAACAGCGGGATGAGGATGGCTACGGACCAGCCCATATAGCCGAAGAAGCTCGGCATTTTGATCTTGTTTTCTTCTGCAATGGATTTAACCATGAAGTTCGGTGCATTGCCGATATAGGTATTGGCGCCCATGAAGACGGCACCGGCCGAGATGGCTTCCAACATGATCTGGGAGACCGTCCCGACGGACGTCGTAATACCCTGGGTAGCACCGAGGGCACCGGCTGTCTGGAGGAAGACCAGGTACGTCGGCGTGTTGTCCAGGAAGGACGACAGGGCGCCGGTGGCCCAAAACATCTGCCACGGATGGGACAGGCCCAGTTCAGCACCGTGGGCTTTGAGCAAGATCAAGGCCGGAATCATGGTGACGAAGATGCCGATGAACAGTTTAGCCACTTCCAGAATCGGGGCATACGTAAATTCGTTGAGGTCCCGCGTCGATTTCCGCGTCGTCTTGATGGACAGGAAGGCCGCGACGAGGATGATGGCGATTTCTGCCAAGGTGGCATAGGGGAAGACGATTTCATCGTAAATGTGCAGGCCTGCGCCGTTGGCGAAAGCCGGGAACATATCCGGCAGGAGGCCGTTGGCCAGGACGCCGATGATGATCAAAGCGATGAAGATGAGGTTGTGAGCGCCTTCCAGGCGAAGGGGCTGTTTGTCGTTTTCATCGATCAAGTCGAGCGGAGTCCGGCCTTCTTTTACTTCCTTATTATAGAAGTGTTTGTCCAAGAAGGCGAAGAGGGCGAACATGAGGACCAGGTTGAGCACCAGGATGGGCAGGAGATGGAAGGTCCAGGTGAAGGGGACGCCGCGCTGGAAGCCCATGAACAGGGGAGGATCGCCGAGCGGTGTCAGACAGCCGCCCATGTTGGCGACGAGGAAGATGAAGAACACCATGAGGTGTACTTTGTTCTTGCGCCAGGCATTGGCCCGGATGAGGGGACGGATGAGCAGCATGGCAGCGCCGGTCGTACCGATCCAGCTGGCCAGGAACGTGCCGATGAACAGCAGGAGGCAGTTGATCTTCGTCGTACCGGCTAAGGTGCCGCGGACGGCGATGCCGCCGGCGACGACGAACAGGCCGAAGAGGAGGACGATGAAGGGAATGTAGTCGAGGAGGACCGATTCTAAGAGCCGGAACCACGATTCACCGACGCCATAAGCTGCGGCGAAGGGGATGAGGAACAAAAGAGACCAGGCGATGGCTGCACCGAGCATGTGCTTTTCCCACCATTCCGGGCGGACAAGGGGCACGATGGCGATGGACAAGAGCATCCCGGCGAAGGGGATGATACTCCATACGGGCAAGGTCGCACTTACGAGTTCATGTGTCATAAAAACCACCTTTCTTATTATCTGATTGCAGAGAAACTTAAAAATATTACAATCATATTCAGTATTATAGCATAGAGACATGAAAGTTTATACTCATTTTTCAGATTTCGCATGGTCATTTAAGTATAGGCTGGATAGATTTCTAAAAATAAAAAGCGGACATTTTCTGAAAAAATTTTGGATGACAAAGAAGGAATCCATAAAAGTCATGGCGAATATATATATCAAGGATAAGTACAGGCCTTAATAAGGAGGGATTCATATGAAAAAATATAATAACATCATCGTACCGACGGACGGTTCTGTTAACTCAAAACGCGCGCTGGAACATGCCGTCGTCATCGCCTCGTCCTTAGGCGCTACGATTACGCTGGTCTATGTCGCCAACATCGTATCGGTCATTTCTAACTTCGACCAGATCCCCAATGCCAGCGGCTACGTCACGGAACAGGTCGCTTTGGACATGGAAGAAGAAGGGAAGGGCATCCTCGACGAATTTGCGAAATCCATTCCCCAGAACATCGAAGTCAAGAGTGTCTTTGAAGTCGGTTCGCCCGGTCCGGCCGTCTTGTCGGTGGCCAAGAAATACAATGCCGACCTCATCGTCATGGGCAGCCGCGGCCTCGGGCCGTTGAAAGGCTTGTTCATGGGTTCCGTCAGCAGCTATGTCGTCACCCATTCGGTCTGCCCCGTATTGATCGTTAAATAGTGAGTAGTGGTTCGTAGTTAGTGGTTCGCGGAGAAGCAATCTGTATTGCTAACCCCTAGCCATTAGCTGCTAACTACTAAAAAAAGGCTGTCGCACATGCGACAGCTTCTTTTTTTTTAAAATTTCACGTCGTGCCATAGGGGAATTGTTCTTTTTGTGGTATACTGGGTACACAGGTATGCCTTTTTTTGCCTGTTTGAAAAATGAGTGCCTGGAGGCAACTATGGAACGAAATACCAATGTATGGCTCGACAGAAAAGTCGATGACTGGGTTTCTAAAGGCTGGATCAGCGAAGAAGCCCGGCAAAAAATACGAAAATCTTATGGCAGGGACGAACAAAGGAAATCTCTTTTGACGACCCTGCCTTTATATGCCCTGCTGGCCGTCATCGGCCTGGCTGCGGCCGGTATCGCCCTGATTTGGGGCGTTTCCCAGTTCTGGTACTACGTGTCGATTACGGTCCGCATGGGACTGGCCTGTGTCCTGCTCCTGATTACCCAGATCGGCGTCGGTGCCGCCATGTTCCAGGAACGGCAGGGAAGCCTCGTCGCTGAAGGCGTGGCCCTGGTCCATTGCCTGGGCATCTTTGCTGTCCTGGCGATGGCCGAGCAGTCTTTTTATATCGGCTGGGATGTGACGGCCTATGTCGCCGTCTGCGCCCTCCTCTGCCTGCCTGTGGTCTACCTGCTGCGGTCCCTGGCGGCCCTGGTCGTCTATGATTTGTCTCTCCTGTATTGGACGGCTGCCGGCGGCCCCATGAATACGCCCGGCGGGACGGCGCTGTTATGGGTCCTGCTCCTGCTGGCCGTACCTTTTTATAATACCCTCATCACCATGCGCGATGAACGGCGCCTGTCTGGTTTTTCCTGGCTCATGACCATGACGGTCTTCGCCGCCTTTGGCTTGTCCGCCCGGGCGACGGACTATATCCCCTTCCTCTTATTGGGGAGCCTGGCCGTGACAATCATGCTGATCGGGTATTCTATCGACATCCATCAGTCCTGGGGTGTCCCTTTCCGCTGGTTCGGCCGTTTTGCCGCTGCCGGATCCCTGCTCATTTCCTGTCGGCCTGCTGCCTGGGACGGGATTGCCAGGGTACACGAGTTCCATTGGGTGACGGCTTTGGTGACGCTCGTCCTCTTTGCCGTGATGATCGCCCTCATGGCCAGGACCGTAAAGAAACGCTTGTGGGGACCGGTCTTGTACTTGGCCGTCCCGTTCATCCTGGCCTTTGAAACCCTTCTCGTCCGGGCCGGGCTCTATTCTTCGATTCCCCTGGTCTTGTCGTCGCTGTACATGGTCGTCTTAGGTTTCTTTGAAACGTCCCAGGGCTTTAAGCCCGGTCACAGCCTGCATATGAAGTTCGGCGTCGTCCTTTTTGTCAGTCTGATCCTGGCCTTCATTTTTGGGACCCAGTTCTCACCGTTGGCACCGCTGCTGGCAATCGTCGTCCTAGCACTGATCCTTTTCCAGTTCAAACGGACCCGGAAGGCTAAGGCCTGGGCGGCTTTGCGCGCAGCCCGGCGGACCGGCCTTCGCCATTCGTCGACGCGCGTCCGCGGCCAGGTGAAAGAAGACCGTGAGGCCGACGTGCCGCCTAAGGATGCGGCCAGTGATGCCGACAGTCTGGCCGAATGGATGAAGGACGTCCGTATCCCATCGCCAGCCGAATTGGGGCTGTCTGCGGAACCGGCTGGGGAAGAAAAGGCAGACGATTTGCCGAAAGCACCGCCTGTACCAGCCGAACCGGCAGAAGCTCCGCCAGCTTTCACCTTTACGGCTCCGGCTGCCGATACAGAGAAATCTGACGTAACGCCGATAGCGCCGGTCAGCCAGACCGTCCACGAAACGACGGAGGCCGTGCCGCAGCAGATGGCTGTTCCTCAGGAACCGGTGCCGGAAGAAAAGCCGCGGATCACGGAATCGCCGTGGAGTTCGATGAAGCCGGCTCCGAAACGTAAAAAATACTTTACCCACTCGCCGTGGTCTCATCAAGGAGGCAATCGAAAATGAAATTTTCACCGCCTTTGCAGGGACTCCATCTTTCCTTTTCGCTCGACGGACGGTATCGCTGGATCTTTTTCACCCTTGTCGTCCTCATCCAGTTCGCCGTCGTCGCCTATATGGGATGGCGCTGGCATAACATCGCTGTCGATGGGATCCCTTATCAGTGGCGCTGCGTTCCCCGTCTGGAAGTAGCTTCTTTCGGGACGGATTATGTCCGCGTCGTCTTCCCCGAAGATACGACCCGGTGGCGGGACGACACGCCGCCAGAAACGGGACAGCAGATTTATGTTTATATTTCACGGGATGCTTCAGGCCTTATGGAAATCCAGGGGGCTTCGGCATCCAAGCCTTTCGTCGGCGGCGACTATATGCAGGCCACCGTCGTTTCCTATCAAGATGGCTACGTCCAGTTCCAGGTCGGCTTTGACCGCTACCGCCTGGCTCCGGAACTGACCGATGGCATCTATGGGCTCCGCCAGGATGACAACATCATCGCCAGTATCCGCATCAAGCGGGGGGAAGGCGTCATCGAGGGCATCTTCGTCAATGGGATTCCCTTGGCGGATATCAGCAATGGCGCGGCCATGGCCAAGGCCCGCCAGGAGAAAGAGGCCCAGACCTTATTTGACCGGCCTCATCTCGTCGATACCGGAATGGTACCGCCGAAAGAAGAATGACGGCACAGAAAGAAAGCGAGGAGACTATGAAAGCATACGCGAAAATTGCCAAGATTGCTATGACGGTCATGCTGTTGGCAGCGTTCTTCCTCTTATCGGGGTTCCGGGCGCAGACCATCATCCACGACGATGGCAGCGAAACACAGGATGTCCTGAAGGTGTCCGATTCGGCTCAGGGACAGAAGTCCTTGAAAGATGATGCCGATGAATTCCAGAAGCGCAATTATACCATTATGGATTATAACAATGATAATGGCGAAGGCTTCCGGGCCATGAAGACCATCACCAAAGACGGGGCCAGCAAGAGCTCTGTCGACCATATCGTCCACAAGACGCACGACGGCCTCATCTGTTCGACTTATTATATCGATTATAATTTTGATGGAGACAGCATCCAGAGCCTGCGCTTAGGCGCACCGATGCCGGAAAACGGCGTCGACCTGGAATACATTGTTTCCTTCCCGTCCGGGACCCGCGTCGTCAGCAACAGCGATAAAGCCGACGACCAGGGCAGCACCTATCTGTGGAATCTGTCCAATTCCAACCCGACGGAAATCAAGCTTCAGGCCACGGTCTGGCATAAATTGTTCATCTATATCGCCCTGTTCCTGGTCGTCCTCGTCCTGATCATCGTCCTCATCATGGAACACCGCCGCAAGAATGTCATCAGCTGGAAGCGGGCCGCCCATATGCGCAAAGTCGAAATGATGCTTCTCTGTATTCCACTCATCATCTTGGGCTACATGGGCTATGAATACTACGTTGGGACCCATGTGACGGCGGCGTCCCTGGATAAAGTGGCCGAACAGCAGCAGGAAGAACTGCTGGAAAACCGGGAAGAAGACAAGCGCCTGCAGGATGCTGATGCCCGGAAACAGCGCAGCGGCGAAATGGTGGCTGCCCGTATCCGCAGCAAGGCCAATGACATTTCCAATGAACTGCGCAGCCTGAAGGTCCAGTACCGCAACGGCTCCATCAGCCGCAGCTCGGCCCGTTCCCAGGCTCAGAGCCTGGCTCAGCAGGCCAAGGATATGCTCAATGAAAGCACGAACCTGTCCCAGGCCGACCGCGAGGTCCTGGAACAGCTCATCGACAACGTCGTAGCCGAAGCAGATTCCATCGGTGCATCGGCGCCGAGCCGCAGCTCTTCTCAGGAAACACGGCGCAGTGAATCGACTTCCAGCTCCCAGAGTACGACTCGCAGCCGGTCTGATGAAAAAACGACGACTCAGCGTTCCGATTCATCGAAGAGCCGTCAGTCGTCCGATAACAACCGCGATACAGGCAAAACAAATAAACAATAAGGATTTTTAATTAACTTTTTTTCTTGTTAGTATTTCCTATTTGGCCAAAAGATGGTATGATATGGGTATGAGAATTGAAATTACAGCAGGACTGCTGCTTGTACTTTTTAAGGAGGTCATATCAGTATGCATTGTGTAGAAGAAATCAAGAATGGTATTTATTGGATGGGATGCAACGATTTCCGTACCGAACTGTTTGAACGGATTTTCCCGATTCCCGAAGGCGTAACGTACAACTCCTATTTCATCGATGATGAAAAGACATGCGTCGTCGATGCCATGGATAAATCGTGCCGCGACGAATTCCTGGAAGATGTAGAATACTTGCTCAAAGGCCGTAAACTGGACTACTTCGTCCTCCAGCATATGGAACCGGACCATGCCAGCTCCGCCTTGGCGCTCCTGGAAAAATATCCTGATGCCAAGATTATCGGCCAGCCGCAGACGTTCAAACTCTTTGAACAGTTCTTCCGCCATCCCATGACGGACCGCTACGTAGCCGTCAAAGAAGGGGACCAGCTCGCCCTCGGCAAGCACACCTTGCAGTTCGTCAAGGCTCCTATGGTCCACTGGCCGGAAGTCATCATGTCCTATGACTTGACAGACCATGTCCTCTTCAGTGCCGACGCCTTTGGCCAGTTCGGTACGGTCGGCAACGTCTATGCAGACCAGGTCGACTTTGAAGAAAACTATCTCGATTCGGCCCGCCGCTACTATGTCAACATCGTCGGCAAATACGGCCCGCAGGTCGTCAACGTTCTCAAGAAGGCATCGGGCCTTCCCATCGACTTCATCTGCCCGCTCCACGGCTTCGTATTCCGCACGCCGGCTACGATTAAGTACATCATCGACAAATATCTCCACTGGGCTAAATACGTACCGGAAAAGAAAGGCGTCGTCATCGCTTTCTCGTCCATTTATGGCAACACCGAACGGGCTGCCTGCGTCCTGGCCCATAAATTGAGCCAGCGTGGCATCCAGGACATCCGCCTCTACGACGTAGCCAAGATCCATTCGTCGTACATCACGGCAAAAGCCTGGGAATACAGCCACCTCGTCCTGGCTGCTCCGACGTACAACCTGAACCTCTTCCTGCCCATGGAAAACTTCCTCCACGACTTGAAGACCCTCATGTTCCAGAAACGCACCATCGGCGTCATCGCTTGCCACAGCTGGGCATCGGCTGCTTACAAGACCATGGTGGACTACGTCGAAAATCAGTTCAAATGCTGCGAACTCCTGGAACCGACGATGGATATGAAATCGTCCCTCCGCGACGACCAGGAATGTGAACTCGACGAATTGGCTGACAAACTGGTTGAAAGCATTAAAGAATATCCCGATCCGAAAACTTTGATCTAAGGTGGTGTAAGCGTGATCATCCGTGACGATAGCGCCAAGAGCGGCGATAAGCACGAACAGGACAAGGCCCGCAGTAATGGGGAAGAACTCCACATCGACCTGGGCCGGGACCTGACCGAAGACGAACAAAAAATCTTTGAAAAATTGCGCGAAGGATTACATATGTAAGGAAAAAGGACTTGCCCTCATGGGCAGGTCCTTTTTCACTGTGGCCGATTTGAAATGAAGCGAGAAAGAAGTGAAAAAAAGTATTTCTTTTTCCCGGCACTTGTTATATAATAGTAACATTGGATTTGTGATAGGAAAGGTGGAATACATTGAAACCTGTCTTAGTAAGTGTAAAGAGTATCCAACGTAACAAAGAGGGAGAAGAGCTGAAAATGGAGCTCGTTTCCGAAGGCAAATACTACGTCAAAGACGGGACGCAGTACATCGTCTACGAAGAGAGCGAGCTGACGGAAATGAAAGGCGTTACGACGGTCATCAAGGTATTACCCGGAGGGTCCGTCTTATTGTTGCGCCTCGGGAAGCTCCGCCAGCGTCAGGAATTTCGCAAGGGAAAGGTGACGCGCTCCCAGTATGACACACCGGTCGGCACGTTCGACGTGCAGATGAAGACCTATGAATGCCGTGCCGATCTGCTCGATGGGACCGGTACGATTCAGTTAGGCTATGACGTCCATATCGAAGGCGTCAGCGCCAATTATACACAATTAACCATAACCGTGCAGGAGGATCAAGCGTAATGGAAATGAAGGATTTATTGAAGCAGGGCATTACGGAAGCCCTGAACAAGGCTATTGCAGCCGGCACGCTTCCCGCTGGCGACTATCCCGATGTCGCCCTGGAAGTACCGCCGCAGAAGGAATTCGGTGATTTTGCCAGCAACATCGCCATGCAGTCGGCCCGCGTCGCCCATAAGGCACCGCGCATCATTGCCCAGGCCATCGTCGACGGCATGGATTACCCCTGGCTCGACCATGCTGAAATCGCCGGTGCCGGCTTCATCAATTTCTTCTTGAAGAACGACGTCATCTACGATACGCTCAAACAGATCCTGGCAGCCGGTGACGCTTATGGTCATGCACCGCTTCGGCAGGAAGACACGATCCAGGTCGAATACGTCAGTGCCAACCCGACGGGGCCGCTCCACGTCGGCCACGGCCGCGGTGCCGCTTATGGCAGTGCCCTGGTCAACCTCCTGCGGGTTGCAGGCTATAACGTCCAGGCTGAATATTACATCAACGATGCCGGCAACCAGATGAACAACCTGGCTGCGTCGGTCAACGCCCGTTATCTGGAACTCCTGGGCAAGCCGGCGGAAATCCCGGAAAACGGCTATCATGGCCATGACATCATCGAAACGGCCCAGGCCATCATCGACCAGGACGGCGATAAATATTTGGACATGCCGGAAGTAGAACGGCTGGAACTGTTCAAGGACCGGGCCTATGCAGAAAAACTCAAGGCCCTCAAACGGGACCTGGCTCATTTCAACGTCCATTACGATAACTGGTTCAGCGAACGGACGCTCCATCCCGATGCCATCCAGGCAGCCTGCAAGGTCCTGGAAGAACGGGGCAAGATTTATGAAAAAGACGGTGCGCTGTGGCTGAAATCGACGGACTACGGCGACGACAAAGACCGTGTCGTCATCCGCGACAACGGCGTACCGACTTATTTGGCAGCCGATATCGCCTACCATAAGAATAAGTATGACCGGGGCTTCAAGAAGATGATCAACATCTGGGGCGCCGACCACCACGGCTATGTAGCCCGCGTCAAAGCGGCCATGGCAGCCCTCGGTTACGACGTCGATCAGCTGGAAGTGCTCCTCTTGCAGATGGTCAGCCTCTTCCGCGACGGCAAGCCCGTCAAGATGAGCAAGCGTACGGGTCAGGCCATTACGCTGAACGAACTCATCGAAGAAGTCGGCACCGATGCAGCCCGCTACTTCTTCATCATGCGGTCCCTGGATACGCAGCTCGATTTCGACCTGGACCTGGCGAAATCCCACAGCAACGAAAATCCGGTCTACTATATCCAGTACGCCCATGCCCGTATCTACAGCATTTACCGTCAGGCCAAGGAAGCCGGTGCCAACCTCAGCATGGACTGGTCCGACGTCAAATGGGATACGCTGACCAATGAATACGAACTGGAACTGATCAAGAAGATGGCCGCTTTCCCAGAAGAAGTCCAGCGCGCAGCCCGCGAACGGGCGCCGCACCGCATCGCCCACTTTGTCCACGAACTGGCCGGCATGTTCCATACGTTCTATAACCACTGCCGCATCATCCAGGAAGATAAGGACTTGGAAAAAGCCCGTCTGGCCCTGGTCACGGCAGTCCGCATCACCATTGCAAACAGTTTGGCTATTTTAGGGGTTTCTGCTCCTGAAAAAATGTAATATAATAAAATAATAAGCGATTTGATTTTTGATTCGATGAGCAGAAGCTCAACAGGGAGGAAATATGGCTAAATACATCTTTGTCACAGGCGGCGTCGTTTCTTCGTTAGGGAAAGGCATTACAGCAGCGTCGCTGGGCCGTTTGCTGAAGAACCGCGGCTATAAGGTCACAATCCAGAAGTTTGACCCTTATATCAACATCGATCCGGGTACGATGAGCCCGTACCAGCACGGCGAAGTCTTCGTCACCGACGACGGTAAGGAAACGGACCTCGACCATTATGAACGCTTCATCGACATTAACCTCGGCAAGAACTCCAACGTCACGACCGGCAAGATTTACTGGTCTGTCCTGCAGAAAGAACGCCGCGGCGATTATTTGGGCCATACCGTCCAGGTCATCCCGCACATCACCAATGAAATCAAGAACCGCGTCTATCGCGTCGGCGACGACGACAATGCGGACATCGTCATCACGGAAATCGGCGGCACTGTCGGCGACATCGAAAGCCTGCCGTTCCTGGAAGCCATCCGCCAGATCAAGAAGGAAGTCGGCCGCAATGACGTCTTGTACATCCACGTCACCCTCGTGCCGTACATCGGCGCTGCTGGCGAACTGAAGACCAAACCGACCCAGCACAGCGTCAAGGAACTGCGCAGCATCGGTATCCAGCCGGACATCATCGTCTGCCGTACGGAACGCCCCTTGTCGGATGAAATGAAAGAAAAACTGGCCCTGTTCTGCGACATCGATAAAGATGCCGTCATCGAAAACAAGACCTTGAACAGCATCTATGAAGTGCCGCTCCTCTTGTCGGAAGAAGGCATGGACCGCATCGTCCTGGACAAACTCGACCTGCCCGACCGCCCGTGCGACATGGAAGACTGGAAGAAGATGGTCCACGCCATTTACAATACGGAAAAGACCCTGGAAATCGCCCTGGTCGGCAAGTATGTCGCCCTTCACGATGCTTACCTCAGCGTAGCCGAAGCCTTGAACCATGCCGGCATCGCCTATAAGACCAAGGTCAACATCCACTGGATCGATTCGGAAACCTTGGAAGATCCGAACCTGTCCATGGAAGAAGTCTTCAAAGGTATCGACGGCATCGTCGTTCCCGGCGGCTTCGGCAACCGTGGCGTCGAAGGCAAAATCCGCGCCGTCCAGTATGCCCGTGAAAACAACGTGCCTTACCTCGGCCTTTGCCTGGGTATGCAGTGCGCTGTCATGGAATTTGCCCGCCACGTCGTCGGCCTCGAAGGCGCTACGTCGTCGGAATTTCACGAAGATGCCAAATTCCCGGTCATCGACCTCATGCCGGACCAGGTCGACATCTCCGATAAAGGCGGCACGATGCGCCTCGGCCTATATCCCTGCAAATTGACGGAAGGCACCAAGGCCCACGAAGTCTATGGGACAAACCTCATTTACGAACGCCATCGCCATCGCTGGGAATTTAACAACAAATACCGTACGGAAATGGTCAATGCCGGCCTGGTCCTGTCGGGCACGTCGCCGGACGACCGCCTGGTAGAAATCGTCGAACTCAAAGATCATCCCTGGTTCGTCGGCTGCCAGTTCCATCCGGAATTTAAATCCCGTCCGACCAACGCTCATCCGCTGTTCAAAGGCCTGATCAAAACGGCCCTGGAATTAAAAGGGGAATAATTGGTGGCTCGTAGCTCTTGGCTCGTAGGGGCCGTCCTAAAGGGCGGCCCGCCGTCAGCAGTCAGCCCTTAGCCCCCTAACAACTAGCCACTCAAAAAGGCGCTGTCATAAGACAGCGCCTTTTTCACGTCTATGCCCTTGATGCATATGTGATGCATATATATGTGATTTCTTGAACATATGGCAAGTTGCTTTATTTCGGCAAAATACGATAAAAGTTAGTTACTGTGAAAAGAAAAATAAACTATTTTATGTTATTATGCATCCTTGTAAAATGAGATAAAACGGCCCTTTATAGTATACAAAACGGGTAATGTATACGAAAATGTAAACTGTAGTATCTCTTTGTATCTGGACCTTTTTTGACTTCTTTTTCCTTCGCCTGGCAGGTCATAAAAATGAGTTAAATGTGTAACTTTGCTCTGATTTTCACATTGAATAATATGCTACATAATGATATAATGTAAGCGATTGAAAGCATGATTCATGTTTTTATTATTTTTCATTATATAATAATGAGGTGATTTTTGATGTTGAATACCTTTAAAAGAGGTGGGGTCCATCCTGACGATGGCAAGATCTATGCAAAAGACAAAGCCATAGAAACCCCGGCAGTACCGGCTCAAGTCGTCATTCCCATGAGCCAGCACTTTGGTGCGCCTTGTACGCCGACCGTCAAAGTCGGTGACCTGGTCAAGAAAGGCCAGCTTATCGGGACGAGTGACGCATTCTTGCATGCCGACATCCATGCATCTACGTCCGGCAAAGTCATCAAAGTTGCGCCTATGCCGCACAACATGATGGTTAAGTGCATGGCTGTCGTCATCGAAGCAGATGGCAAAGATGAATGGGCAGAAGGGATTCCTCAGGCTCACGACTGGAAACAGCTCGACAGCAAGGAAATCTTGGAACTCATCAAGAAGGCCGGCGTCGTCGGCTGCGGCGGTGCTACCTTCCCGGCTCATGTCAAACTGGCTCCGAACAAACCGGTCGATACGTTCATCGTCAACGGTGCTGAATGCGAACCGTACCTGACCTGCGACTATCGCGCCATGGTTGAAAAGGAAACGACGGACAAACTCGTCACGGGCGTCCAGATCTGCATGAAAGTCCTCGGCGTCAAGAAAGCATTCATCGGCATCGAAGACAATAAGCCCGAAGCCATCCAGAACCTGACCGAAGCTTTCAAAGATATTCCTGAAGTTACTGTTCTCGCTTGCAAGACGAAGTACCCTCAGGGCGCTGAAAAGATGATGATCGAAGCCTGCACAGGCCGTCAGGTCGAACCGGGCGGACTTCCTATGAACGTCGGCTGCGTCGTCAGCAACGTCGGTACGGTCATTGCCATCACCGATGCTGTCTGTCAGGGCATCCCCTTCATCGAACGTCTTACGACCGTCACCGGTGACTGCATCAAAGAACCGAAGAACCTCCGTCTCCGCATTGGCACGACTTTCCAGGAAGCCATCGATTACTGCGGCGGCTTCTCCAAACAGCCGGATCGCCTGATCGCCGGCGGCCCGATGATGGGTCTGGCCCAGTATCAGCTCGATGTACCGATCACCAAAGGGGCTTCCGGTATCCTGGCTCTCTCTCCGGAAAAATGCCAGGTCGGCGAAGAATCTCCGTGCATCCGCTGCGGCCGCTGCGTAGAAGCATGTCCGATGGGCCTCATTCCGAGCCAGCTCAGCATCTTCTCGTCCTGCCAGGCATGGGATAAATGCATGGAATACGGCGTCATGAACTGTGTCGAATGTGGCAGCTGTGTCTACACCTGCCCGGCAAAACGTAACATTGTCCAGTATATCCGCAATGCGAAAGGCCAGTGCAAAGCTATCCAGCGCGCAGCGCAGGCTAAAGCTGAAGCACAGAAAGCCAAGAACTAATTGGAAGAAGGGATATCATGAGTCCAGAAGCTAAAGGACAAACAAATGGAAAGGATGCTAAAGACATGCAGGAATTTAAACTTACCGTAGCATCTTCACCGCATGTTCGCTGTAACGAAACCATTCCTAAAATCATGTGGAATGTCGTCGCCGCCCTTGTACCGGCTGCTGCGTTCGGCGTCTACTATTTCGGTGTTAATGCTCTCGTCAATATCATCGTCGCAATTGTCTCGGCAGTTGTATTCGAATTTTTATGGGAAAAACTGATGCACAAACGCGTCACCATCACAGATGGTTCTGCCGTCATCACGGGCCTTCTCCTGGCTATGTGCTGCCCGCCGAGCCTTCCCTGGTGGATGAGCATCGTCGGTTCCTTCCTGGCAATCGTCGTTTGTAAACAGGCCATGGGCGGCCTTGGCTACAACATCTTCAACCCGGCTCACGTCGGCCGTGCTGGCTTGATGGTTTCCTGGCCGATTGCCATGACGACCTGGACCCAGCTCAACGGGACCGTCGTCGACGGTGTCGCTGGTGCTACGCCGCTGAACGTCTTCAAACACGGCGGCACAGACGCTCTCTTCAATCTCTTCGGCACGAACGATTGGGGCACCATTTATCAGAGCCTGTTCTTCGGGTTCCGCAACGGCTCCCTCGGTGAAACCTCTACGGTCCTCCTCATCCTCGGCGGTTTGTGGCTGATCTACAAAGGTTACATCAACTGGCAGGTTCCGGTCATCATGATCGCTACTGTCGGTATCCTCATGGGTGCCATCTATGGCAGTGCCAACGTTGCACTCTTTGAAATGATGGCTGGCGGCCTCATCATCGGTGCTTTCTTCATGGCAACCGATATGGTCACCGCTCCGATTACCCTCAAAGGCCAGATGATCTTCGCTCTGGGCTGCGGCCTCATTACGGTCCTCATCCGTACACTCGGCGGCTATCCTGAAGGGGTTTGCTACTCCATCTTGCTCATGAATACCTTGACTCCGCTCATCGACCGTCTGGTCAAACCGACCGTCTTTGGCGCAGTAAAAAAGGGGGCTAAATAAAATGGCAGACAAAAACGAAAGCGGGATCTTCAAGGTTGCGATGAACCTTGTCCTCACCTGCCTGGTTTCCGGCTGTATCATCGGCGCTGTCTTCTTCATTACCGGCCCGACCGCTACGGCTAAAGCAGAACAGATGAAACAGGATTCCATGAAATCACTCGTTCCGCAGGCTGAAAAATTCGTTCCCGTCCAGGGCGAAAAAGATACCTTCATCGCTGAACAGGGCGGCAAAAAAGTTGCTTATATCATTCCGACGGCTCCGAAAGGCTACGGCGGCCCTATCAAGATGCTGACGGCTGTTTCCATGGACGGCAAAGTCCTGGACTACACGGTCCTCGAAGCCAACGAAACTCCGGGCCTCGGTGACAGAGGTGCTAAATCTCCGTTTAAAGATCAGTTCAAAGGCAAGAAACTGGAAAACCTGGAAGTCACTAAAGACCATGGCGTAAAGGATAAGATCCAGGCCATGACCGGTGCTACCATTTCTTCCCGTGCTTTCACTTTGGGCGTTAAGCAGGCTGTTGAAAAAGCAGCACAGTTAGGGGGTAAATAATAATGAATCTTTGGAAAGTATTTACTAGAGGCATTATTGAAGAAAACCCGTACTTCGTCCTGGCCCTGAGCCTGTGCCCTGGCCTTGCCGTCACGACAAGCGTCATCAATGGTCTGACCATGGGCTGCACAGTATGGTTCGTTATCACGGCTAACAACACAGTCGTTTCCATCATCCACAAGTTGATCAACAAAAAAGTCCGTATCCCTGTTTACATCACCTGTATCGCTACCATCGTAACCTGCGTACAGCTGTTCTTACAGGCCTATGCTCCGGATCTGTACAAAGCCTTGGGCGTATACCTCGACTTGGTCGTCGTATTTGCTATCATCCTGGCTCGTGCTGAATCGGTTGCATCGAAAAACGGCGTCGTCGTTTCCTTCCTCGACGGCATGGGCATGGGCATTGGCTTCACCATTGCTATGTTCCTCATTTCCTTCGTCCGTGAAATCCTCGGCAACGGTACTTTCTTTGGCATGGAAGTCTTCGGTCCGTCCTATCAGCCTGCTCTGATCATGGCATTGCCGCCTGGAGCCTTCATGCTCATCGGTTTCATCATGGCCGGCTTCAAGATCTGGAATGAACATGTTGAAAGACAGAGACAACTGAAAGGGAGTGAAGGATAATGGAATACTTTACGCTGTTCATCGGGGCTGTCTTGATTAACAACTTCGTATTGACCAAGTTCCTCGGTTTGTGTATCTTCTTCGGCGTTTCCAAGAACCTGAACGCCTCTGTCGGCATGGGCTTCGCCGTCACTGCCGTCATCACTTTGAGTACTATCCTGGCATGGTGCCTTTACAACTGGGTCCTCGTACCGCTTAACCTGACCTTCTTGCGGACGATTTCCTTCGTTATCTTGATCGCAAGTTTCGTACAGTTACTGGAAATCGTCATCAAGAAAGAATCGCCGACATTGTATAACATGTGGGGCATTTACCTAATGCTGATCGCTACGAACTGTATCGTATTGTCCGTCCCGGTCATCAGTGTCACCAGCGGTTATAACTTCCTGGAAAACATCGTCTTCGCCGTTGGCGCAGGCCTCGGTTTCGCCCTGGCTCTGATTCTCATGGCAAGCTGCCGTGAAAAATTGGACTATGCCGATGTTCCTCATGCTATGAAAGGCACACCGATCGCTTTCATCATCGCCGGCATGATGTCCCTGGCATTCCTCGGCTTCTCCGGTATGATTTAAGGCAAAGGAGTTGGAATTAAATTATGGATTACTCGTTCATTGCAATCATGGCCGTCGTTATCATGGCCTGCATCGGTATCGTCTTCGGCTTTATCCTTGCAAGTGCTGATAAGAAGTTTGCCATGGAAGAAAACCCGCTCATCGGCGAAGTAAAAGAAGCACTTCCTCAGGGCCAGTGCGGTGCCTGCGGTTTCGCCGGTTGTGCAAAATATGCGGAAGCCGTCGTCCTCGACCCGAACGTTCCGCCTAACCTCTGTGTTCCTGGTAAAGCTGAAGTCGCTGCTGTCGTCGCTAAATTGACGGGCAAAGTCGCTGAAGCTACGGAACCGAAATATGCTCACATCAAATGCCGCGGCGGCAATGGCATTGCCAAACTGGCTTATGAATACAAAGGTATTCATGACTGCGCGGCTGCTAAAATCGTCCAGCAGGGTCCGAAATTCTGTAAGTTCGGCTGTCTCGGCTTCGGCAACTGCACGCGTGCCTGCCCGTTCGGCGCTATGAGCATGGGTGAAAATGGCCTGCCTGTCGTCAACAAGACGCTCTGCACGGGCTGCGGCAAATGCGCTTCTGTTTGCCCGAACCACGTCATCGAACTCCTGCCGGTCAGTGCCAAAGTCAGCATCAGCTGCAGCTCCAAAGATTTCGGCGCTCCGGCTATGAAGAACTGCAAGGCCCTGTGCCTCGGCTGCGGTTCCTGCATGCGTAACTGCTCGCACCAGGAAGAAGGAGCTATCAAGATCATCGACCATCTGGCTGTCGTCAACCAGGACATCTGCCACAACTGTGACAATGCAACCTGCCTGACCAAGTGCCCGACCGGTGCCATCAACGAAATGATCAAAGGTTCTTTCAAGAAAGAAGAAAACGTAGGTTAATACATGGATAAGAAACGGTATGTATGGGTTCTTCTCACCATGGCGTTCCTCATCGTTTTAAGTTGCTCCGGATGCACTCTGCATCCGGAGTCTTCTTTTGATAGGAGCGGTGTCGCCATGGATACGACGGTGTCCCTGCGGGCGTCGGGGAAAGAAGCCAAAGAAGCAGTCGACGAAGGTTTCGACCGCCTGGATCAGCTGGATAAACTGGCCGGACAGAATGAAGACAGCGATGTGAGCCGTATCAATGCGGCTGCCGGTAGGGAATACGTCCAGGTCGACCCGGCTGTTTATGAAATGATCGAATATGCCAAGGATTATTCTGCCAAGAGCCAGGGCGAATGGGACATCACGGTCGGCGTCATGACCAATTTGTGGCGCATCGGCAATGACGACCAGCACGTACCCTCAGCCGATGAGATTTCCCGGGCCTTGATGAAGGTCAACTATAAGGACATCCTCCTGCGGCCGGAAGACCACAGCGTCATGCTGGCGAAAGCGGGTATGGCCATCGACTTGGGCGGTGTCGCCAAAGGCTATGCGGTCGACGAAATCCGTAAGATCTATGAAAAGCACCACATTGAAAGCGGTCTCATCAATCTCGGCGCCAGCTCGATGTATGCCGTCGGCAAGACGAGTAAAGGCAAGCCCTGGCGCATCGGCATCAAGCATCCCCGGTCTGACGATGATAAGACTTTCCTGGGCATCGTATCCATCGAGAACCAGGCCCTGTCCACGTCAGGCGACTACGAACGCTATTTCATCCAGGATGGCGTCCGCTACCACCACATCTTCGATCCCCGCACGGGTTATCCGGCCCGGTCCGGCGTCATGAGCGATTCCATCATCATCGACGGCTCGGTACCCCATGCCGGCATGCTCAGCGACATGATGACGACCATCGTCTTCGTCCTGGGGCCGCAGAAAGGGATGGAGCTGGTGAACAGCATGGAAGGCGTCGACTGTGAAATCACGGGCACTGATAATGCCGTCTATATGACTCAGGGATTCAAGGATAATTTTTCCGATCTGAACGGTGATTTTCATTTTTCAGAATAAACCCGACTCCATAGAAGTAAAAAGTATAGCAGAAGAAAAATTAATATCTTTAAGTCTATTTACTTTTTCATTCGTTTGTAAGATAATAGATATGTAAAATTTAAGAACTATGGAGGGTAGTATCTACATATGGATCATATTGATGACAAAATTTTAACGATACTCAAACACAATGGCAAGGCTTCGGCTACGGAAATCAGCAAGGTTGTCGGCCTGTCCATCCCGGCTGTTGCCGAACGTATCCGCAAGATGGAACACAACGGCATCATTGAAGGCTATGGTGCCAAGATAAGCCGCCGCAAGACCGGCTATAACGTGACGGCTTTCATCATGGTCAACCTCGAACGGTCTGGCGATGTCGAAGAATTTCGCTCGAAAATCGTCCAGTACCCGGAAGTATTGGAATGCCATCACGTCGTCGGCGCCTTTGACTACTTATTGAAAGTCCTGGTCAAGACGCCAGATGACCTGGAACACTTCCTCATGCAGGTCCTGAACGAAATCCCGACCGTCGCCTCGTCGCAGACCTTCATGTGCCTGTCGACACTCAAAGAAGAATGGAACGTGTAAAATGAAAAAAGCTGTCCTTGCGGACAGCTTTTTCGTTTGCCGTGGGTCGTGGCTCGTTTGTCGCTAAATGTGGGATTTCTTCAGTAAACGAACCACGCCAAACGGACCACGGAAAGGAGCTGCCTTATAAGGGCAGCTCCTTTTCCTATGCCTTTATTTTCCCATCCAAAGTGATAGTGTATACGTTCATGGGAATCGCCTTGCCGCTTTGCTGGAGGGCTCTTTTGGCGGCCATTTCCAGCCCGCCGCAGCACGGGACTTCCATGCGGACCAGGGTGAGGTCCTGGATATCGTTCTGACGGATGATTTCTGTCAATTTTTCGGCGTAGTCGATGTCGTCGAGTTTGGGACAGCCGATGAGGGTGATGCGCCCTTTGATGAAGTCTTCATGGAAACGGGCGTAGGCATAGGCCGTGCAGTCGGCGGCGATGAGCAGGCTGGCGCCGTTGAAGTAAGGTGCATGGGGCGGGACCAGCTTCAGCTGGACCGGCCACTGGCTCAGGCGCGATGGTATGTCGGGCGTGCTTGCCGGGACTGTTTCTGCCGGTTCGAGGCTGCGTGCCTGGCTGCCCGGGCAGCGGCCACGGTAGACCCTTCCCTGGGCGGCCATGTGCTTCTTGACGGCTTCTTCGTCGTAGGCGACGGCTTCGCGTTCGATAAAGGTGATGGCATTTG